>Ga0115570_10001528_pt1 | contig 18540 bp, 16 predicted proteins | sample COGITO_mtgs_1205_3_FD_87294 | JGI IMG/M metagenome (GOLD analysis project Ga0115570, IMG submission 87294) | Pelagic marine microbial communities from North Sea - COGITO_mtgs_120524 | ecosystem: Environmental > Aquatic > Marine > Epipelagic | place: Germany:Helgoland, sampling site Kabeltonne... | reverse complement strand
TCTATTAGAAAATAACCTAATAAAAAAATATCAACCTAAATATAACATTCTGCTAAAAGATGATAAATCATATCCATGGATTTGTATTGTCAAAGAGCCTATCCCTGATATTTTCTATACAAGGAAAGTTGAAAAAAGAAAGGGTGAATACTACGGACCTTTTACTAATGTTTACAGTGCTAGATTTCTAATTAAACTAATTAAAGATATTTATCCTTTTTTGAATCATGAGCTAAACCACCTAGTAAAAAAAGAGACGGAAGAAAGTATTAAAGTTAAATTTTCAGAAAACATAAAGTCAATTCGCAATTTAATTAAAGGACATTTTAGAAAATCAATTGATGAGCTTAAAGATAAAATGAAATTGTTTTCAAAAAACCTTAAATATGAAAAAGCTCATGAAATAAAAGAAAAGCTAGAAATTTTATATAATTATCAAGCTAAATCAACTATAGTAAATTCTAAGATAAGTGATATAGATGTTTTTGCATTAATTTCTGATCAGTCATATGCATATATAAATTATCTGCAAATCTCATATGGAGCAGTAATTAGATCTTTTACATTAGAGGTTAAAAAGAAGCTTGAAGAATCAGATAAGGAAATTTTGAGTCTAGCTGTAATAGAACTTAAACAAAGGTTTCAGTCACAAAGTAAAGAAGTCGTTTTGCCCTTTAAGTTGAATCTTCCTCAGCCAATTAAAGTAACTGTTCCTAAAACAGGTGATAAGAAAAAATTGATTGAATTGTCTGAAAGAAATGCAAAGTTTTATAGAATTGATAAACTAAAACAAATAAAAATTGTTGATCCAGAAGCTCACGGTAATAGAATTATGGAGCAGGCCAAAAAGGATCTCCAATTAAAAGAAAAACCTATTCAGATAGAGTGTTTTGATAATTCGAATTTAATGGGGACAAATCCAGTTGCATCTTGTGTTGTTTTTAAAAATGGGAAACCTTCAAAAAAAGATTACAGACATTTTAAAATAAATAATATAGACGGCCCTGATGATTTTGCTTCAATGGAACAGGTTGTTTACAGAAGATTAAAAAGACTTTTAAACGAAAATGAAACTTTACCAAATCTGATTATAGTAGATGGCGGAAAAGGTCAATTGAGTTCTGGAGTAAAAAGCTTAAAAAAACTCAATTTAGAAAATAAGGTTGCTATAATTGGTATCGCAAAAAAACTTGAGGAAATTTTTAAGCCGGATGATAAATTACCCTTATATATAGATAAGAAATCTGAAACTTTGAAATTAATTCAGCAATTAAGAAATGAATCTCATCGATTTGCTATTAATTTTCATAGGGATCTTCGGAGCAAAGATGCTCTTAAATCAGGCATGGATAGTTTAAAAGGAGTGGGGCCAGTTCTGAAAGATAAACTTTTAAGCAAGTATAAATCATTTAAAAGGTTAAAAGATGCTGATGAAAAGGAGTTGATAATATTTCTTGGCAAGAGTAGAGGTAGATCTGTTTTTAATCAATTAAGAAATTAATTTTAAGTAATTTTGGTGTTGTAAATGATGAAAGTTATATATCTATATCTACAAATTCTCATATTTAGTATAAATCTAGCTTTTAGCCAATCCCCTTCACAAAACATAGACCCGTTTAAAGCTGGAGAAGCACTAGAGTATAGAGTTCATTATGGAATTTTCAATGCTAGCTATGCTTCACTTAAGCTTTCAAGTGAAGAGCTTAACGGAGAAAAACTTTTATTAGCATCTGGGTATGGAAAAACAATTGGATTGGCTAGACTTTTTTTTAAAGTTGAAGATTATTATAGCAGCTATTTTGATAATGAAAAGGTGTCTCCCGTTTTTTTTAAACGAAATATTTATGAAGGAGGATACACTAAAAACTTAGAAGTTCAATTTGATTCACAATCAAATAATGCTATTGTAAATAATATTAAAAATGGAACAGTAAAAACATTTTCAACAAAGGAAAACATTCAAGATCTTATGTCATCCTTATACTACCTTAGAAAAAACTTTTCTCCGAATAATATTGAAGTAGGTGATTATTTCACAATAAACATGTTTTATGATTCAAAAAACAGAGAGTTGTCCCTAAGGTATCTTGGCAAAGAAGTCATTAATACAAATTATGGAAAAATAGAATGCTTAAAGCTAATGCCTGCAACAAATAGAAGCAGAATATTTAAAGGGGAAGGCAGCATTACAATTTGGTTAACTAATGATAAAAATAGACTTCCAATTAGAGTTCAAGCAGATTTATTAGTTGGGTCTATAAAGGCTGACCTAGAAAAATTTTCCGGGATAGCTAATCCATTTGAAATTCAAATTAATAACTAATGAATAAAAATATAAAGCACTACTGTTTTTTTGTCTTGGGATATGTTTTCATAATTATATTTAGTTCTTGTAGTTCAGAAATAAATGAGAGCATAAAAGAAGAAGATCCAGTTAAATATAAATACGGTTATGATGAAAGCAAATATTTGTTTGAAGAGAGAAAAGTTGGCAGAGGAGACACGTTTGGTGATATATTAGAGGAACAGGGGGTTGATTATCCTGAAATATATCAAGCACTTCAAAAAACAAAAAATGATGTAGACTTTAGAAAACTTCAAATAGGCAAACCTTACACTCTAATATATACTAAAGATTCTATTAGAAAATTAAAAGCCTTTGTTTATCATCCTACAATTGAAGGATACTCTTTTATCCAGTTAAGAGACAGTGTGTATGGTAATACATTTAAAAAAACAAGAACATATAAAGACCTGTCTGCCTCAGGAATTATTGACAACTCATTATACCTAACTCTGGAAGAGCAGAATAAAGATCCTTTATTAACTTATTATTTGTCTGACATATATGCTTGGACAATTGATTTTTTTCGATTAGATAAAGGTGATAGATTCAAGGTAATTTACACGGAAGCATATGTAGATGATACAATTCCTGTCGGAATAACAAAAATTAAGGCGGCTTATTTTGTTCACAAGGGGATTGAAAGATATGCTTTTGAATATGAGACAGATTCTATAAAAGGAATTATAGAATACTTAGATCAAGATGGCAAAAATCTAAGAAGAGCATTTTTACAGTCACCTATTAAATTTGGCAGGATTTCATCAAGATATAATTTAAGAAGAAGAATAGCTTTCTATGGAAATAGAATTAGACCTCACAAGGGAACAGATTTTGCAGCTCCAGTTGGAACACCTATTATGTCTACCGCAAATGGAACTGTTATTGAGTCGAGTTATACCAAAGCAAACGGAAGATATGTAAAAGTTAGACATAACAACACTTATGACACTCAATATCTACATATGAGAAAAAGTAATGTTAAAGTTGGACAGTTTATTGAACAAGGAGATGTAATTGGCTGGGTTGGTATGACTGGTAACACATCAGGACCTCATGTCTGTTATAGGTTTTGGAAAAATGGTATTCAAGTTGATCCTTTCAAACAAAAGCTTCCTGAAGCAAAGCCAATCAATGAGTCATTAAAAAAGAAGTACTTTAGTGATATTGTCTTAATCAAATCTGAACTTGACTCAGTAATAATTAAAAATAAAACTTCCATCTAATGGGATTATCTAAAATAAATCCAACAAAATTAAATTCCTGGTTAGACCTTGAAAAAAAATTCAAAGCTGAAGGAAATAAACATATTTCAAGTTTTTTTGAGGAGAGTGATCGACTTGAAGAGTTTTCAATAAGTTGGAAGGATTTTTATATCGATTTCTCAAAAAATAGACTAAGTTCATCAACCCTAAATCTATTAATTGATTTATGTAATGAAACTAATTTAAAGAATAATATTGAAAGGTATTTTGATGGATCTACTATTAATGAAACAGAAAAAAGATCTGTTCTTCACACTGCGTTAAGGTCACGCGAAATAAAAAACCCTGAATTAAAAAAAGAGATTGAAACTTCGATAGAGAAGATCACAAGTATTTCAGATCATATAAATAGCGGAAAAAAACTAGGATCTACAGGCAGAAAAATTACGGATGTTGTAAATATTGGAATTGGAGGGTCTCATCTTGGCCCAGATATGGTTACAGAAGCATTATCGTATTATAGTCTTGGTATTAAGCCTCACTTTGTCTCTAACATCGATCCTGATTTTACATCAAAGTTACTGGAGAAATTAAATCCTGAAACCACTATTTTCATAATTGTTTCAAAAACATTTACAACAATAGAAACACTAGAAAATGCAAAAAAAATAAGGAAATGGTTTATAGAAAATTCAAATGAAGGATCTATAAAGGACCATTTTATTGCTGTTTCTAATAACACCATAGCACCAAAAGAGTTTGGTATATCTTCTGATAATATTCTTTCTATTCCTGAATGGGTTGGAGGAAGATTTTCACTCTGGGGATCAGTTGGTTTAATTATTTCTATCATTATTGGATCAAAAAATTTTAAAGATTTTTTAAAAGGTGCTGAGTCTATGGATCTTCATTTTAGGAACTCTCCTTTTGAAAAAAATATTCCAGTAATTCTTGCTCTTATAAGCATATGGTATAATAATTTTTTTAAATGTGAGACAGAAGCTGTGCTGCCATATAATCAGTTTCTTGAAAAACTTCCAGATTATCTTCAGCAAGCTAGCATGGAGAGTAATGGAAAAAGCATAGACAGAAGTGGTGAAAAAATTAAATATGAAACCGGTTCTATTATCTGGGGTTCAACTGGAACGAATGCACAGCATGCTTTTTTTCAGCTAATGCATCAGGGAACAAAGGTTATACCTTCTGATTTCATTGCTTTTAAAAAATCTCTTTATGGTGATAAAGCTCAACATGATATTTTGACTTCAAATTTTTTAGCTCAAACAAATGCATTAATGATTGGGAAGACTTATGCTGGAAATGAGATTCACAAAAATATTGAAGGCAACAAACCTTCTAATGCAATAGTTATTAACAAGCTTTCTCCCAAAAATCTTGGAGCTCTTATATCTATGTATGAGAACAAAATTTTTACAGTTGGTTCTATTTTAAACGTCTTCAGTTATGACCAGTGGGGTGTTGAGCTAGGAAAATCAATAGCTAAAGATATCTCTAGAGGAAAGAAAGAAAATCTTGATAAATCTACAATTCAGATTAGCAAAATATTAAAGACTTAGTTTGTTACTACTCTCTTTTTATTTATTAATGTTATGTTAATATTTAGTTCAAATTAAATTTCCTGAATATTTTACTTTTATAAAAAATCAATAACTAATATTATTATAATGAAAAAATTAAGCTTAATCTTATTTGCTCTCTTTACAGCAACTGCTTATTCACAAGATGCAGCACTTGATTCAATTGCTCTTACTGAAGTAACTGTAACATCAAAGGTTGTTGATGTTGCTAAAGAGCGTGAAACACCGATTGCATTTAGTACAGTAACTGGTGCTGAAATAGAACTAAAAGGAGGAAATCTTGAGTTTGTAGAAACTCTTAAAAGAACTCCTGGTGTATATACCAACCAAGATAATGGGGGTTATGGTGATGGCCAAATGTACCTTAGAGGATTTGGTTTCACTAATACTGCCTATGTTATAAATGGTCAACCTGTTAATGACATGGAAAATGGTAGGATATATTGGTCAAACTGGGCAGGACTAATGGATATTGCTTCCAGCGTTCAGCTTCAAAGAGGACTTGGATCGACTTCTCTTGCTGTTCCTTCTGCCGGTGGAACCGTGTCTGTGAATACTAGAGCTGCAGAAGCTACACCTGGATCAGGTCTAAAGCTGATGTTAGGTGATAATGGATACCAAAAAACTACCGCATATATGAATACTGGGGTAAATGAATTAGGCTGGTCATCAAGTTATTTACTTGGTTTCTGGAAAGGTGACGGATGGAGAAATGGTATGCAGGGTGAAGGTGTTACTTATGCATTTTCTATTGGATATACGCCAAGAGGTGGTGATCATGAGTTTAACCTCTCGGTTATTGGTGCTGGACAATGGCATCATCAAGCATATTATGGTACTCAAATTCAAGATTATTTAGATTACGGACCTGCTCAAGGTGATGACTATAGAAAGTTTAATCAAGTATATGGTGATTATAAAGGCGAAGAGTTCTCAGTTTTAAGAAATTATTATCACAAACCATTAGCAACTCTTAACTGGGATTGGGAAATCAGCAGTAGAGTTACACTTGCAACTTCTCTTTATGCTTCTGCTGGAAGAGGTGGTGGAACAGGTTTAAGAGGAAGAGGTTCTTTTGGAACAACTTCTTTTAACGAGTCCTTTGCAGAGTATATGGACGATCACTCAGAGTGGAGAAATTCTGACTATACGATTAACTGGGGAACAGCAGTTTCAAAAAACTTAGCTGGAGCATATGTTCCTGATAGTGGACCTTTTGCTGGCATGAAGCTTGGATACCATAACGATATTGATGGCCTTCCAAGTAAATGGGGAGCAGACACAACAGTTAGAAGATTTTCAACTAACTCTCATAACTGGATTGGTGGTATTTCTAAAATTAAAATCGACTCAGATAATTTTAGATATGAGCTAGGTATTGATTTAAGATCATATAAAGCTTATCACAGAAGAGGTATAAGTGATTTCTTAGGTCTAGATGGATATATTTCTACAATTAATGGAAATAACTTCTCTGGAAATGGAGATAGAATTGGAACAGTAGTTACAACTGCGTATGAATCTTCTCCTTTTAAAAATCTTGGTATGGACGATCCTAATGGAACACAGAGATACTATATTGGTTATAATGACTGGACTGGTATTAATGGTTTAATTGAGTATGTAGGTAATGATAAATTTTCAGCAGTTCTTCAGGTTGGATCAACAACTCAAAAATATCAACTAGAGCACTTTTATACAACTCAACCAGATACAAAGAGTAGAAAAATTACTGTAAATGGAGGATATATTAAAGGTGGTGCAAACTATAAAATGAATGACAGAGCAAATGTATTCTTTAATGTAGGGCGAATCAATAGACCACCTCTTGTTGATGGAGTCTTTACTAATGCAGATTATGACTTTACAGAAGCTGAGGACATAACTTCTGAAAAAATCACATCTCTTGAACTAGGTTATGGTTATTTTGGTTCAAACTTTAAAGCTAAAGTAAATGTATATTCAACAGTTTGGGGTGATAGAACTTTTAGACGATCTACATCAGTTGGCGACCAAGGAATAACAATCGTTTATAACGATGTTGAACAAACGCATTCTGGTATTGAAGGAGAGTTTACTTGGTATCCTTCAAGTAGATTAAGATTAAAAGGTATGGCTTCATTAGGTGACTGGAAGTTTTCTAAAAACTTTAATGGTTCTTCTTTCTATAATGATAACGGACAATCAGCTGGAGAAACTGGAACACTTTATTTAGATGGTGTTAAAATTGGAGATGCTGCTCAAACTACAATGTATTTAGGAGCAACTTATAAGGTTTCTGATAGATTATCAGCCGATCTTGATTTTCAAACATTTGCTAATCTTCATGGAAGATTTAGTCCATTAGACAGTGAGTTTTTTAGTGCAAACAACAGAGGTTCTATAGAGCTTCCTAGCTTTAGCCTAGTTGATATAGGTGCAACATATCAAACAACTTTCTTGGGTTATGAAACGACTGTTAGGTTAAATGTTAACAATCTGTTTGACGAAGAGTATCTGTCTCAATCTCAAACTAATATTCATAATGATGGAGGAAGAGCTTGGAACGGAGTTAATGTTGAGAATCTAGTATACTTTGGAAAAGGTACTACTTGGAATTTAGGAGCAACATTTAGATTCTAATTAGAATCTAAAAGCTAATTTATATAAACCCTGTTTCGGCAGGGTTTATTTTTTTAAATCAATTTCTCTTAGGATAAGCTCTATCTCATCTTTTCCTGAAAATGAATTAAAGTTAACTGTATAAAGAATATCAAATACAGAGCTAGCATTAACGAGCAGTTCTTTTTTATCAAAACATATAAATGGTAATTCCCTGCCAGATTGATCTTTAATTTTTGATTTAACTATTTGTGACTCCTTTCCTATAAACTTTAACTTATGGTCTAAAACACAATTATTAGTTCTAAATACAGGCTTATTGTTTCCTATGCCAAATGGTGACATTCTTGAAATAATTTTAATGTTTTCAAATGTGATTACAGAAAAGTCAATTAAAATATCATATAAAAAAGTCTTTTTGAACATTTCTTGATCAACAGATTTTCTAACTGTATTTTCAAATTGAACTTTAAAGTTTTCAAAATTAGATTTCTTTACTTTTAAACCGGCAGCATACTTGTGTCCTCCAAATTGAAAAATATTCTCTACACATTTTGAAAGAGCTTCATGTACATCAAACCCCGAAACTGATCTTACTGAGCCCATTAAAAGCTCTTCATCTGAATCAGTCATAACTATTGTTGGTTTATACGACTTTTCAATAAGTCTTGATGCTACAATTCCTAGCACTCCTTTACTCCAGTTTTCAGAATAGACAATATTTGTGAAACTGTCATGATCTATTTGATTTATTGCTTGTTGAAATACATCTTTTTCTGTTGCTCTACGGTTTTGATTAAGGAGCTCTACTTCATTGGACATAATGCTGGCTTTTTCTCTATCTTCTTGAACTAATAAATCAACAATAATTTTTCCATTTTTCATTCGCCCAGCAGCATTTATTCTTGGTCCAATATTAAATGAAACTTTAGATTCATCTATTTTACTGTTTATTGATTTTAAAAAGTTTCTTAGACCTATTCTTGGGTTTTCGTTTATTCTTTTTAAACCATAAAACACCATAAGCCTATTTTCATCTACTAAAGGCATCATGTCAGAAATTGTTGCAAGAGCTACAAAATCAATAAAATCAAAAACATCACAAGGGTCGTTTGAAATTAAATTATGAGCAGTTATTAATTTGAAGGCTATACCACAGCCACATAAATCTTTAAAAGGATATTTACAGTCTAATTGTTTTGGGTTAACTATTCCATATGCATTTGGCAATGTTTCTCCTGGTAGATGATGATCACAAATAATGACCTCAATGCCTTTTGATTTAGCTAAATCAACTTGAGTCAAAGCTCGAATTCCACAATCAACAGTTACAATTAAAGAAAAATTATTTTTTTCAGCATATTCTATTGATTCTAAAGATACCCCATAGCCCTCCTTATATCTATCAGGAATATAATAAGAAACGTTAAACCCTTTATTGTCAAAATATTTAAAAAGCATTGCTGTAGAGGTGGTTCCATCAACATCGTAATCACCTAAAATCATTATTTTTTTTTCTTTCGAAGCTTCAATCTTTTCGACAACCTTTAACATATTCTTCATCAAGAAAGGATCATGCAGTAAATCAAGATTTGGTCGAAAAAATTGTTTTGCTTTTTCTAATGAATTTATATTTCTCTGAAGTAACAAGGAGCATATAAATGTTGGAATTTTTAATGTTTCATTGAGACTTTGAATTTCGTCTTTAGAGGGTTGTTCTTTCTCAATCCAATTTTTCATTAATATTCTATTGTTTTTTATCAATACATATTACAAACTCTCCTTTTATTTTCTTATTTGAAAAATATTTAACAGCTTCAACAATGGACCCCCTGAAGGTCTCCTCGTATATTTTTGAAATTTCACGGCTCAAAGCAATCTGCCTATCTTCTCCCAAATATTCTAAGAACTCTGTTAGTGTTTTAACAACCCTGTATGGAGATTCATAGATAATTGTAGTTCTAGTATTTTGAGCAAGTTCTAAAAGTTTAGCTTTTCTTCCTTTTTTACGTGGTAAAAAACCCTCAAAAATAAAACTTTCACTTGGCAGGCCACTCAAAACTATTGCAGGAATTAATGCAGTTGGCCCAGGTAAACATGTAATTAATATGTCTTTTTTAATGGCCTCACGTATTAATAAAAATCCAGGGTCTGAAATACAGGGAGTTCCAGCATCAGTTATTAAGGAAATTTTCTGACCTGAAGCCATTAGTTCAATATAATCATTGACTTTTTTGTGTTCATTATTGAGATGATAACTATTCACTTTAGTTGAAATGTTATACTCACTAAGTAGCTTTTTTGCATGTCGAGTGTCCTCTGCTAAAATTAAATCTGAATTTTTTAGAGTTTCAATTGCTCTTATAGTAATATCCCCCATGTTACCAATAGGAGTTGGAACTATAAAAAGTTGAGGGTCATTTACCATCTAAGAATTTAATTTTTTGATTACTAAATCTATAATTGTATTAATTATTGGTGCAATTTCTATTATTTTATTTTCTACTTTCTTAAACACTCTACTTTATTATTGTAATGAAATACTTTTTGATAAATTTGCTGTAATTGTAAATCAAATTACAAAATGTTTTTAGAAAACCCCGCATATAATAACGAACAATTCGGCTGGATTGAAGTAATCTGTGGGTCAATGTTTTCTGGTAAAACTGAGGAACTTATAAGAAGGATAAAAAGAGCAAAAATTGCAAATCAAAAATTCAAAGTCTTTAATCCTACAATTGATTCCAGGAGTAAAAATTATATTGAATCACATGATGAAAGTAAACTAAAGTCTACTGAAGTAAAACATTCATCTAACATACTGGATAATATTCAAGGTTGTGATGTAGTAGCTATTGACGAAGCTCAATTTTTTGATGAAGAAATAGTCAGCGTTTGTAATCAGATTGCTAATAAGGGCATAAGGGTTATCGTTGCAGGTTTAGATATGGATTATCTTGGAAATCCTTTTGGACCTATACCGAATTTAATGGCAACTGCTGAATATGTTACAAAAGTTCATGCTGTTTGTAAAAAATCAGGAAATATTGCTAATTACAGTTTTAGAAAAAACAAAAAAACTGATATAGTTGTAATTGGCGAAAAGGATAAGTATGAACCTTTAAGCCGAGCTGTATTTTTTAGAAAAATGAAAAAAGATAAATAATATGAAAGTAGCTGTTGTTGGTGCAACTGGAGTTGTAGGTTCTGTATTGCTTGATCTCCTCGAAAAAAGAAAATTTCCTGTAACCGAAATAATACCTGTTGCTTCAGAAAGGTCTGTAGGAAATAAAGTTTCGTTTAAAGGGCAAGAATATAGCATTGTTTCTTTAGACAATGCAGTTAAAATGAAACCCACTGTTGCATTGTTTTCGGCTGGTGGCTCAACTTCTTTAAAGTGGGCTCCTAAGTTTGCCGAGGTTGGTACTAGAGTTGTTGACAATTCTTCCGCTTGGAGAATGGATTCAACAAAAAAATTAGTTGTTAGTGAAGTAAATTCAAACGTTTTAACAAAGGAAGACTATATAATAGCAAATCCAAACTGTTCAACAATGCAAATGCTTGTTGTTTTAGCTCCACTTCACAGAAAATATAAAATTAAAAGGCTTGTAGTCTCAACCTATCAATCTGTTTCTGGTACAGGAAAAAATGCTATAGATCAACTAAACAATGAAAGAGAAGGGGGTGAGAGCTCAAAAATATATCCATATTCTATTGATCAAAATCTGTTACCACACTGTGATGTTTTTGAAGAAGACGGCTATACTAAAGAAGAAAACAAACTGATTAATGAAACTAGAAAAATTTTAAATGATAATAGCATTAAAATAACTTCTACAGCAGTAAGAGTTCCCATTGAAATTTGTCATGGAGAATCAGTTAATATAGAATTTGAAAATGAGTTTGAAATTGAATCTATTTTTGAGATTTTAAAAAATGCTCCAGGCTTAATTGTTGAAGATGATCCTGAAAAAAATAAATACCCTATGCCGATTAATTCTGCTAACAAAGATGAAGTATTTGTTGGAAGAATAAGAAGAGATTTTAGTATTGCTAGTGGTTTAAATCTTTGGATTGTTGCAGACAATTTAAGAAAAGGAGCTGCAACAAATACTATTCAAATAGCAGAAAAATTAATTGAAATGGAACTTGTTTAAAGCTACATCTCAAATGATTCCATAAACTTTGTAGTATAGTTGCCAGATAGAAAATCTGGATTTTCTAATAATTTTTGATGGAATGGAATTGTTGTTTTTACTCCTTCTATTACAAACTCATCTAAAGCTCTTTTCATCTTGTTTATTGCCTCTTCTCTTGTTTGAGCTGTAGTAATTAATTTGGCAATCATAGAGTCGTAATATGGCGGTATTATGTAACCACTATACACATGGGTGTCAATACGAACACCGTGACCACCTGGGAAATGAAGTGTTAAGATTTTACCAGGGTTTGGCATAAAGTCATTATGAGGGTCTTCAGCATTAATTCTACACTCAATAGAGCAAAGCTTTGGGAAATAATTCTTTCCAGAGATTGGTTTGCCAGAGGCAACTAAAATTTGCTCACGTATTAAATCATAATCAATTACTTGTTCAGTAATTGGGTGCTCAACTTGAATTCTAGTATTCATCTCCATAAAGTAGAAATTCTTGTGTTTGTCAACCAAAAACTCTATTGTTCCTGCTCCTTCGTATTGAATAAACTCAGCAGCTTTAACAGCAGCTTCACCCATAGACTTTCTTAAAGGTTTCGTCATAAAAGGAGAAGGTGTTTCTTCAATTAGTTTTTGATGTCGTCTTTGAATAGAGCAGTCTCTTTCAGATAAATGGCAAGCCTTTCCATAAGAATCACCAATAATTTGGATTTCAATATGCCTAGGGTCTTCAATAAATTTTTCTAGATACATATCATCATTACCAAAGGCCAGCTTTGATTCTTTTCTGGCTAATTCCCAAGCACTTGCTAAGTCTTTTGAGCTTTTGGCTATTCTCATCCCCTTTCCTCCTCCTCCAGCTGTAGCCTTAAGCATTACAGGGTAACCTATTTCAAGAGCTATGTTTTGAGCGTCTTCTAGAGTTGGAACAAGTCCTTCAGAACCAGGTATGGTTGGTACACCGGCTTTTTTCATTGTTTCTTTTGCGGATGACTTATCTCCCATTTTATCAATCATATCTGGTGAGGCTCCAATAAATTTTATATTATGATCGTGGCATATTTTAGAAAATTTACTGTTTTCTGATAAAAAACCATATCCTGGGTGGATTGCATCTGCATTAGTTATTTCAGCTGCTGCAATAATATTTGCAGGCTTTAAATATGATTCTGAACTAGCTGAAGGTCCAATACAAACTGCTTCGTCTGCAAATCTTACATGAAGGCTTTCCTCGTCAGCTTTTGAATAAACAGCTACAGTTTTAATACCCATTTCTTTACATGTTCTAATAACACGCATAGCTATCTCTCCTCTATTGGCAATTAGTATTTTATTAAACATTTTTAAGATGGGTCAATAATAAATAGTGGTTGGTCAAACTCGACAGGACTTTGATCCTCAGCAAGTATTTTAACAATTTTTCCTGAAAACTCAGACTCTATTTCATTGAATAATTTCATTGCTTCTATTACACATAATACATCTCCTTTTGATATACTCTTTCCAACCTCAACGAATGGCGGTTTATCTGGTGAAGGCTTTGTGTAAAAAGTTCCAATGATTGGTGATTTAACTACTATATGATTTTCATTTTCTAATTCTTCACTAGACTTAGTAGAGCTAGTTTCTTGAACAATTTCTTGTTGACCTGATACTACAGGTTGAGTTGTAATAATATTGCTTGAAGTAAGATCCTCAACCAGTACTTGTTTAGTAATATTTTGCTTTGTTTTAATTGTAATTTTAAAATCCTCTCTCTCAATTTTTACTTCCTCAACACCCGATTTAGAGACAAATTTTATTAAATTTTGTATTTCTTTTATATTCATTTTCAATAATTTAATTGTAAGCCCATGTTAAATACGCTGCACCCCAAGTTAATCCAGCTCCAAAAGCTGCAAGTATTAATTTATCTCCTTTTTTAAATTCTTTTTCATAATCATACATTAATAAAGGTATAGTTGCAGCAGTAGTATTTCCATAATTTTCTATATTCATTAAAACTTTATTTTTATCTAAATTAATCTTTTCTGCGGTAGCATCAATAATTCTTTTATTAGCTTGATGAGGTAATAAATATTTAATTTCTTTAGGATTAAGTTTGTTTCTTTTGATAATCTGCTCTGTAGCATTTGCCATTTCAGAAACGGCTGTCTTAAAAACTGTTTTACCATCTTGAGTTATGAAATGCCATTTATTATCAATTGTCTCTTGTGATGTAGGATATAGTGACCCTCCTGATTTTACTTTTAACCATTCTGCACCGACCCCATCTGACCTTAAATACTCATCCTCCCAGCCATAACTGTTATTGCTAGGCTCAACCAAAACAGCTCCTGCCCCGTCTCCAAAAAGAATACTAGTTGATCTATCCGTATAATCAACAATAGAAGACATCATGTCTGCTCCTATTAAAAGGACTTTTTTATACCTACCTGACTCAATGTAACTTGTAGCTGTTGACATTCCATACAAAAAGCCTGAGCAAGCTGCATTTATATCAAAAGCATAAGCATTGATTGCGTTTATTTCGGAGGCCACTGTTGGCGCCGTTGACGCAACATGAAAATCTGGTGTGATAGTCGCAACAATTACTAAATCAATTGAACTGGGATCAATTTTCTTCTTATTAATTAAATCCTTTGCAGCATTTGAAGCTAAAAATGAAGTTCCTTTATCCTTTTCTTTAAGTATTCTTCTTTTTTTTATTCCAGTTCTGGCGGTGATCCATTCATCATTGGTATCAACCATTTTTTCTAAATCTCTATTGGAAATAAAGTCTTCTGGAATGTAGCCCCCAACAGCAGTAATAGCGGCTTTTATTTTATTTGTTTTGTTAGATATCATACTAACATCAATTATGTCTTTAGACAGTTTAATTGATAAATTAAGATACTAGTTTTTTTCTGATTCTAGTGAATCAACTAAAACTTTTCCTCTGTAATAAAGTTTTCCTTCGTGCCAGTGGGCTCTGTGATATAGGTGTGACTCACCTGTAGTTTGACATATTGATATTTGCTGGTCTGCAGCCTTAATATGAGTTCTACGTTTATCTCTTCTTGTTTTAGATATTTTACGTTTAGGATGTGCCATTTATAATAAATCTTTTAATTTGTCCCACCTAGGGTCAGTTTTTTCTTTAAAATTTTTTTTAGGTTTAAATTCTTTTAATTTTTCTGCTATTTCTGATTTTAATGATCCGTTTTCTATTCCAGGATGAACTTTTTTTTGCGGAACAGCTAAAATGATACTTTCATAAATTATGTGAGAGATATCAATGCTATGAGATCCTGATGATAAAAAAATAACTTTATCATCTGTTGATATAATGTTATCTTTGAACTTCACTACTACTGAGTAGTTTGTTTTCAAATCAAGATTAAAATTTTCCAAAGAAACGTCACACTGAACTTCTATTTCACCGCTAAAAGAAAATTTTAAATTTAGTAGTGTTGGTTTCTTTTCTAATTCAAGATCTACTGATAGATTAGAATCAAGAAAATCGTAATAGTCAAAACTGTTAAAGAACTTATTTCCTAACTCATAGTTAAAGTGGTGTATACCTTCTTTCAAGCCTGAAAATTTAATCAAATATGGCGAAAGCGATTTCATCACTCAACTATTGAGCGGCAAATTTATAAAAATTTATCTATTTAATGTCAAACTATCTTATTTCTTGACTTATATATGTTTACACCAACTTTTATTGCTTGTAAAAATGAAGTTGGACTAGCTACTCCTTTTCCTGCAATATCAAACCCAGTTCCATGATCTGGAGACGTTCTAATGATTGGTAAACCCGCGCTGTAATTAACTCCTTTTCCAAAACTCATTGTTTTAAATGGAATTAATCCTTGATCGTGATATGCCGCCATAACACCATCATATTTCTTGAAATTTTCATTACAAAAAAAAGTGTCTGCGGAAAACGGTCCAAAAATTAAACCTTTATTTTTTTTAATACCAGGTAATAATATTTCTTGATCTTCACTTCCTATTACCCCATTGTCTCCAACATGAGGGTTAATAGCAAGAACAGCAATCCTAGGCTCATTTATTAAAAAATCATTAATTAAAGTCTGCCTTAACATTTTTATTTTTTTGGCTACTCTATTTACTGTTAGCTCTTTAACTACATCTTTTATTGGTATATGTTCTGTAAATAATCCTAGCTTTAAATTATCAGAAACCATCAACATCATTGGATCTTTTTTGAGTGTTTTTTTTAAATAATCTGTATGACCTGAATATTTAAATGAACTTGAATAAGATAGATTCTTATTTATGGGTGATGTAATTAAAATATCAATTTTTTTGTCGAAAGCATCTTTTACAGCTTCTTTAAAAGAGATTATCCCATTCGCCGAAACTTCTTTATCAGAGTTGCCAAAATCAAATTTAGAAGACGTAAAAACTTCTTTTATATTAATAAAGTTTGTTGTTGCTTCATCTAATGAGTATATTTTTTTTAGAGTAAGTGTTTCAATACCCAAAACCTCTTTTTGTTTTTTAACTAAATCATAAGAAGAGTAAATTATATAGTTATAATCTCCTTGAATATAATCGTTAGACAGCGCTTTTAGAATGATTTCAATTCCTATGCCATTAGGGTCTCCAATTGAAATTCCTATATTTATTTTTTTTGCGTTTACCACTATTTAATTAATTGCTAATTTTACACAGCAAAAATAAGGATAATAATGTTCACTGGTATAATAGAATGCACTGCAAGTGTTGAGAAAGTTGAAAAAGAGAAAGGCAATCTGAATATTTCATTAAAGTCACCTATAACTAAAGATCTTAAGGTTGATCAAAGCCTTTGTCATAATGGTGTTTGTCTTACGGTAGTTAAAATAAATAACGAAATATATACAGTAAATGTTATTGCTGAAAGTCTAAATAAAACTTGTCTTGGTGATTTAAAACCCGGAGATATTGTTAATCTTGAAAGGTCAATGTCTGTAAATTCTAGATTTGATGGTCATATCGTTCAGGGTCATGTTGATGAAGTGGCTGTTTGCAAAGATGCCTATGAAACTAATGGTAGCTGGAAATATGTTTTTGAGCATTCTCAAAAAAACATAACAGTAGAAAAGGGGTCAATAACTATAAATGGGGTTAGTTTAACTGTTGTTGAGTCAACCTCTAATTCATTTTCCGTAGCAATTATTCCATACACTTACGAAAACACAAATTTTAAAAAGATTGTTAAGGGGAGCAAGGTGAATCTTGAGTTTGATATCCTGGGAAAGTATCTTTCTAAACTGATCAAAAAATACTGATAAACCTAAAGGCATTGTTGTCATTTATTATAATCTCTCATCGTCTGCCAACATTATCTTTATTAACATTTTGTATATTTGCGAAACATTATTAAAACTTTTTCATGAACAAGATACCATCCCTAGATCTTAGAGATTTTTTAAGTGAAGACCCTCAAAGTAAAGCAAAGTTTATTCAATTAATTGGTAAAGCTTTTCAAGAGATAGGATTTTGTGCCGTTAAAGGCCATCTTTTGTCTGATGATCTTGTTGAGAGGCTTTACAAGCAAATTAAATTGTTTTTTGATCTCCCACATGAAGTGAAAACTAAATATGAATTCCCTGAATACTCAGGTCAAAGAGGGTATGTTTCTTTCGGAAAGGAGAGTGCTAAAGGAAGTAAACACGGAGACCTAAAAGAATACTGGCATTTTGGTCAATATATTGAAGAAGACGATAAAGGTAAGTACAATTATTTTCCTAATATTAATGTGGATGAATTGCCTGAATTTAATAAAGTTGGTAAGGAAGTGTATGCCTCGTTAGAAAACACTGCAAAACATATTCTTAGGGCTTTAGCTTTGTATTTAAATATTGAGGAAAATTACTTTGATCAATATATAAAAAATGGAAACTCAATATTAAGACCCATCCACTACCCCCCTATTTTAGATGACCCTAAAGAAGCTGTTCGTGCTTCTGCTCACGGAGATATAAATCTTATTACTTTACTTATGGGGGCGCATGGCAAAGGGCTGCAGGTACAACATTCGAATGGTGAGTGGATTGATGCAATGGCTGGTAAAGATGAATTAATGATAAATATTGGAGATATGTTATCAAGACATACTAATAATTTATTAAAATCTACAGTTCATAGAGTTGTAAACCCTGATAGGGAAATGCTAAAAAAATCTAGATATTCTATTCCGTTTTTCATGCACCCAGTAAGTGAAATGAAGTTAAATGTTTTAGAGTCTTGTATTAATGAAGATAACCCTAAATCATTTGACGATATTACTGCTGGAGATTTCTTAAATGAGAGATTAGTAGAGTTAGGTCTACTAAAAAAGTAATGGATAAATCAGAATTAATACTAAACAAAGATGGTTCGGTATATCATTTAAAACTCAAACCTGAAAATTTATCCTCAACCGTTATATTGGTAGGCGACCCGTTTCGGGTCGATAAAGTCACCAAACATTTTAATAATATTGAATTTAAAACTCAGAATAGAGAATTTAAATCTGTTACAGGTTTTTATAAATCAAAAAGAATCACTGTTGTTTCAACTGGAATTGGTTCGTCAAATATAGATATTGTTTTAAATGAGCTTGATGCTTTAGTTAATCTTAACTTAGAAACAGGAGAAGTTTTA
>Ga0115570_10001516_pt1 | contig 18615 bp, 15 predicted proteins | sample COGITO_mtgs_1205_3_FD_87294 | JGI IMG/M metagenome (GOLD analysis project Ga0115570, IMG submission 87294) | Pelagic marine microbial communities from North Sea - COGITO_mtgs_120524 | ecosystem: Environmental > Aquatic > Marine > Epipelagic | place: Germany:Helgoland, sampling site Kabeltonne... | reverse complement strand
CTGCGAAAACTGACTCTTGGAACGCTTTGCTAAGTGCTCGTCAGATAGCATGGCACTTCCACAACCACTGACTAATGACGCCAAAACGATAAGAACCAGCAAACCGGATGCCTTTAGATAGGGAACACTCATATTAATCACTTTATAATATTAAAAACTTAAAAAATCACCAATGAATGCAATAATCATTCAAAATATTAATGTCGAAAATGTCGGACCTTTGTAAATGCCATTGCCATACCACGATCATTGGCCGCCGCAATTACATCCTCATCCCGCACGCTCCCTCCCGGTTGAATCGCAGCAGTGGAACCGGCGTCTGCCGCGGCAATAAGACCATCCGGGAAAGGAAAGAATGCATCCGATGCAACCACGGAACCACCTAAGGACAATTCCGCCTCACCCGCTTTCCAAACCGCGATTTGGGAACTATCGACACGAGCCATTTGCCCGGCACCTACTCCTAATGTTCGCTCATCGCCCGCATACACGATTGCATTGCTCTTTACATGACGCACAACTCGCCAGCCAAATAACATCGATCGCCATTCCTGTTCACTTGGTTGCCGATCGGTAACGACTTGAAAGTCCTTGGGATTAATTCTTTTTTGATCCCGATCTTGAGCAAGAAAACCGCCTGGTACTGTACGAATTTCCTGCAAAGTTTCTGCACCAAAACCGGACTTGGAGACCAATAATCGAAGATTTTTCTTCTTGTGAAAAAGTGCAAGAGCCTCCTCTGTAAATCCGGGGGCAATAATAACCTCGCAGAAAATCTCCGAGATCTTGCGAGCCAAACCAATATCCATGGTATTATTTACTACAATAATTCCTCCAAAAGGCGCTTGTCGATCAGTTGCAAAGGCACGGTCCCAGGCAGTTTCCAAATCATCTGCACTTGCTACTCCGCATGGATTAGTATGCTTGAGGATTGCCACTGTTGGCCTTTCAAACTCCCCAATTAAATAAGCCGAGGCAGAAATATCTAAAATATTGTTATAACTTAATTCTTTTCCTTGGAGTTGATCAAAATAATTCAGGAAATCACCATACAAAGCAGCCTGTTGATGAGGATTTTCTCCATATCGCAGAGTCATTGATTTACTGGACTGAAAATCAAGTGTGGACGGAAAACCAGAAATAGATTCCATGTCTGGTTCGTCTTCCACTTGCTTTGAAAAGTATTCACTAATCGCTTTGTCGTAGGAGGATGTTCTTTGAAACACTTTTAATGCCAGCTCCCTGCGTAATCCACTCCAATCATCATCCAGTTTCATCGCATTCAGGACCCGATCATAATCACTTGGATCGCAAACCACAGCTACATCGCGATGGTTTTTGGCCGCACTCCTTAACATGGATGGACCCCCAATATCAATCTGCTCAATTGCTTCCTCAAAGGAAACATTTGCACGGGCTACGGTTTCCTCAAAAGGATATAAATTCACCACCACCAAATCGATCAGGGCAATCTCATGATCTTCCGCCGCTTTTAAATGTTCCGGGTTGTCACGCAGGCAAAGCAGTCCACCATGAACTTTTGGATGCAATGTTTTCACTCGGCCGTCCATCATCTCCGGAAATCCCGTCCTGTCACTGACATCGCTTACAGGGATGCCCTCCTCTCTCAATAATCGAGCAGTCCCTCCAGTGGAAAGAAGCGTGAAAGAATGTTGATCAACTAAATTTCGGGCAAAGGGAACCAAGCCTGATTTATCACTAACCGATAGAAGTGCGAATTTTTGCATTCTTCCTTTCTGTTTTCTCTGAGCTGAGGTGCAAGCGTTTTTCACATTTTTTTTACATTCTTGTGAATTAGTTCAAAAAGAATTGGTCTTTCTGCCAAGCCTGTTATGGTATGATTAACTAGAATAATATTGTGAATGAAGAAAGTACAGAATTAGAAGGACTACACGCGTCCCTAGACAAATTGGTTCATCATAAAGAAAAATCAACTGTTAAGGGGATCAACTTACATGCCTTCATTTACTTTATTACCATCCGAAATCTGAGTGACCGGAAAGTTTCTCTTCTGGGTCGAAAATGGATTATTGCCAATAGCGACGGAACCACCACGGTGGTGGAAGGAGATAAAATTGTGGGAGAAACTCCGACAATTGGTCCGGGTGAATCATTTTCTTACAACAGTTATCATGTAACCCACTTATCCGCGGAAGCATCTGGCTCGTTCCACGGGTTGGACGAATTGAACAAGAAAGTTCATGTGAAAATTAATCCATTCAGACTTGATATACCCGACGAGCCCGAATTTGACCCCTCTCATTCATGAAACTCATTGACTTGAATCCGCATGGCGGAATTGGTGCTAATTGCACAGTTTGTGAAGTGGGAGGCTTTCGCTTTGCAATCGACTCTGGATTGCATCCCAAGTATGCGGGCAAAGATTCCATTCCCAGGCACGCGGTCCTAGATCGGGACACTCTCGACTTTATCATCCTGACCCATTGCCACTTAGACCACCTGGGAAGTTTACCACTGCTATCTCGCGAACATCAGGATGCTCCGGTCCTAATGAGTTATCCGAGCTCTGTGCTCGCTCGAAGAATGCTATCCAATTCAATTTCCGTGATGAAAAGACAACGGAATGAACTCAATTTAACTGAACTTCCGCTTTATGGAAGAGACGACCTGACCTCTCTTTATGATCGCGTCAAAATTCTCTCGATCAAACGTCCATTTAGGTTGGAAAAGGATGGACGGGCAATCGATGTAGTGCTTCATCATGCAGGTCATGTGGCAGGCGCAGTGTCCGTAGAAATTAAAACACCCAAAGAGAGAATTCTTTTCACCGGAGATATTCTTTTTGACGGAAGCCGTACATTGGATGGTGCCGAACCCCTCCTTGAAAAAGTGGATACGCTGGTAACCGAGACCACTCGTGGCCTTTCTGTTCGAGAACCATCCCGCCAGCGGGAATCGGAAATGTTAAACCTCCTCGAAGAATCTAGCAAAACATTATCCCGTGGTGGCTCTGTCCTCATACCCGTTTTTGCCTTGGGTAGAATGCAGGAAATGCTTTCCGTTCTGGACGATGCATTCAAGCGAAATGCCCTTCCCAAAGTACCTGTCTTTTGCTCGGGCTTAGGAATGGACCTAGTGAATCACTTTCACGAAATTTCTAAAAACACCAACCGGGTTCGTTTTAACCGAAAAGTACTGAGGAGCTTAGGTGCCCGTCCTCTCCCCCGAAAGCTTGAGCCCGGTCGCGAACCTCCCATGCAAGGAATTTACCTGGTGAGCAGTGGAATGCTGGTCGAGCATACCCCGTCTTATGTAATGGCATCTTCCATGCTTGGCGATGACCGCAACTCCATACTCTTTGTCGGGTACTGCGATCCCAGTACGCCGGGAGGGCAACTTCTCCAATCAGAACCAGGAACACCATTTGAATTTAATGCATACAATCATATCGAGCCAATTCGGGCTAAAATTAGACAATTTGATCTAAGTGGGCATGCAGACCGAGATCAATTAGTCGCCTACGCGGAAAAACTAGCCCCCAAGAATATTTTCTTACACCATGGCGACCCAGAGGCGCGGGAATGGTTTACCAATGCCCTTGCACCAATCGGGGCGAAAATCATCAACCCAGAACCACTTCAATTTTATGAAACCTGAAAACTCCGAACAATCTCCGCTTGCCGAACAGCTCAATCAAGTCTTTGTCCGCCCATCGGGGCGTGCAATCGATGAGATGCGGCAAGTTACATTTCAAACTAATATAGCCCCCCATGCAAACGGGTCAGTACTATGTTCATTTGGGGACACTCAGGTAATCTGTGCGGCCATGGTCGAAGATCGAATTCCAGGTTGGATGCGGCAACAAAAAGTGGGAGGAGGATGGCTCACAGCCGAATACAGCATGCTCCCCTACTCCACACTTACACGTAAAGATCGCCCTATCAGTAAGGGAAAACAGGATGGTAGGAATATCGAAATTCAACGCCTGATTGGACGTTCATTACGGGCGGTATTAGACTTAAAGAAATTCCCTGATAAAACGCTGTGGATCGACTGCGATGTACTTCGTGCCGATGGCGGTACCCGGACAGCATCTATTACTGGAGCCTGGCTTGCCACTCGCATTGCGATTAATGGTTTATTAGAAAAAGGAAAACTGAAGGAAGATCCGATCCTTGACCACCTTGGCGCAATCAGTGCGGGTGTCTATAATGATCGCTGTGTTCTTGATCTTGACTACCCAGAAGACCGCGACGCCTCGGTCGATGCCAATGTGGTCATGACTGGGTCTGGGAAATTTGTGGAGATACAATCATCCGGGGAGGAAGCCACTTATTCACGCACCCAACTCGATGAACTCCTTGCACTGTCAGAAAAAGGGATTGGGGAATTGGTGGAAATGCAAAAAAGCCACCTGTAATCAAGGTTTCAATCGAACCTACTCGATTTCTTCATTACTTAAGTCAAGGGGCTCTTCGATTATTTCCCCGAGTTCTACTTTAATATAACGAATTAAAGTATTGGGGCCAAGGGGGGCGACTCCCGCGAATTGAATCGTAACTTCGGGATAAATATAAGCTGCACCATCTTGCGAAACTTGATCTGAATAAATGCACAGGTTCGAATATTTACGAATCATCAAGTTTCCATTTCTCATCTCCTCGAATCGGACTCCTGCATCTTGTAAGACTTTGATAAAAGGACCCAGTTTCTTATCGCGGGCATGTTGCTGAGTAAAAATAAAGAGCACTTCTTTTTCCACAGTATCAAAAATCGAATTTCCTTGTGGATCAATTTTCTTCGAAGTCTGTTCTATGGTTCCGTTGTAAGACAATTGATTATTTTCAAACACTAGCTTTGCATTCTCTGTCTCCTCTGCGCGCAAGGCTAAATCTTCCCAAATCAGCCTTTCGACTTTCCTTTTAATCGATTCTTTTTCGCTCCCCAGTGTCAATCCGACTGATTGAAAGAGGTTTTCCAAGTCCCCGATCACAAACTCCCGACTCTCGCCCTGTAGCGAGCCCATGAAATCATTTTCATAAATACTTCGCTCCCAAGTTATTGGTCCAAAACGAACAGATTGTGGAATTTCACTGACGAAAAAACCATCTCCTTCGAAAATAATGGCGATCCCCCACTGATTATTAATCCAACTTAATGTATCAACAAGAGCTTCTTTCTGATTGATTCCCCGCTTGGCATAATCAAATAAAGCAATCGCTAGGTCGGCAAAAATTTCATGACCTGAAATCTGACTTTTTTCAAACCTAGCTGTTATAAAATTTACTACCCCTGTACTGTCATTCGCCCTTCTTATCCAATCTTCTTCCTCGCCCGCCAACTCCAATAATTTCGCCAAAACCGGATCAACTTCCTCGTCGAGCAAAAGGTCATTTACCATCGGGAGAGGATCAACCTGAATGTCGGGGATTTTCTCCCCATTCTTATAAGTTTCCTCAAATCGTTCCAATCCATTCCTCGACCATTGAATTCGCTTACCGTCGAGCTCTCCGTTCTGATAAACCCCCTCATCGTATTTCTGTCCGTCCTTACTCCATAGAGAATAAGGCCCATTTTTTACTCCCTCCAGATAAAAGACCTGTTCTATTTTTTGTCCGTTTTTATGCCACGATACTCTCTGTCCATGTAGCTGCCCGTTCACGAAAGATTTTTCTTCTTCCTTCTGATTGTTTTTATAAAACCGAATCGACAATCCATTCAAAAAGCCGGAACGATATGATTCCTCCAATTGCCTCTCTCCCGTGTCATAATAGGTGGTCAAAATCCCTTTCCCATTTTCCAGCGATGAATGAGAACACCTCACTCCATCTGGCATCCATGAAAAGCCTAGAAGAACCTTCCCTTTTTCGTACTGTACGAGTGTACTCAAGGATTCGGAATTGGAATAGGTTGCTTTGATCCAACCGGTGTAAGGCAAATCGGCATCCCTCTTTACCATTAAGCCGTCTGCAATTATAAATGAGCTTTTCGTCCAAGCCCTTGAGGCAATGTCCTTTATTTCATTATCTCCAATAAATGAAACATCAACCTGTTCATCTCTCGTCTCGACACTATTCCCCCTAAATTGAGCAAACAAATAAAGCCCCACACAAACTAGCAAAAGAAAAAATAAGACAGTGGTTAAAATTACATTTAATGAAAGTCCAGATTTTGGCGCTACAATTACTTTTTGCTCATCCTTCCAATCAACTTCTTTTTGATCTATTATTGAATCAGAATTTAAAAATTCACCTAAATCCAACCATTCTTCATTGCCCACGAGGCAGATCGGATCGGATAAAACAAATTCCCCTGTTTCCACTTTTTCACTTATTTCTTCGCGTGTAAAAGGACCAAGATTTTCTCCCTTACTATTGATCCAATATTTATCCATTTTTTGTTATTATCATTCAATTCAATCCATTACAAGGATGCGTTTATTATATTAATTTATTTAATTTATATAATAAATTTTTGAGTTGAAATTCATACGGTTCCTTCATTGCTTCTCTTGATTGAATAAGAGGTCACAGCCTAAAAATACCTCTTTTAGGTGTTTCCCGAAAACACGATTATTGAAAGGAAAGTGCTTCCGTTTCGCAGTTAAGTAAAATTCTTAAATTGAGTGAAGCAAAGAGACCGCTTCCCCAAATCGATCAAAGGCATCTTTACCTCCATGAAGTCGAATACGGTCAAAGACACTGGGATTGGATGGTCGTGGAAAAGTGATTTCCAAGTTTTGTAAAAACGGGGGAAAAAGGTCGCTATGTGAACTAAGGAAGAAAGAATCTTTCTCCATTGTACGGACAATTTCATTTTCTACTTTTTTTCGGTAATCTGGCCCTGGCAAGATGCAGTCTTCTATTCCACATGCAATTACACACAAGAGATTGTCGGGTTCATTTTCTAAATAATTCAACATATCCTGCCCGACAACCTTGTAGGGAATCCTTTCCCCCATTCCCGCTTCCCCGGATAGATAGGATAAAATAGATTTTTCCTGTATGTCGCTGTAAAAAGGTTCGACTGCCACATAATTCTTGGCACCACTTCCACTTGCCAATGCATACCCGTAAGACATCATTCCAGCACCCAATTCGACCACTCGCCTCCCCTTCAGCAGGGAGTGCAGTATTTTACCATTGGGGGTAAAAGACCACTCATAAAGGGCCCGGGTAAACTCGCCCCCGGGTGCGGCAAAGCCAGTACCCAAATCCCTTGATTGACTAAGCCGCTCGCGCCAGTCACGGGAATTACCGCCTGCCTGATTTCCTCCAATCATTGAATCAAAATTCCCGATTGAGCATGTATTGGATTAAATCCTGTAAGAACTGACAATCTCCGCCCACCGCATTCAGCGTTTGAAGAGCATTCTCTGTGTGTTGCGCCGCGAGAAGCCGTGCCTCGTTTTCGCCCTTTAGGGAAACCCAAGTGATCTTCCCGCTTTCACTATCATGATGCGCATCCTTTCCTAACTGCGCCGTAGTTTGGGTAACATCGAGCAGATCATCCACTGCCTGAAATGCAAGGCCAAGAGAATGACCAACCCTGCCTATCTGGATAAGTTTTTTCGAGTTTCGCCCCTCCTTTCCGACGCGGAACCCCATCTGGAGGGAAGCTTCAATCATCGCGGCTGTTTTATTCGAGTGTATATATGAAAGGCTCTCTTCATCTGGGTCATTTCCCTCTGAAAGAAGGTCCTGCATTTGACCACCAACTAATTTTTGACTACCCGCAGTCCGACTGAGCATACAAACTAAATCGAGTCCAAGCTGAGGATCTCCTGCATATGCATTGGCCAGGATTTCAAAAGCGAGTGGTTGAAGCGCATCTCCGGCAAGTATTGCAGTAGCCTCATCAAAAGCTTTGTGACAACTGGGCTCCCCGCGCCTAAGATCAGAGTTGTCCATCGCGGGTAAGTCATCATGAATAAGGCTGTATGTATGAATGCATTCAATGGCAATGGCAGCGGGTAATGGATCCACTGGATTAGGGAATATTTCGTGAGCTGCTAATACTAAAATAGGTCGCAAGCGTTTGCCTCCAGCATTCATGCTGTGACGCATAGCCTGATGAAGTACTTCTGGTTGAACTGAGCTTGCAGGAAGTGCTTGCTCAAGCCTTAGGTTGAGCAATTCCTGCCAATTTTTTAACTTTTGTTGAAAATTCATGTCTTGCGAATTGAAATCACTATGTCATTATATTTGAGTTATGCCAAGTTTGGAAGCGGTGTGTGGAAGGCTTTTTGGTCACCCGGGTTGGGTGTCCAAGGCTTTATGGGGGGGTGCATTATGCTTCATTCCCGTTCTCAATCTATTTTCTTTAGGTTATCTTCTGGAATACACTGTTCGTTTGCGTCAAAATAAGGAATGGCATTTACCCGATTGGAAAGAAATGGAACCTGTTTCCCTTTTTTCCGGAGGCTTGCAAGTTTTTCTACTTATCCTTGCTTACGCAGGATGCCCAGTTTTAATTGGCCTGCTTGCAAGTATGCTCGTGGATTTACTCACCTTCAGCTTCCTTGGTATAGTAAGTTACTTTCCATTGGCAGCGGGTGCATTTGTCGCCCCTTTTCTTTTTCTATCTTCCATGCATGTATTCGTTCGAGACGGTTTATATTCGGATGCATGGAGGGTAAATCTTGTATTACAAGTTGCCAAGGCTATGGCACCGAAGTTAATTCTTCCGATTATTGCCTTTTGGGGTGTCCTGTTACTGGCTGTTCCCTTATACGGCTTTTCGTTCTTTCTTGGCATATGGGTTTTACTGGCCTATTCAAGTGCATTAAATTTTTCGAAAATAAATCAGGATTGATTTAATCTTCACTTATTCAGTCCCCTTTTTTAAACTATGCCTACTTACGACTATAAATGCCAAGCTTGCGGACATGACTGGGAATTATTTCAGTCCATGAAGGATCCTCACGTGAAGTCTTGCCCCAAATGTAAAAAACGCAAAGCCAAGCGCCTGCTCGGATTAGGTGCAGGAATTATTTTTAAAGGTACCGGATTTTACGAAACTGATTATAAGAAAAAGGCTCCAGGCAAAAAAGGGGATAATTCTGATTCTTCGTCCGAGACATCCAAAACTAAAGAAAAAGAATCCTCTCCCAAAAAGGACACCCAAAAAGAATCCTCCCCCAAGAAGGATAAGGTAAAATCAACCTCGTAAGTATTTCTGTTCACTTATCTAGAATATGGCTATAAGTGCACTCGTTTTACTCGCGGATAATTTTGAAGAAATTGAAGCAGTTGTACCGATTGACCTTTTACGCAGAGCGGAGATTTCGGTAACCGTTGCCTCCTGTACCCAACACTTACTGGTACAGGGCAGGTCGAGAATTTCTGTGCAGGCAGATTGCATGGTACAGGAATTGGGGGAACAACAATTTGATCTTATCGTATTACCAGGTGGTCCTGGTGTTTTCAAATTGAGGAAAAACCGACTAATTCAAGAAATTATTCAAAAGTTCAACAATGAAAAAAAATGGATTGGGGCAATATGTGCGGCCCCCCTGCTTCTTCTTGATGCAGAAGTCTTGGGGGATTCAAAATATACTGCCCATTCAAGTGTTGTGAACGAACTCCCCCACATCATTTCCGGTCAGGATGTAGTCTGCGATGGCACGATTATAACTTCTCCGGGTGCTGGTACTGCAATTGCGTTTGGATTGGCCTTAATCGAAGCACTGACCGGCTCTAACCAAGCAAGGTTAATTGCAGATTCAATCCATGCCCCTCATTCAAAATTAGGAATTGATTAATTGAAAGCATTTAGACGTTTTGCCAAAAAAGAACGGGCCGCACGATTGGAAGAGGTGGCAATTCCGAATCTTCAAAAAAACGATGTCTTAGTAAAGGTATCACATTGTGGGATCTGTGGGTCCGACCTTCATGCTTGGCTCAATCACAAGGGGTATGAATCAGTCCTACCAGAGGTCACCTTTGGACATGAATTATCAGGTACTATCGTACAATCAACTGTTCAGGATGGAAAGTACCATGTGGGGCAAAAAGTCGTCATGATTGCCCTGCAAACTCAACATGACCCGAGTGATCCCTTTTGCCAAAATGGCCTACCACAGCTCTCCCCAAGAAGAAGAGTACAAGGATTGCATGTGGATGGAGGAATGGCAGAATATATTGCCGTGGAGGAAGAATTTTTACTGCCAATCCCTGAGGGTTTATCAATGGAATTAGCGGCACTGACTGAACCTCTTTCCGTCGCAGAACATTGTATTGAAAACCGTACATCTATTCAAAAAAATGACCGTGTTGTGGTCAGCGGCCCAGGCATCATTGGAATGCTATGTGCAATTTCGGCCCGCTCACGCGGAGCGGAGGTCGTAATGGTGGGAACAGAAATGGATGAAGAAATCCGCTTGTCAGCAGCCAAAAAACTTGGTTTTGAAACTATTGTAGTGGGTCCACAACTAACTCCTTTATGCAAACAAGTGGAGGAAAAATTTCCGGGCGGAGCGGATGCATTGGTGGAAGCATCAGGAGCACCGGTCGCATTAAGTGAGGCATGGCGTTCGGTTCGACCCAATGGAACAGTCACTGCCATTGCACTCTACTCTCGTACCATCGACTTAGACCTCACACAATTTCTTCGCAAACAAATTGATCTCCGCACGAGCTATGCCTCCTCTAGACCTGACTACCTTCGTGCATTTGAACTGTTTAAGAACGGACAAGTGAATGCAGAAGACTTGATTAGCAATTACCAGTTAAAAGATGCAGAGCAGGGATTTAAAGACAGCGAGAATTTACGGGTAATGAAAGCGGTACTTAACTGTCAAAAGTAAGAAAAACGCGAGTGGGGCTTTGGTTTGAGGGACTACCAAACAGTAGCCAAGAACTGTACCAAAGACTTAAGAAAAAGGGTGTACTCGTAGTTATCCAGTCACTACTTTTTTCCTGGGATGGAAAAGAAACCTCGAGGGAACTTAAAATCTATTCCGACTGATTATTTTCTGCGACTGCAGGATCAATCTGACCTGAAGTTCCACCGGTCACGGGTAGAGAGTTTTTTGTAGCATTAGCCTCGCTCACTTCTACTGGTGCAGGGGGAAGTAAAGGAACACTGGAATTAAGATCTGCAACTGGTTCTTCTGGTTTTGGTATTACTTGTAAAAGCTCAACTTCAAATACCAAAGTTTCATTAGGACCGATCGAGTTACTTCCATTCTCTCCGTAAGCAAGGTCGGCAGGTATGTACAATTTCCACTTTGCACCCTCTTTCATAAGTTGAAGCGCTTCAGTCCAACCTTTTATGACACCACTTACCCCAAAAGAAGCTGGTTCATCACGATCAACTGATGAATCAAAGACCTCTCCATCGATTAGAGTACCATGGTAATGGACCTTCACCGTATCCTCACTGCTTGGAATTATTCCGTCCCCTTTCGTAATCACTTGATATTGCAATCCACTTTCTAAAGAAACCACATTCTTTCTCCTTCCATTTTTTTTCAAAAATGTAATGCCCTTGGCTAAATTCAAGTCGGGTAAGGATTTAGCAACCGCAAGAAATTCATTGGTTTTAATTAAATCTTCCAAACGGGAAAGAAAATAGGATGCATTACTATCACCCGCCAACTTTTCCTTGTGTGAAGAAAGGGAGTCCATGTCATTTTCTGCCAATGACTGAAGAGCAAGTAAAAATCGGGCTTCCTGTCGATCAGCGGGTAAATAACTGGAACTTGTTGCTAAGTTTTCCAAGACAACTTTTCCTTCAGCTCCTTTCATTCCTTCATCTTTAAGTAATGAAACGGCTTGCCCTAAAAGAGCCCTCCCCGCAAGTGGATCACTTCCTAATTCCGTAACCGCCAACTTAAAATTCTCCGCCGATAAACTGTACCGCTTATCCCGATACTGAATCACCGCTGCCCGGTAACGGGCAACTCCGGCAAGAGTATCGTCGTAATCAGACGCGAATGATAAAAAGCGGTCTTCTGCACCTTCTGAGTCTATACTCGCAGAAAGAAATCGGTAGGATCGTTCGGATTGTGTATTCCGCTCAGAGCGATCCCAATAATAGTAAAAACTTACACCAAATAAAATTGCACTAAGAATTATAAATAGCGACTTCTTACTCTTATTCCACGCGTCTGCCTCGCTGTAACTGTGTTCAGCAGCCTGTTCGGCAGATAGCCCCTCCTGGTCATTTTCACCAGGAATGGTGGTATCGTTGTTTTTTTCGGATTCGGATTCTTTATTAGTGGCCATGGAACAGTTTATGGAAAAGGGAATATAGTCCCTATTTTTTAAATAAAGTCAACGGCTAGGTTTCACAAGGCACGCGATGAAAAACTCATGAATAATTGATTCTTTGTAATTCAATTGAAAAAAAAAGATCGGTCAGTCCAATTTCGGCTGATCCCAAAAGCGATAAGGATCTTCCAACCTGACCATTTCTTTCAGTAAAAGTTCTTCCATCTCCACTAATTTTTTTGAATAACTCGATAAATTGGCTAAGTTAATCTGATTCTTTTTCGGTTGATTTCCAGTCTTCTGAATTACTTCTTTTGAATGATGTTCGATTACTAATTCATTTGGGTTTTCCTTGAGGTTAAAAAGTTGAGTCTCGCGGACTTGTCCATCCATTGTGTCGTACTTGATTAATTTCCAATCTCCTTTACGAATCGAGCGCATCCCCGGTTTTGTACCTCCGCAATATGCTCCGTATAGGAGTGGACGAATTATTTTCTTTTTTCCCATCAAGACAGGCTTTAAACTTTTACCCTGAGCAGTTTTGGGTATAGGTATGCCTGAAAGCTCACATAGTGTGGGCAAGATATCAAGCAGGTAACTATTGCCCGCATTTCGACTCATGGGCTTTATCCCTGGACCACTTACGATAAAAGGAACTCTCCAGGAATGTTCATAAAGATTCTGCTTCCCCATTAAGCCGTGCCGACCAACCGCAATTCCGTGGTCCGAAGTATAAAAAATATAGGTATTTTCAAACTCTCCGATTTCCTTCAGCTTGTTGATTACTAATCCAACCTGATCGTCAATATTTTCGATACAAGCGTATTCCCGGCCCAATTCATTTCGTACTGTTGCTTCAGTTCGCGAGGTCTTCACCCCGGGAACATTAACCTCATCTCTTAGCTTCGGGTGACCATGATGAAAAGGATGAGCAGGGAGCCAGGAAATGGGTAGCTTCGGAGCTTTGCGATTGATCGTGGTAGGAGGATTCTGAAGATTTTCTGCACCGTACTTATCCAGTAAATCATTTCTTCCATTACGGGCATCATGGGGGTGAGAAAATCCAAAGTAAATGAGGAAGGGTTTTTCTTCTTTTCGTACACGTCTTTCCTCGAGGTATGAAAGAACCTGGCTACCATGCCATTGACTGCCACTGTCTTCATCTGCATTCCGGCAGCTTTTATCTTTTACAATTTGAAAAAGTTCGTTTGCCAATCCATAGCTATTTCCATTTTTACATGTTCTAATGGTTTCATATCCAGCACGATTAAATACTGCTGGTAGGGTATTTTGGAGAATCTCTACTCTCGGGCCCCTTCCCTCTTCCTGTTTACGATGCTTTTTGCCACGGGGAGGTAAGTTCCAAAGTGTGCGACCACTCATAATCATGGTGCGAGATGGCGAACAGACTGCACCGCTCATTGACCCCATATGATAAGCCTGATCTAAAACCATACCCGAAGAAGCCAACTTATCAATGTGCGGTGTTTGGCATACTTTATTACCATAACTGGATAAGGTATGAGGTGCCTGATCATCAGTGAGAATGAATAGTATATTCGGTTTTTTGGCTAAAACTGAGAATACAAACAAGAAGAGCATTATTGCAGAATGTTTCATAATACCACCCCTAGTATTTCAGACGGGATCGGTCAAGTTGCACAAGACTGGGTGAAACAAAAAAAATTATAATGTCCGAATCAAATATCACCAGGGAGAGTAAACTAAGGACTAGTTCCCCGTAGTAAAAACCAACTTTTGGCAGCGCTGAAAAGGTGGGAAGGATATTAAAAAGGAGAAGAAAATAATACCCGTATCCGGTTAATCGAACACAACTGTTTTGTTTTGATAAACCAGTACTCGGTTTTGCAAATGCCTACGGACAGCAGTGGAAAGAACCAACTTTTCAAGGTCGCGTCCTTTTTCAATTAGATCTTTTGGACCGTGTCGATGACTAACCCGGTTGACATCCTGTCCGATAATCGGACCTTCATCCAGGTCTTCGGTTACATAATGGGCAGTTGCCCCTATCAACTTCACACCCCTAGTGTAAGCTTGATGGTAGGGTTTCGCACCCGCGAAGGAGGGAAGGAAGGAATGATGGATATTAATTACCGGACAACCTACATTTACGAGAAAGTCTTTACTTAAAATCTGCATGTACCGGGCCAATACCAACAGTTCTATTTTCTGATCACGAATCCATTGAATTTGCTTGGCTTCCTCTTCCTTCTTATTTCCTGAGGTCAGGTTGAAGTAGTGGAAGGGAAGTTGATAGGAGGCGGAAATGTCTTCTAAGTCTCTGTGATTGGACAAAACGCCAGTTAATTCAGCATTCCACTCGCCTGATCTGACTCGCAATGCAAGGTCGTGCAGGCAATGATCTGCCTTGGATACCATTACCCCAATTTTGGGCCGGTCATTATGATAACCTATCCGTACAGTCATGCTTAATTCAGACTGTACCATTTCCTGGAAAGCAGTCCCCTCCTCTACCGGGTCACTTCCTAAGGAACATTCCCATTCAACCCGTTGAAAGAAAACATTTTCCTGACGGTCGAGGTGTTGGTCAGCATGTAGTACATTGCTTCCGCGTTCATGAATCCATCCAGCCACCCTTGCGACAATTCCGGGTCGATCCGATCCGTAAAGCAGGGCAGTAATTGAATTCATGAAAAATCAGGACCTGGAATAATCCTGCAAAGACTTCACCGAAAAATTTCGATCCTTAAGCGAACGAATGCCATCCAACGCTGCAAAAGCGGAGCCTAGTGTAGTAATTACTGGAACACCGTGCAGGACAGCTTGGCTACGAATGCCATTTTCATCCCGTCTTGGAATTAATCCAAGGGGGGTATTGATTACGAGATGGATTTTTCCGTTCTTGATCAAATCGGCGACATTGGGTCGCCCTTCACTGATACGCAAAACACTCTCTGCTTCTATCCCATGTTCTTGTAAAAAGGCGGCAGTTCCTTCAGTGGAATAAAAAGAAAAGCCAAGCTCAGATAATCCCCGGGCAACAAGAAGAGCTTTTTCTTTATCGGAATCCTTTACACTTAGAAAAACATTGCCCTCAAGGGGTAACGAGGGCTTGGCAGCCATTTGAGTCTTGGCAAAAGCAATTCCAAAATCTTCGTCCTGCCCCATTACTTCACCTGTACTTCTCATCTCTGGTGTCAGTACAATCGGAGAACCGGGGAAACGGCTAAAGGGAAAAACAGATTCCTTAATCGCCCAATGCTTGGGGATAACTTCTTCGGTAAAACCAAGGTCTTTCAGTTTGGCACCTGCCATTACACGAGCCCCTAATTTAGCTAAAGGCACACCGATTGCCTTGCTGACAAATGGAATTGTTCGTGAAGCACGAGGATTTACCTCAATCAGAAATAATTCACCTCCTTTGATCGCGAATTGGATGTTCATTAGGCCAATTACCCCCAAGGCTTTTGCTAAATCATGAGAAGCTTGTCGGACCTCATCAATCATCTCCTTTGCTAATTCATGGGGAGGCAGAACCATTGCCGCATCCCCACTATGCACTCCTGCAAATTCAATATGCTGAAGCATTCCCCCGACCACCGTAGTTTCGCCATCGGAGATACAATCCACATCTAACTCGATTGCTTCCTCAAGAAACTTGTCCAACAGTACCGGTTTACCAGGAGCCACCGCAAATGCCTCCTTCACCACCTTCTCCAGTTCATTCTCGTCATAAACGATGAACATTCCACGACCGCCCAAGACAAAAGAAGGGCGTAACAAAACGGGGTACCCAATACGTGCGGCGGCATCTTTTGCATCTTCCGGTCTGAGGGCAGTTTCATTATCTGGTTGTTTAAGACCTAACTGATTCAGAATTTGCTTAAATTTCTCACGATCCTCCGCCAAGTCAATACTTTCGGGCGAAGTTCCGATCACATTTACGCCAGCCTTTTCTAATCCACTGGCCAAATTAAGGGGAGTTTGTCCACCATATTGAACAATTGCACCGTCACACTTTTCCTGATGGTAAACCTCCAATACATCTTCAAGAGTGAGGGGTTCAAAATATAATCGATCCGATACATCATAATCTGTGGACACTGTCTCTGGATTAGAATTCACCATTACTGTTTCAAAGCCAGCCTCTCTCAAAGCAAAGGAGGCATGGACACAACAATAATCGAATTCAATTCCCTGCCCGATTCGATTCGGTCCCCCACCAAGAATCATAATTTTCTTATTACTGGATCGAATAATTTCATTCTCATCACCATAAGAGGAGTAAAAATACGGAGTAAAAGCTTCAAACTCAGCAGCACAAGTATCCACTAATCTAAAAGTCGTGTGGATTCCTAATGATTCTCTGCGTTCTTTAACCGCGGGAGGTTCACAGGACCAAAAATCTGCTAGTTGACGGTCCGAAAAACCAAACTCCTTGGCACTTCTCATTAATTCATAATCAACCCCGTCCAAAGTGGTTTCCTTCAAGATCGATTCGAGAGAATAAATTTCACTCAGTTGTGCGGTAAACCAAGGATCAATTCCAGATTTCTGTGAGATTTCCTCAGCAGTCATTCCTGATTCATACGCGCAGTAAAGGTACTGCGGACGTTCGGCAGAAGGCCTTTTTACGCCGGCTCGGATCAACGAGGAATCCAAATCAATCTCAGACAATTTACCTGCCTCAAACCCTTGCAGTCCAATTTCTAAAGAACGCAAGGCTTTTTGAAAAGATTCTTTAAAAGTACGCCCAATTGCCATGGCTTCGCCAACGGACTTCATCGCTGAAGTTAAAGTCGAATCCGCTTCTGGGAATTTCTCGAAAGTAAAACGGGGAATTTTGGTAACCACATAATCAATTGATGGTTCGAAACAGGCTGGTGTTTCCTTGGTCACATCATTTTGTAATTCATCCAGCGAATATCCCACCGCTAATTTCGCCGCAAATTTGGCAATAGGAAATCCAGTTGCTTTAGAAGCAAGTGCCGAACTTCTGGAAACACGGGGGTTCATTTCGATCACCACCATTCTTCCAGTCTTCGGGTCCGTTGCAAATTGAATGTTACTTCCTCCTGTCTCCACGCCAATTTCGCGAATGCAGGCAAATGAGGCATCTCTCATTAATTGATATTCTTTATCCGACAGTGTCATCGCAGGTGCGACTGTGATCGAATCTCCTGTATGAACCCCCATGGGGTCGAAATTTTCAATCGAACAGATAACCACACATTGGTCTTTGTAGTCGCGCATGACCTCCATCTCATACTCTTTCCAACCAAGAAGACATTCTTCCACTAAAACCTGATTGATGGGAGAAGCATCGAGACCCATGCGAAGCATTTCATCAAACTCCTCGCGATTGTAAGCAATCCCCCCTCCCGTTCCACCCAGGGTAAAGGCAGGTCTTAAAATAATCGGAAAGTCACCTAGTTTGGAGATACAATCGTGTCCTTCCTCAAATGAAGTCACCGAAAAAGAAAGTGCTACATCCAAGCCAATCTCAAGCATTGCCTGCTTAAATAGTTCACGATCCTCGCCTTTTTTAATTGCTTCCGGTTTTGCCCCAATCATTTCGACTCCGAATTCATCGAGGATTCCGGCATGAAATAATTCAAGAGATAAATTGAGTCCTGTCTGTCCGCCAAGAGTAGGCAGCAACGCGTCCGGTCTTTCCTTCTCGATTATTTTGCGAACACTTTCAACAGTGAGTGGCTCGACATAAGTTGAGTCTGCAAACTCTGGATCAGTCATAATCGTGGCCGGATTACTATTGACCAAAGATACACGGTACCCCTCCTCCCGCAAAGCCTTGCAGGCTTGAGCACCACTGTAATCAAACTCGCAAGCTTGACCAATGATTATTGGGCCAGACCCGATTATTAAAATGTGATTGATGTCGTTTCTTCTAGGCATGCAGAGTTCTGTCGATAATTAAGGGCAAAAAAAAACCCCATATGGAGTCTTTCTTAAAATATTTTGTGCGATTAAATCAAATCCAATTTTAAAAAAAAGTTTAGGATGCCTTTTTTTTACATTTTGAACAACAAAAACCGATAGTGAGAGTTTTTCGTACTGGTTTTGCCGAGAAAGAACAGGATTTGTTATTCGGTTTAGTTTTTTTGATAAAGGCACTCACATTGGCTGCCGCTTTTTTAAGGCAGTTTCCGCAACAAACTCCATAGGATAATGTCTGAGCAGGATCTACTTTTTTACTAGAGATCGGGCATTTTGAATTTATCGTCTTGACCGAGTTAGGTACGGCGAAAGAAAAGTTAAATATTAAAAAAATGGGCAATAATTTAAAGATAAGCATCTTTTTTCTGATATTTCATTAATTGAAAAAGACAAGATTTGTTTCAAACAAACTATGCAATCGGGGGTAGCCCACCCCCAATAAGTTCGATCAATGCATCCCTTACCTTTTGTCCACCCG
>Ga0115570_10001512_pt1 | contig 18637 bp, 13 predicted proteins | sample COGITO_mtgs_1205_3_FD_87294 | JGI IMG/M metagenome (GOLD analysis project Ga0115570, IMG submission 87294) | Pelagic marine microbial communities from North Sea - COGITO_mtgs_120524 | ecosystem: Environmental > Aquatic > Marine > Epipelagic | place: Germany:Helgoland, sampling site Kabeltonne... | reverse complement strand
CCTTGAATAACATCTGTGTTTTGGTCTAGGAATGAATATCCAAAGATACCAAACGCATCAGGATTGTTAGTCAATTTTTGAATGATAAGGTTATCGTTCTCACCTGCTTCTACATACGCACCATCTTCACGGATACCGTGACAGATACCTTTGTATGCTTTCTTGTCTGCTTTCTTAAGGTCTTTTACCCAACCGTAAGTCTTACAGCCTGCTTCCATTACAAGTTCGCTCCAAGCATCTCTTGTTCCACTTGATGGTGGAGGTCCAAGTACTTCGATTTTGATTGCTGGGAAGTTAGGATTGATTTCATTCCACATTGTGAATGGGTTTGGAACCAAGTTGCCGTTCTCTTGTGGAACGTCTTTGGCTAGTGCTTGGAACAACTCACGTGGAGTAACTTCCATTGCTGTGCCTTCTTTTGAGTTAGCGAACACAATGCCGTCATAGCCTACCATCATCTCTAATGGTGTGATGCCGTTTGCCGCACACTTCTCTACTTCACTTGATTTGATAGCACGACTTGCGTTTGTGAAGTCTGGGTGGCTTGCACCTGTACCTGCACAAAACAATTTCATACCACCACCAGTACCAGTTGATTCAATAACTGGAGCTGTGTTGCCTTCTGCGGCAAATGTTTCGCCTACGATTGTTGTGAAAGGATAAACTGTAGAGGATCCTACAATTCTAATTTCTCTTGCTTCAGCTACGGATGCAACTGCAAAGACGGTCAAGAGAGCCGCCACGAATGATTTTACCATTTTTTATCTCCTATTTGGTTAATGCCCTGTTGGGCCATCATAATAGTGTAGAACTTTTTTTGCTCTACGTCTTTATTTATAGCATACTTAAAATATAAGTCAAGAAAAGAAAGATTAAAGTTCTGTTACATTAGTGTCAACCGAAGATGGTATGCACAATATGCATAACGAGTATTTGAAAAATGCATTTGATTTATGCTCAAATAGACGTTATAATAAAGTTAGTTTTAATAAATAAGAGTGAATAGGGCAGCCATGCTGTACTATTCGACACACATAGACACATTGGATAGACAATGCGGATTATCCATCCGTTACAAGTGATTGACGAGTACCAAAGGTACTTGCACCGCCGGGGAAGTTCCGGGGTATTGCTTTCCTCAAGCATCAACAGAACTTAATCTAGGAGAACCTAATGTTTAAAGAAACATTTTCCGGCCTAGTGAGTTTGCTTGGACAAATTAGAATTAGTTCTAATGAAAAAGACATGCTCACCTATGCCAAAACAGAGTACGGAAATGACTGGCAATTTGTCTATGAATACTTAATGGCGTATGACCAAGCACCTATGTTAGCTAATCATTCGGCTATTCGTGGAGTTACTAAATGAACTTCTTAATTGATGCAATTACTTCATGGATGTGGAATAGCACATCTCAGTCAAAAGAGTATAAATGGTTATCAAGTTCAAAAGATCTTGTTCAATTAGAACATAGACAACGAATGATACAAACTGGTAAGGCTCCTTGGCAAACAACAGCAAATGAAAACTTGAAAGGATGGGTCTAATATGACCGCGATTACATATACATATACACTTACACAACAAATTTGGAATAACTTTACAAAAGCTCTACTAGCATTTTGGATTGGCATGATTGCCGTTACAGAAGCAGCAGGGCGGGCTAGAGCCGCAGCAGAATTAACACGCATGGGATATCATGCTGAAGCAAAACGAATAATGACGGAGAAATAATAATGACTGTACTTACACAAACATATTGTGCATTTTGTAATGTAATTGCAGATGCGTATACCACTCTAAGAGATTCGATAACACCTAAAATGAATTATCGAGTCTATAGAGAATTAAGTTCATGTACTGATCGTGAACTACAAGACATGGGAATTTGTCGCGGTGATATTAGACAAATATCAATGGGCATAGAAATACCAAGAGACGGATGGAGATACTAATGAAAAATTTATTATTATCAGCAGCTATACTCATTACTACATCAACAGTAGCATTTTCCGATGACATGACAATTGAAATGCTTAACAAACGCGATGACGGTGCAAGAATGGTATATTCAGAAGATATTGCACGTATTAATGTCGGTGATACTATTACTTGGGTTCCAAAAAGCAAAGGTCACAATGTAGAATTTATTTCTGGTCCAAATGGATGGAAAGCACCACGTAAATCAAAGAATGGTAAAGAAGTTGCTATTACATTTGACACACCAGGAGTATATCTATATCAGTGTACACCACATAAAAGCATGGGCATGATTGCTCTAGTAGTTGTCGGCGATGACATATCAAATCTAGATGATATTACTGGTATAAAAATGCGCGGTAAATCTAAAAAGAAAATGAAATCTATTTTAGGCGAGTTATAAATAAAGATGAGAGAAAAATATTATGGATACTCGTGAAGCTGCACAAGCACAAGCTGAAACAGCATTTGCTGGATTTATGCTTTGGTCAAAGCGTGTAGCACTTTGGTCTTGTATTTTCCTTGCTATAGTTGTGTTTGGTTGTAATGCTGGCGTTGAAGAAGGAACATATCCAGCATACAACGGAGAACAATATAATCCTTCAAATATGAATTAAAAAATGACAGAGCTACCCGCCAAGAAAGCTCTGTCACTCCTTTAAGGGTACTGTGTTCTTACTTTTTATTGTAGATTGAATATAGTACCCATATTGCAACTAGACCTACTAAGCCCTGTGCTGAAAAGCCTGCAATAATATCTTGTATATTACCGATAATATTGATGTTAGGCCAGAATGGAATATTTTGTCCGTTAAATAACACTTCTAAAATAATGCCTAGTGAAAGTAAACTTACGCCTACTTCGGTTAGAGCACCTGCCCATCCTTTTACTCTTGTTAAGATTTCCATATGGATTTCCTTTCGCTAAACTAACTCTGGTTGCAGAGTCAGTGTAGTATTTAATGTAAAAGATAGTTTGTAATATTAGCACAGATTAAATCAATGATAAATACTGTATGAGATATCACGAAATAGCCCTTACGTTAGATGAAGTTGATCGCACCGGCGAAATTGACTTTAATAACTCTGACAGCTTTGAAGAAGTAATTAAAAAAGTACGCAACAATCAAGATAATCGTCTTGGTTTTGGAAAATATCGCGAAGGATGGCATCACCCGTTTGATAAACGATTAGTTATTAAGTATGCTCACCCTCGTGATAACAATACTTTAGAAGAGTGTTCTCTTAGAAACTTTTGGGAATTTTTAGTATGGAATGCTGCAAAAGATAAAGGCGGCGAAGAATTAGATCTTCTTATGCCCTGTCATGAAATACATCCAGACGGACATTGGCTAACACAGAGAAAAGGTACTAGAGTTCCTAATGACAAAGAAATTCCTGTTAAAGGAAAAGCTGCATGGATTGGTGACAGAAAAAAAGAAAACTTTGCTATGCTTGACGGCGACTATAAAGATATCGATTATGGTAGTAAAAAAGCACTTGAACATTTTAATCTTCCAGAAGATCACGACACTTGTAAAAAATTAGTTATGCAGATCCTAAAGAAAACTGGTGCTCCAATAAATGATCCTAACTATGGTAAAAGTGAAAAACACAACGATCCGTTAAATCCTGATGCGATAAAGGTTGACGAAACTTAATAATTGTTGTAGTGTGTGTTTGTAAATAACACAAGGAATGAAAATGAAAGCACTATTTGTTTGTCACGGAAATATTGAGCGTAGCGCAAGTGCAGAAATAATTGCTAAACAATTATATCCACATTGGAACACACGTAGTTGCGGAGTTGCGGCTACTCCTGGTAGAATTACTGGTAAGAAAATGCGTACAGCGTTGGCAGAAAAAGGATTCCTGCCAACTGCAAATAAAGAACATGGTATACGTAGTTCACAAATTACACAAGATGATATAGATTGGGCTGATAGAGTGTTCTATATGGATGGCGGAAACGAACGTCGATTATTTGCCCAGTTTGGCAAAGTAAGTCATGCACAACGGTTAAGCGATTATGTTGAAGGCGCAAATACTGTACCTAATCCAGGCCGCTGTAATGACTTGAGTCAACATCTACGTATTGTAGATATGATTGTAGAAGCATTTCCTAAAATTGAACAAGAGATAGTTGACAACACATAAATAATATGTTATATTAAGTACACACAACACATAGGAGTAAAAAAAATGACACACAAAAATCCTTTTGAAATTAGAACCGAAATGCTTCAAATGGCCAAAGACTATATGGATCAACAATATCAAATGAATATTCAACTTGCTAATGATCTATATGAACAAGGTCAAAAAACAGCCGAAGAAGTTAAAGATGCATATCAAATTTATTCAGTTGAAGATATGATGAACAAGGCAAAAGAAATGTATTCTTTTGTTTCTAAAAAAGATTAATAAAATTAAATTTTAAGTATACAGGCATAGCCTTTGTAAAACATTATAGATAGAGCCCTTAGCTATTAAATAGCTAAGGGTTAATCTATTCTGGCTCCAGGGGTAGGACTCGAACCTACACGGTAAATATATTGCAGCATATCTACCACACGATAAACAGTCGTGCGAGTCTACCAATTTCTCCACCCTGGATTAATTTATGCGGCTAGGGCAAACTTTCCTTGTTTGTCTAGTGCCGCAATCATTCTTGTCATACCAATACCGCCGCCAACTCTTTGGAAAAAGTCAAATTTTAAGAATTCTTCTAGTTCTGCTTCTACTCTATCTTTTCCAAACAGTTCAAACAGTAGTTTTGAATACTCTCCATCTACGATGCTATGGAATGTATCACGCATCATATCAACATCGCATGATCGTTCTGCTGATCCAATAGTTTCCATGCCACCTAGTATAACATCCATCTTCTTTGCTGTATTGCCGTCATTGTTTCTAGCCATGTTCCAGAAAGGACTAGTAATTTCTGGAAAGTCTGTGATCAAACAACTACCAAAGTTTGCATCCATTGCTAATTCGTGTTGTGCATCCATTTCTACCATTTGACTTACGCCATAGTGTGCTTGCCATTCTGCATATGTTTTTTCTGTTAGCAGGTCAAAGCCTAAATATTCACAAAGCTCATACTCCATTGCTTTTAAATCATTAACATCGCCTGGCATTTCAAATTCAAACATTGGAAAGATAATGTCGTGTCTACCTGGAATAGCATTTGGTTCTTGCCTATAACTAGTTGAGACACAAAAAAAGCCTTTCGAAGAAGGCTTAGTAAGTAATTCATGTTCTAACCACATCTGGCCTGTTTGCGGTAATGGCCAAACATTGCCTGCATAATTGTATGTTGCTACGTTAAATGGATCTTCACATGCAGCAAGTATGCTTAGTCTATTTTGTGTGTGTACTTCTAAGAAGCCTTTGTCTAAAAAAAAGGACCTTAAAAGGCCCACAGTGTCAGTAAATTTTGTTGGTGATATTAGTTGTGTCATTTGTTTTCCTTTTTTAACCTAAAAAAAATTAGCCCAAAAAAATTGGACGGATTTCTTAAACCATTTTATTTATCAGTTGTTAACTAATCTTGACAAAATGATAATTTGTATAATCGTTATTTTTATCAAACTCATTAACTAGTTTAAAATTATGCAGTTTTAAGAATTCAAAAATTTCTCTATCAGTTGGTAATGTATAAAAATTATCAGTTTGAAAATACAATGTTAAAAATATACTAGTTACCGACGGCAGTAGATCAACAGTACCTTTTAATATATCTAATTCAGATCCATAGGTATTAATTTTTAATACATCAGGAATTGGAAATTGTTTTAATCGAGTAACGGCATCAATTGTAACTGAGGTATAAAATTCTGAATTAGTTGAAACATTATAATATCCACTATTGTTTAAATTTTCATTATTTTTTGTAAATTCAACAGGACGTCCAGTTTCATTACTTAACGCACCAATATGAAATAATAAATTATTGTTTTTGTATAATTCTTCAAAATTACTTAATGCATCAAATACCACGTATGTAGAGTTAGGCCATAACTGTTTTGTTTCTGTGGTCCAATCTAGATCACTTGCACCAATATCATAAATTGTACTTGGATTAATATCTATTTGTGAAAATAAATATTTGAAGTATTCGTTTTTGGGAAGTAAAGGAACATTTTCAATAATAGGAGTTGAAGCTTCTTCAGTTACCGCAGGGATAGTATCGTCAATTACATAATCTGATGATCCTCTATGTACACATTTTATACTAGTATCTGTGTAAATGCTAAATCCTTTTTCGTTAACTTTTCTACAAAAATCAATATCTTCACTTATAGTATGTGCATGATCAATAGCACTATGATATACAAAATGTGGATATTCAATTGCTTTCATAACCTCAGCTTTGATTAATGTGCATCCCATTCCACATCCGGCAATTTTTACTAATCCTTTATCTTTAATTTCTTCATATCTAATATTAGTATAGCCGCCATGGTCATTATGTTTGTATATTTCTATCTGATGTGTGCCCGGTATTCGTTGAATATATAATCCAGATATTATATCAACATCATGCTCTATCATTTTCTTTAATGTAGTAGGTTTAAATGAAATATCACTATCAATACTAAACAAATAATCATATCCGTTTATAGTCCAATCAGCTATTAAATTTCTAATCTGGTCTACTTGATATCCATAAAAATATTGGAATACAGTTTCGTATCCGTCTGGGATTTCTAAATCATAAACACTTTTAAACGTTTCAGGTTCTATGTATCTAGCTGTTGGTATTGCTATCAGTATCTTTTTTTTTGAGTGTTGTTCCATTTGAATAATGTTCCTAGCATTTATATTTTGTTCGTCTGCATTAATTTTATAATCATTAAGAGGATTAATATCGTTATATTTAACTACTATATCTTTTACAGCTTTTATCTTAGAAGGGTCTGTTTGTTCTATTACAGCATAAAATACACTTCCATCGCCTCCAGCTCTGTACCAATTATTGTTGGTATCTTTAAAACTACTATCGTCAATATTATCAAACAGCGAACTTTTAAAAGTTCGCAAATGAGTATACGGAATAATCCAATTAAAATGGTGTGATCTATAAGACTTATTATCTTTAACAGTATTTGGATAGTCTTGTGCTATTAATGGAATATTATCTACCATGCTCCAACAACTTCCATAAGTAAATTCAAATCCTTGATTGTATAAATCATTATACATTTTAAAAATAGAATTGTCATTCATTAAAAAGTCGTCGCCGTCTAATAACATTACATATTCGTCATCAGACAAACTACGTATTATATCAACCTGATTGTGTACTGCTCCTACGTTCTCGCCATTATTAATTAATTTATATTTTTTTTGTATTTCATTGGGCAACTGTTTAATGACATCTATTACTACTTGAACACTGTTATCAGTCGAACAATCATTAATTAAAATGTGTTCATAATTTTCATAGTCCTGTGATGATACACTGAGTATATGTTCTTTTAAATAATCTTCTGAATTATAAAAAGGAGATATAACAACAATTTTATTTTGTTTACTACTACTATAATAATTTAATTCTACACTATTATGATAACGTTTGTTCCATATTTTACTAACACGAGAGTTAACTCTCGAAACATTTACAAAGTCAGTTAACGGCAAATGGTATCCTAATTCTTTATAAAAGAATTGCTTCCATTGCAATGCTACCGAATCCCAGCCTGCTATGTCTTTTACAATGTCACAATAATTTTGTTTTTGCTGGTGCAAATAATCGTTATTGTATGCAGCCACAGTCATTTCAACAAATTTTTCAATTTGTAAATCTGTGTCAATATTAGGAAATAATGAATTAGGTTGAATAGCATAGTCGACTAGATAACATGCATTTTCTAACGCAATTTCTTCTAACGCTCCAAAACGGCAAGTTATAACTGGAGTGTTGTAACATAAACTTTCTAGTGTACTAATACCAAATGTTTCAGGAAATGCAGCTGGATATAACATAAAGTTTGATTTCTGTAAAATTTTAGAAATTTCTTGTTGTGTTATAATTCCAGTGAAGGTAATATCTAATGCATCATTCTGAGGGGCTGTAGAAAGTCTTCTCCAGATTATTTCTTGTTCATCAGGCAATGAGTCTTTGAATTTATAAAACCCGCCGATTACAATTAATTTTGCTTGAGGAATATATGATTTTACTCTTGGCCAAATCTGTTCAACAAGTGGTGCCATACCTTTGTGTACGGCTGCATTATAAACAAATGTATTTTTATCTTTGATAGATAGATCTGTTTCTTTATCGTATAATCTAACTCCGTTGCGTGTTGAAAAAAACTTGTCTTTTAGTACTTCAAAGTTTCTTTTTCCACCATGATCGCAATTGGCAACATAGGTTAGATGAAAGTCACTTAGAGTGAAAATGTTTGTAATTCGATTTTGTACGACCAACGGCTCAATTAGTAAATCACCTAAACAAAATGTATCATGCATCCATAGTATACGCATTTTTGCATGTTTTATAATTCTTTCGTATAAATTAAATTCAATAAAATATGTTGATCTTTGATCATTTAATTTATTGTAATCTGCAGGATCTACAAATGGTATTACAGTCCTTGAACTTATTACTATATCAAAATGCCAATCATTCATTAACTCTGACAGTTGATAATACTTAACTCCTTCGTAAACTCCAGGTTTAGCATCATTATCGTTACAACTATTAAATACTGAAACATCAAACCCTTGATTATGTAATTCTTTGCTCATTAAACACACAGCACTTTCGCTTCCGCCAAGTGCTTGTTTAGAAACAGTTGTTCCATCATATGGAATACCAATAATGTCAATTATTGCAATTTTTATATTCATAAAAGTAGTTATCTTGTGCTACATTATTTTTAATACGTTATGATTAGTACCAAATTCTTGCATTTGATACTTGCTCTTCAGGTGTTCTTGGGTTATCCTCTAGTGTTGCATCACTAATTGGAGTAGTTTCTTCATAGTGAACAGAACCGTCAGCTGCTACAACCGCTTGTAAGCTGTTTTCGGTTGAAAATACTATAATTGGAACAACTACTCCTTTAAATGCTTTATATTGAGATAATGTTGTGTTAGATACTCGAATAGTCGACAGCGGATACGATATTTTTGCTACAGCCATATTAGGACTATCATCAAACATTGTACTTGGGAACGTATGACCAGCAGGGTTATTTAATTTGGTATTTCCTATGGACTGATCGATATCGGAAGTATGAATTCCAGTAGCAGAATCATATACGGTATTATAAAGTCTAATACCGCTCATAAACATAGTTGATCCAGTATCGTGATTGGGGCCAGCAAAAGTAAATTCTGTTCGTTGTCCAATTCGAGGGGAATATAAATGATATCCGGCCCAAGTACTACTTGTATAATATAATGTATCGTCAATATAAAACTTATAATATTCAGAACCTACAGGTGCCATGCTATGTGAAACTTTAAATTTGTACCATTTATTTGTGTCAATTGCTGGACCAAATGGAGTCGACGAATACGCGAAGCTGCTGTTATTAGTATCACCATATACTCGAAATGCGCTGCCCCCTGTGCCGCCACTCCAGATACGCCAATCAAGTGGTGCTGCACTAGTACCTGAAATGCCAGTACCTGCCGCATCAAACCACCCTATAGTAAAAATTGTATTTTGATCGGTGTAAGATGCAAATCTTACGTTGAATTCTAATGTCCAATTAGTGTACGCTAAGTTTCTAATCTGGGTTGAGTTATAATCATTGCCTATCCTTTTTGTAGGTATAGGAAGTTTAAGATACTTTTCAAGACTTAGATCAAAAACAACTGATTCATCTCCTCCAACGGGTCCATTCCACGAGCCAGTTGCTGTAGAAAGAATAGTGGTGGCACCGCGCATGAGTAATAAGTTTGACTCACTACCAAGATCATATACTGTTGCAGTATCAAAATGTAATAATAGACTAGTACCTGAAATAGCAGTTAGAGGCTTAGCTGGCACTGGATATGATGTGGTTGTACCTAGTGCTGTGCCTTTAACTAGGCGCATGTCTGCAAGATACAGATTGTAAAGGGTAGTATATGTGTTATTCGTAGTGAATGCAGTTTGATAACCTATGATTACATCTTGCTGATTTCCACCAGCATCATCGCCTTGTATTATAATAGTTTTTGGAGATGAAGGAGTACCGTTGATAAACATAATAAGTGTTCCTTCATTGGCAGTACCTGCGCCAGTATGAGTAAATCGCCAAGCAAGATGATGCCACTGATTGTTAAAATAATTTCTGGTGCCGTTGAATGCTCCTCCAAAGTCAACTGTAGTATCAAATTCATGAGAAAATGCTGTAAAACTAGTGCCGTTGTCGTTTGGATATGCATTCTGTCTATTGAAAAAAAGACGTATTTTTCCGCTTCCTGATGGATCAACACCAAGAGAGTATGGATAGAAATAATCGGCGGTATTATAAGTGTTTGAGATTTGACTAAAAATAACCGGATACTGCGAATTATCAAGGTAGTCTTGATTCCACCAGCACTCAAATGTCCAATCACTGCCCGATAAATTAAAATCTGCATGATAAGGTATTTTTAGATGACCGGTATTATTTCCATAACCAAAATAATAACTTCCATAATCCTGTCCTGCTACATAATAAGGAGCCTTAAACTTGTTATTGTATTTGTTCTTGGGCCCGGTTGAAGTTAGCTGAAGATTTAAACCACTATGATCAGCAAAAACAGGGTGATTTTCAATTCCTCTTTGAAACGTAAGCAATTTAGTATTTGCTGTTCCGCCACTGTAGGTTGTGTAGGTAGAACTAGATAATCTACCTGTTGGTGATGAAAATGCAGTTGTATTAATATCATTATGAGTAGATTCATATACTGCAAAACCTGGAGTTATTCGAAAATCTAATGTTTCTCCAGAATAGTTGAGACTTCCGTCATTGTCAGCGCCAATCCTATAACGAGTACTATTGGTTCCAAACGTATTTTCAGTATAAGCAGATGCTACCATTGTGCCATCTACAAAAATTTTAACAGCAGCGTTTGCTGCATTCTGACCTCTTCTTGATGCAACAATATGATGCCATTTTTCTTTAGCAAGTAGATGATTTGACGATAATTTAAATTCTGGTTGTATAGTAGTTGATGCTGTTACAGAGCCGCCTCCAGGCTTGGTTATACTAACAAGTAAAGTATCGGCTACAGACTCAGACGATGACGTTTTAATATTTATTGTAGCAACTCCATTTGCTGATACTCGTGCAGATTGAGAAGGAATAGTTCCTGATACTTGACTATCAGTAAGACCACTAGCACTATAGCTTACAGTTGTGCCTGCTGATAACGCAGTGTCAACATAATTAATACTTATATTATCACCCCAAAATGCTGCGGTTGGAAAATCAGCCGTTTGGTTTGTTACACCAACTGGTTGTTTTTCTCCAATAAGAGTAGTTTTAGTATGTGTGCTATTATCCTGTAATGTTGTAGTTAATGTTGCTTGACAACTTGGTCCTGATTCTTCAAGATCAATTATAATTTGTGCAACATCATTTTTAAATATTGCTGTACCTGATGTTGCTCCTCCTTTTATACTAGCGGCTGGCAGTCCTGTAATAGCCCAGTTAATTGTAGTACCATCAGAATAGATACTAGGTCCATAATAATGATTGTATATTAAAGTATCACCATATTGTGCGGTATCCGGGCCGGTTGGTTGAACAATTACTGGAGTATAAGCTGTATTTGATAATGTAGGTTTAGTAAAAGATGCTGTATATTTTGTTTCAAATGATACAGCAGGTTCGTATAACAATCCGTTTATAGGGTAATCATCGTCAGCATACTGTCTACCAATTGTCATATATTGTGTAACATGAGTTGCTGTATCACTAATACTAATTCCTGCATCAACACCATCAACAAATAGTTTTCCACTGGTGCCCGATCTTGAATAAGCTATATGATACCAAGTTCCTAATGATAAAACAGGACCAGTAGTTGTATTAGCAGCAACTACTTTTAGTGTTCCGGATGTTCCTGTTGTTCCTTCTACATATATTCGTATATGGTTGTCATCAAATAGATAATGATAAGCATCATCCCATACAGCAAACCAAACCCAAGTTTCCAAAGTATAATTTCTTAATCCAAGCATTGGTATTTGTATATGCATCCAACGGTAGTCAGCACCATCAGAATGCCACGAAGCATCGGCTCCAAATGGATCTGTTACAGGCTTTGCTACACCCGACGATAGATAAGTAGTGTTGTCACTACCAGCATCGGCAAATGTATTAGCCCCAGTGGCTGTAATTGTATTTGATTCAGTTGAAGCATCAGTTTTTAAATTACCAGCTATGCATGTAAGTAGTGTTGTTGCTGACACAGTTGTTAAATTAGCCGACAAAGGATCAAAAGCTGCTGTGTAATATGCACCACCTTTTATTACTCGGAAATTTGATATGTATCCACAAAATGGTTCAGCTACTGAAACTCCTTCATTGCCAATATAAAATGCATTTGAAGTATCGACCATAGCATTTGTATCTGTGGTTTGTCCAACTAATTCGCCATCAAAATATAAACTAAAAGTATTTCCATCTCTAACAAATACTATGTGTGTCCACATCGCTCTTCTAATACGTTTATATATGTCAGTACTACCTTCAGTACATATATTAGCAACTATTGTGTTTAATCCTCCAGTGGTATTAAAATATAAAGTAAATTTACCATGATCGTCTATTGTCGCTAGAATTGTACAAGTTGAAGTTGCTCCGGTATTATCTGTATCACCAAACACAGCTTGAGACGTTATTGTGGCTGTGTGTGTTACATAGATAAAACATTCAATAGTAAATGGATTAGAGCCAAAAGTTTTCCAACTTCCGTCTGAAACTATAACATCATCACTACTATTGTTTTTAAACCCAAGTGAGTTTGCAACATGTGTTATGAATGGTGTAACTCCTGGAAAACTATGTGCATAATTATCAGCTTCATTGCCGCCGCCTTCCATTCCTCTATTAATTCTAGTTTGACCTGTCCTATCATATAGTGCATATGTATTAAAAGGAAGATATACCTTTGTATTAGAATCTATTCCTATTGGTGTCAACGGAGTTTCCAACTGTGTTAAAGTGTCTCCAGTAGTCTGTCTTATTCTAAATTCGGTAATATGACCTTGAAAACCTGAAGTACTTGGGACTTGGCTTGTCCTTCTATTTCCAAGAGCAAATCCTTCAACTCCACCAGATGGGCGGGTTGCTGCACCGGCGCTAGTAGTGTTGGAATGTGTTAGTACTCCGTTTTGATAATATTTAAAAGAGGCAATGTTACCGCTGAGGATAGTGTGGCGTAATTGACAAAAGTACCACCTACCTTCAGTAATTTTAGCTTGAGGGTTGCTGGTGTTACTCATGTTCTGCGAATAAAAATATGTGCTACTATTATCGTGAGTAAGATCTATTTCAACATATCTATTACTATCAATCCTTATTTCATTGTAGCCCCAAGACCAAATAATTTGAGTTCCAGTATGATCGTTTAATTGCATCCACCATTCAATTGACCATGCATTATCCCATCCGGTTCCCCATACACTGTCGTATCTGTATGATAGCCTTAGTGAACTAGAATTTGGTCTAAAATATACACTTCCGGTTCTCATATTGTTTTTTGTTGTATCAACTTGCGCAGGTCCAGTAACTCCAAAAGGAGTATGGCCACTTAATCTAAGTTTATATGTATCAAGATCAACTTCGGCAACAGTGTTGTCGCCATCTTGTATAAACTCATTACTTGCGTAAGAAAAATAAGAACGTGTTGGCCTAACATGCATTCTTGTTCCTGCGGCACTGTTACTTGCAAGCTCATTTGTGTGTCCAGTACCAGCAGTACTACCTCCTTCGGCAATAGGTGCAGTTGGCACATATGTAGATTTAGAATAGTCTACATAATTAAGAAGATTAAAATCATATATGTATCCACTACTAATTCTATAATTAGTATTCCAGTTACCACTAGGGTGATCAAGACTACCAATTCCTAACCAGTTTTCAGCTGTTAGTGCAGTTGTATTAGAATATCCGTCAATTACTACAGTACCGTTGATATATACCCAATATTTGCCTTTATTTGATGTGTCTAACGTAGTATTAGCAATACCACTATGATTTGACATTGGTCCACGGCGTATTACTTTTATAAAATTCCATTTGTATCTTTCAAGAGTATACGTTGCATATGTATTACCTCCAGGATTACAATCTACGTATATTCTGCTATTATACCAATAAATACCAAGTCTATTACCCGATGCTATATTTGGAGGTGCAACATTCATTAGACCAACATAGCCTTGAGTTGATTGAACATTGATCCAAAATGATGCAGTCCAGTTATCATGAGGGCCTTCGGAAGCTGGAGTACTACTAACCACAGGTACTATGCCTTCGTTAGACGGAGCCATAAGAGTAAAACTTGGGCCTGCAGCATCAATAAGATAAGAATATGTTCCAAGTGTATTAGTATAATCAGCTGCATAAGGACTTTCGCTGGTTACTGTAGGATAAGAGAAATCTAGATACGATGAATGAGCAGCGGCAGTAACTCTTTCTGCCTGTGCAGTTAATTTACTTACTTTGTCACGATATTCACTACCATTATATATTGAAGAAGCAGCTATTCCTAGATTATTTTTCCAATCAGCTTTAAGATCATTACCAGCAGTTGTAGGAGTTGATCCAGAAATTATAGTAAAACTAGTACCTATTGTTCCTGCTGTTGGAGTTGCTGTAATTGTTGGAGTTTTGCTGCTGCCAGTTCCAGTTAAGGTAAATGAAAATGTAGCTACTTCATTAGCAACTGTTGCAGTACCAGTTAAACTTGCTCCGCTAATATCTGTTGAAGTTAATCCAGTAATAGTATATGCTACTGTTGCAGCATCGGCCATTCCAGTAGCTGGTATACTTACATCAACAGTATCACCCCATATAGGCACAGATGATAGTGGATATCTTATGATTACTTTGCCAGGTTCTCCATCGTGGTGAAGAGTTTGCTGGGTACCATCAGAAAGACCAGGATTACCAGCTGTGCCTCTTAGAGCACTTGTGCTGTTTCCTGGAGTAATCATATCTGCTTGCATATGAACAACATTAGTTATAGAAGAATGAGTATAGCTGCTTCCTCCTCCGCCGGGGCCCATACCGGATCCAGGTCCTGCAGTTGAATAAGTGCCGCCGCCGCCACCCCAATAGCCACCGCCACCACCGCCACCATAACTGTCCTGTGAAACCGTTCCACCAAGTAGTTCCGAGCCTGCAGTGTTAGCGTTACTATTACTCGTGCCGCCGGCAGTTTGTGATCCTCCGGTGCCGGCTTTAAATTCGTAACCTGCAAGGAAACCTCCAGTTTGTCCTGTTAGTCCACCACCACCACCGCCACCAGATACTGTCGTTCTATCGTATCCGCCGCTGCTTCGGTTGCCACAACCACCACCGCCGCCGGCGATGATTAATGCATTAGACTGTGATATACTACTAGTAAACACTCCACTATAGCCGCCACCTGCGCCTCCATATCGGTTATCACTATTGTTGATAGCATCTCTACCACCTCCGCCGTGGCCTTCGTTGCCAGCTGTGTAAGTATTACTAGCTGTTGTTTCGCCTACTACTATAACAAAACTGTCATTATTAGTGACAGTTTTTTTCCCAGACACATATCCACCACCACCGCCATTACCTGAACTAGAAGTAGCCCAGCCTCCGTAGCTAGCACCTGCTCCTCCTGCTCCCCAAATTAGGAACTCAATTTCAGTCCCAGTTGGAAGAGAATCAGCAACAAATGATCCTGAAGAAGTTCCAGTATCATAGGTGTGCGTAGTATATGTTACACCGTTTTCGGTGTAGGTACTTTTAGTACCACCTGTACCTGAATCAGGTACTAAAGTGCTAGGATTGCTTGGCCCAATAGTGAGTGCATAATTTGATACTGCGGTTGATGCTGGAGTTTTTCTACCAACTACAAGTCCTTGTGACGTACTATCAAGATTGTATCCTAAATTAAATCCTGTGTCGTTTTTATCTCGATAATAATAAGTACCATTAGGCATTGTGGTACTAGGATATACCCACCCTTCAAATGTAAAATCTCCTGCTCCTACAGCAAGATCTGCATGTTCAGCGGTTTCAACATAATGCCCAGTGGTTCCAGAAAAGTCTCCTCCCATTTGAGGATGATAAGGAGTTTTTGAACCAATTCCTTGTGTATTTGCATATGTTGTTCCAGTAAAGTCACTATCTTGATCTTTTAATACACTACCGTCCCAAAATTGAGGAGTTACTGTGTGGGTATTAGTTGATTTATCAGCAACTACACCAATATTTTCCAAGCCTGCTGTGTTTGATGCAAACCCAATTTTACTAATAGTATCACTATTCACTGCTGGAACAAATGTTGCCGCTGTTTTGTTAGATGAATCTATTCCAAAATTTGCCATTGTTATTAAAAAATCACCAGGTATTATATCAGGTACAGTTCTAACACCATCAGTTGATACAACTTTAATTCGATCACCATATCTTAGATGATGAGCAGTAGAATCTTTTGATAAACTTAGTGGTACAACCAGTGGAAGGGCCCTTCCGCTTACTATAATCTGTACTGGATCCCATCTTGTTTCCTTAAGATTAAGTAGTAATGAACTTACGCCCTGAATGTCAAAATTAAAACTTTGTACAACAGTATTAATACCATCATTTTGACCCATTTATAATATCCTTAAATTTATATTGTAACACTGGAAATAATCTGGCTAAACCCTGAATCTACAATTTTAATATTAACAGTAACGTCACCTGATGCTGATGTAGTTACAATTTTACTTTTAGTATCATCTGAAAATGTTATAGTTGAACCGTCAATAACCAAAGTCACATCAGTTGATACTCTAGCTCCGGTAGTATCTAATGTAGCCAGTGTAAAGTTTGAATTAAGTGTAGTACCTGTATAGTTATAGGTTGACGATGCTGGAACAATGTTAACTGTAACTGGAAGACTTGGTGTAATAAGATGTAAATCTGCAAAGTTAGAAGATATACCAGCAGTGGCTGCCCACATTCGGTCTTGCCTGTCACGTCCTATTGCCCATACTCTTAGTGGTAATTCAGTAGCAAGAGCAAATCCTGTTGCTGGAGTAAAACTATATAGATTAGTTTGATTTGACATTACTACTGCTAATAAAGTACGAGCATCGTTTAAAAACACTATATTCTTAGCTGTTGCTGGTACAGTGAATTTTGAATGATATAGTATTTTTTTAGGATCACTACCGTCAATTGTGAATGTAACAAAAGTTCTAGCATTATCATTGCCATCGTTTGCATCTGTTCTGCCTGTTACCACTCCTAATAACATATATCGTGTACTAGTTGCTGTCCAGAAAAATGTTTCGTTAAAACATATGCTGCTTTTAGCACTGTTGTACCACCCCCACTGTGACCCGGCAAAATTATTAAAATCTGCACTACTTGCATATGCAGCACTGTCAGCAGTGTTTCTTGGTGTTGTGTCAGAAAATCTAGTAACTGTATCGGTTGTTGTGTCCCATGTAAAATAATGAGGATAATAATTTTGGTTAGCATCAAAACTAGGAAGATAAAATGCTTTGGTTGTAGCTGGACTAGTATCATGAAATTTACTAGGAGTAAAGAAATGATTTGCAACAGTTGTGCCGGTGGTGGCGGATGTTCGGGCGCCGGAGTGGCCGCCGGCAGTGGTACCTATTGCGTTCCATTCATAAGTGAAACTTCCAGTATTGGTAGTAATATCATATTTGTAAATCTTATGCGTGTTGATATCAATGTCTTGGTGATCTTGCAGGAAAAATAGTGCTTTGTTATCAGACGACATTCCCATCCAGACGCCATGGAAATTGGTCTGAACTCCAACAGCGGAGTTCGTTGGCTGCGATGGGAGGCCAGTATTGAAGGGGAAGCCAGAGTTAGTAACAGCTTGAAACTTTGGGTATTCAATTTGCCAGGTTGGCGAATAGGTATAAACATATGATCCAACACCCACAAGAGTGTTTGTTGCAGTGTCTAAGTGATTATAGCGTCTAACAACTGGCCAGTTGTCACCTGGACCGGTTGAATAGAAACTCACCTCATAGCTACCTCCAGGTTTAGTATCGTATAATTCAGTTGCTCCTGGATTGTGCCAGAATTTTATATCATTCCAATTACTAGACATATTTCCGTGTTCCTGAGACATAATCTCTGTGTCTCCACCTCCGGTGAATAACCTTAATGTACTAGCTGGTTCATTTGGATCTATTGAATAAAACTGACCGCAATCAATATTATGAAGTCGATTATTTCCAGCTGTATTCTCTGAATGGTAAACATGTATTGTATCCTTGGTAAGCTGCAACATCGAACCATCGTGACCTACAAGGTCTACCGCATGCGCGGTGATATCAGCCGATAGCGTACCAGGGTATCCTTGTGGGTCAATATTACTACCGTCTGTATCAGTTGATAGGTATTTTCCAAACAACGGACTTAATGAAGTCATTTCGTGTGCATGAGTTTGTAAATAAATTGTAGCATTGCCTGGTCTTGGGTCTTCAAAT
>Ga0115570_10001501_pt1 | contig 18700 bp, 20 predicted proteins | sample COGITO_mtgs_1205_3_FD_87294 | JGI IMG/M metagenome (GOLD analysis project Ga0115570, IMG submission 87294) | Pelagic marine microbial communities from North Sea - COGITO_mtgs_120524 | ecosystem: Environmental > Aquatic > Marine > Epipelagic | place: Germany:Helgoland, sampling site Kabeltonne... | reverse complement strand
GGGAGGCCCGGCGCATCGGTGGTGGTTCCACCGAGTGATTCAGAAAGTGACTGCCAAAGGGGTCCTCCGAGTTTCATTCGGAGGGTGCGACCCGGTGATGGGACCGGACCACCACATCGTTGTACGGCTCGCGCGACAAGGCTTGGTAGGATTCGGCACCGCCTATTTGCACGTCTTCGCTGCCGCCTTCGACCCTGTGTGAGAAGTGGGCAGGACGGCCTGTGATGGAGCAGATGGCATCCAGCTTGGTCACGTATTCAGCGTGGGCCAACAGCAGGGGCATACAACCGAAGGGGCGGCCCAGGTAGTCGAGATCCAGGCCGGCGACAATGACCCTAATCCCGCGATCGGCCAGTCTGTTGCAGGTGTCAACCACGTCATAATCGAAGAACTGGACCTCATCGATGCCAATGACGTCCGGCATTTTGTCGGCGTCGATGAGCTGGTCTACCACCGCCTCAAGTGCCGTGGCGTCGGCCACAGCATGGGCGTTTTGCCTGCGGGCATCGTGGCTGACCACATCGGTGGTGTTGTGCCGGTTGTCCCGCGCCGGCTTGAACAAGGTGACAGCTTGTTTGGCGATGGTTGCGCGGCGCAGTCTGCGCAGCAGTTCCTCGGTCTTTCCAGAGAACATGGGGCCAGCGATGACCTCAATTGTGCCTCCCACAGGATGGGGAGGGTGCCTTTCATATGCCGTCATGGTGCCCCAATTTTACGATGGACTTGGGCCAAGTGGTCCTGTAGGTTTTCCATGAGCTGTGAACCGGGTCATTCTGCTTCCTGTTCGTCGTCCACTTTGACCCATGGGAAACACTCTTGTAGAGTGGTTTGTACCCCATTGGAATTGCCACTATATTCGCACCCCGAATTTTCCGGGGTTTTTTCACACTGTACCGCCGTGGACACGCTGAGCTATAAGACAGTCTCCGTCAATAAGGAGAACGCAGACAAGAAGTGGTTGTTGGTCGATGCCGAAGGGCAACGTCTGGGACGCCTTTGTTCTGAAATCGCGCGCTTGCTTCGTGGCAAGCACAAAGTGAACTTCACTCCACACGCCGATTGCGGCGACTATGTGATCGTCATCAACGCCGAAAAGGTGGAGTTGACGGGCAACAAGTGGGAGGACAAGGAGTACATCCGTTTCTCTGGATACCCCGGCGGACAATACCGCCGTACGGCCGCTGAAGTGCGTGAGCGCACTCCTGAGCGCCTCGTAGAGAATGCCGTTCGCGGCATGCTTCCCAAGAACCGCTTGGGCCGCGCCATTTACAAGAACCTTCACGTAAACATCGGTGCTGAGCACAAGCACGAGGCACAACAGCCGACCGCTCACACCATTCCCTCCTGATTCGCATGCAGACGATCAACACCTCCGGTCGCCGGAAGAACGCCATCGCACGGGTATACATGACCCAAGGCACCGGCAAGGTGACCATCAACAAGCGGGACATTACTGAGTACTTCTCCTTGCCCACCCTCCAATACAAGGTCAAGCAGCCTTTTATGTTGACGGAGACGCTCGACCAGTTCGACATCAAGGCGAACCTCGACGGTGGAGGCATCACCGGACAAGCCGAAGCGCTGCGCCTGGCGATTTCCAAAGCATTGATTGAGCTCAACGATGAGTTGAAGCCAACATTGAAGGCCGAGGGCCTCACCACCCGTGACCCACGGATGGTGGAGCGCAAGAAGTTCGGTCAGAAGAAAGCGCGGAAGAAGTTCCAGTTCTCCAAGCGCTGATCACAAGCTTACCCTTACACAGCATATACAGCTAGCATCCAAACGGTGGGGACCTTCATCCGAAGCTACCTCGCCGTTGCCTAACCCCAGGAACGTAGCATCATGGCACGCACCAATTTCGACCAACTGCTTCAAGCAGGATCCCACTTCGGCCACCTCAAGCGCAAGTGGAACCCACACATGGCCCCTTACATCTTCACGGAGAAGAAGGGCATTCACATCATCGATCTGCACAAGACGGTTGTTCTCGTGGACGAGGCGGCCGCCGCCGCGAAGCAGATCGCCAAAAGCGGAAAGCGGATTCTTTTCGTTGCGACCAAAAAGCAAGCCAAGGACCTTGTGCAGGAAGCGGCTGAGTCCGTGAACATGCCTTACGTCACAGAGCGCTGGTCTGGAGGTATGTTGACCAACTTCGCTACGATCCGCAAGGCCATCCGCAAGATGACGCAGATCGACAAGATGGAGGCCGACGGTACGTTGTCTACCATGTCCAAGCGCGAGCGTTTGCAGGTCAGCCGTCAGCGCGCCAAGTTGGAAAAGAACCTCGGTTCGATTTCCGACATGAACCGCATTCCCGCAGCCGTCTTCATCGTGGACGTCATGAAGGAGCACATTGCTTTGGCTGAGGCCAAGAAGCTGGGCATTCCGGTCTTTGCGATGGTGGACACGAACAGTGACCCCCGTCCTGTTGATTTCCCGATTCCAGCAAACGACGATGCGAGCAAGTCCATCAAAGCTGTGACCGACGCGATCATTGAGGCCGTGAAGGAGGGGTTGGCTGAACGGAATTCTGAGAAGGAGGCGCCTGCCAAGGCTGCGCCTGCCGCTGAGGAAGCGCCTGCTGCTGAGGAAGCGCCTGCCGCTGAGGAAGCACCTGCTGCTGAAGGTGAAGGCGAGGAAAAAGAAGCCTGATTCGCCCATCGCATTCTTTTCGCACAACACAGAACCCAAAAGGCGGGATGTGAGTCGCGCCATTGTGAAATACAACCAACCATGAGCATTACTGCAGCTGAAGTCAACAAGCTCCGCAAGCAAACAGGAGCAGGCATGATGGATTGCAAGAAGGCCCTTACCGAAGCGGAAGGGGACTTCGAAAAGGCCATTGAAATTCTTCGGAAGAAGGGCCAGAAAATTGCCGCCAAGCGCGGTGACAACGAAATCGGTGAGGGCGCCGTTTTGGCCTCTACAAATGATTCGGGTACCCGCGGGTGCATCATCTCCTTGAACTGTGAGACCGACTTTGTGGCCAAGAATTCGGACTATGTCTCTTTCGCTCAAAGCATTTTGGATATCGCTGTGGCGTCAGCTGCCGCGGACAAGGATGCCTTGATGACCCAGGCGCACCCTTCAGGTGTGACGGTCGGGGAGGAAATCACCAACCAGATGGGCCGCCTTGGCGAGCGCATTGAGGTAGCGCGTTACGAGCAGATTGAGGGAGACGCTGTAGTGGCGTACATCCACCCAGGCAACCGCTTGTCTACACTGGTTTCCTTCAATGGAAAGGTGGAGGAGCAAGTGGGAAAGGACGTGGCCATGCAGACAGCTGCCATGTCGCCCATCGCCCTTGATGAAACCAGCATCGACCAGGCTTCAATTGACAAGGAGTTGGAGATTGGCAAGGAGCTCGCCATCAAGGAGGGCAAGCCCGCTGAAATGGCCGAGAACATCGCCAAGGGCCGCTTGAAGAAGTGGTTTAAGGAGGTGACCCTCGTGCACCAAGCCTTTATCAAGAACAACAAGCAGAGTGTTGCTGATTACGTGAAGGAAACGGGCGGAAGCGACCGCGCCATTACGGGATTCAGCCGCGTCAGCTTGGACTGATTTTGCGCAACATATCGCATTGAAACGGGCTGCCTTTGTGGGCGGCCCGTTTTCATTTGCGGGAGGGCATGGAATCGTCGGATATTGATGCCCCGATGAAATACCGTCGCGTCCTCCTAAAGCTGAGTGGTGAAGCCCTGATGGGTGAAAAGCAGTTCGGCATTGATAATCAACAGCTTGCGCTGTATGCCCGTGAAGTTGAAGCCCTGGTAAACGCCGGGGTGGAATGCGCCATTGTGATTGGTGGTGGCAACATTTTCCGCGGTGTTCAGGCTGCGGAAGGCGGCATGGAGCGGACACAGGGCGATTACATGGGCATGTTGGCGACCATGATCAACGCCATGGCCTTGCAAAGTGCGCTGGAGCACATCGGGGTGAAGACCCGGTTGCAGAGCGCCATAGAAATGAAGGCGATTGCTGAACCGGTGATCCGCCGCCGGGCGATGCGGCACTTGGAGAAAGGCCGCGTGGTCATCTTCGGTGCAGGTACGGGCAATCCATTTTTCACGACCGACAGCGCCGCGTCATTGCGGGCGATTGAAATCGAGGCGGATGTGATATTGAAGGGCACCCGCGTGGACGGGATTTACACGGCAGACCCAGAAAAGGACCCCTCTGCAGAGCGGTTCAGCAGCCTGTCTTTTGAAGAGGTTTTCCGCAGGGGATTGAAGGTGATGGACATGACGGCATTCACCTTGTGCAATGAAAACAAGCTGCCCATCATCGTATTTGACATCAACCAGTCAGGCAACCTCCTCCGCATCGTGGAGGGAGAGGAAGTCGGCACCATCGTAACCGTTTGAGACATGAGTGAAATGATCGAACTCGCCTTTGATTCGGCAAAAGAGGACATGCAGAAGGCCATGGACCGGTTGGACATCGAGTTGCGCAAGATTCGGGCGGGCAAGGCACACCCCAGTATGCTCGACAGCGTGAAGGTGGATTATTACGGAGCCCCTACGCCGCTCAATCAAGTGGGCAATGTGTCCACCACTGATCCGCGTACGCTCACCGTTCAGGCCTACGAGAAGGCCATGCTGGATCCCATTGCCATGGCCATCACCAATGCCAACTTGGGACTGAACCCCATGAACAACGGGGAGGTATTGATTATTTCGGTTCCCGTGTTGACGGAGGAGCGCCGCCGCGATTTGGCCAAGCAGGCCAAGGCCGCAGGGGAGAACGCCAAGGTGTCCATCCGCAATGCCCGTAAGGACGCCAATGACGCGGTGAAGTCATCCAAGGATGACGGCGCCAGTGAGGATGCCATCAAGGCAGGGGAGGCCAACGTTCAGACGCTGACGAATGATTTTACCAAGCAGGTCGACGACAGGATCGCGGCCAAGGAGACGGACATCATGACCGTTTGACGCGGTCGGTGGCGGCTTCGCGCGCTGCCTGATCCAGTTCGAACAGCTGCTCGAGTTCCGGTTTGGCCACGTGGTCGACCGCAGCGAGGGCGTGTTCCAACACATCGCTCATTTCCAAGAAGCCGACCTCATCGCGGAGGAAGGCCGCTACCGCGATTTCGTTGGCTGCGTTCAATACGCACGGTGCGCTGCCGCCGCGCTCCAAGGCATCGTATGCCAATTGCAGATTGCGGAAGGTGTCCACATCGGGGGCCTCGAAGGTCAGCGAGGGGTAGGCGGCGAAATTGAACCGCGGAAAGCTGTTTTGCAGCCGCTGGGGATAGCCGAGTGCGTATTGGATGGGCAGCTTCATGTCGGGCAGCCCGAGTTGCGCCTTGATGCTGCCGTCTTCGAATTGGACGCAGCTGTGTACAATGCTTTGGGGGTGCACGACGACATCGATGTCGGCGGCTTTGACGTCGAAGAGCCACCGGGCCTCGATGACTTCGAGCCCTTTGTTCATCAGCGACGCGGAATCGATGGTGATTTTGGCGCCCATTTCCCAGTTTGGGTGCTTCAGCGCTTGCGCCTTGGTGACGTCGGTGAGGCTCGCGCGGTCCCTTCCGCGGAACGGGCCCCCTGAAGCGGTGAGGATCACCTTTTCGATGGGGTTGTGGAACTCGCCGGCGAGGCATTGGAAGATGGCGCTGTGTTCGCTGTCGACGGGCAGGATGTCCACCCCTTTTTCGCGGGCTGCCGCCATGACGATCTCTCCTGCGACCACCAAGGTCTCCTTGTTGGCGAGGGCGATGTGCTTCCCGGCCGCGATGGCGTTCATGGTGGGGCGTAGCCCAGCGAAACCCACGAGGGCCGTGAGGACGATGTCAATGCCCTCCATTTCGACCAGCTGTGCGATGGCGTCTTGGCCGGCATAGGCTTTGATGTCATGGTCCCACAGGGCGTCCCGCACTTTTTGTCCCTGGGCTTCATCGGCAATGGCGACGGCATTGGGTTTGAATTCCAATGCCTGTTCGATGAGCAGGTCTGCATTGCGGCCAGCGGTGAGCACTTCCACCCTGAACTTGCCCGGTTGTGCGCGGACTACGTCGAGCGCTTGGGTGCCTATGGAGCCCGTGGAGCCCAAAATGGCGAGTCCGCGGCCTGCTCCGGGGTCGAAGGTGTCGCTGTGAGGTACCGTTTTGATCACAGGAAGCCGAGTTCGAGTTTGGCTTCTTCGCTCATCATGTCTTGGGTCCAAGCGGGCTCGAAGACCACCTCCACATCAGCGTCCACTACGCCTTCCATGGAGGCGACTTTTTGCTTGACATCGTTGGGTAGGCTTTCCGCAACCGGGCAGTTCGGCGAGGTGAGCGTCATCTGAACGTCCACCTTTTGGCCCCCTTCTGCTTCGGTGAATTTGACTTCGTAAATGAGGCCCAATTCGTAAATGTCGACGGGTATTTCGGGGTCGAAAATGGTCTTCAAGACCGTGATGACATCTTGCTCTTTGGGCATGTTGCGAAGTTAAGCGCGCCGGGCGGCAAGGGTGGCCGCGTACAGGCGCATTTGCTGGACCATGCTGGCCAAACCATTGGACCGCGTGGGGGAGAGGTGTTGGTGGAGCCCTATGGCGTCCAAAAAATGAAGGTCTGCTTCAGCGATTGCTTTGGCTTCTGCGCCTGAAAGGACGCGCACCATGAGGCCCACCAGGCCCTTCGTAATGATGGCGTCGCTGTCGGCAGAATACAACACGGTGCCGTCCTCGGTCTCGTCTGCGGCCAACCACACCTTGGACTGGCAGCCCTTGATGAGGTGTTGGTCTGTTTTACGCGCGTCATCGATGGCAGGGATGTCCTTGCCGAGTTCGATGAGGTGCTCGTATTTGTCCATCCAATCATCGAACAGGGAGAATTCCTCGATGATTTCGTTTTGTCTGGAAGTGATGAGGGATGCAGACATGGTTTAGCTGAGCATCTGCATGGCGCGGTCGAGGGCGATCACGGTGCGGTCGATTTCTTCGCGTGTGGTGTAGGCGGCAAAGGAAATGCGCAAGGTGCCGGACTCGAGCCCGAGGTGTTGCATGAGCGGCTCGGTGCAGTGGTGGCCTGTTCTGACGGCGATGCCTTGCCCATCGAGCAGTGTGCCGAGGTCGTAAGGGTGCAGGCCGTCTACGACCAAGGAGACAACACCCACTTTGTGGGGGGCTGTCCCGATGATGCGCAGTCCTTTGAGGGTGCCCAATGCCGCGTGGGCGTGTTGGACCAAGGCCTGTTCATGGGCGGCAATGGCAGGGGTCCCAATGCCGTTGATCCAGTCTATGGCGATGCCCAAGGCGATGCCACCAGAAATGTGGGGGGTCCCGGCCTCGAACTTGTGTGGCAAACCATTGAATGTTGTGCCATCAAAGCTGACACTCTTGATCATTTCGCCGCCACCACGCCATGGGGGCATGGCTTCAAGTTGGGCCTGCTTGCCATAGAGGAAGCCAATGCCTGTGGGGCCGTATGCCTTGTGGCCTGTGGCGACGTAGAAATCGCAGCCGATGGCCTGCACGTCGATGGCCAAATGAGGGAGGGCTTGTGACCCATCGACCAGTGTAGTCGCTCCTGCAGCCTTTGCGAGGGTGCAGAGGTCGGCCACGGGATTGATGGTGCCCAAGGTATTTGAGGCATGCACAAAAGCGGCCATTTTGGGCTGGTGCAGCTCCAATAAGCGCTTGAAATCGTCGAGGTCCAATGTGCCATCCTCGAGGACGGCCGCGGGAACGACTTGGGCACCGCGCTCTGCGCACACCATTTGCCAAGGCACGATGTTGGCATGGTGCTCCATCTGGGTGACCAAGACGGTGTCGCCGGATTGCAGGTTGGTGCGCCCCCATGCCTGGGCGACCAAGTTGATCGCATCTGTGGAACCCGAGGTGAAGATGATGCCTTCGGTATGCGGGGCGCCAATGTGTTCCGCGATTTTCCGGCGGCCCCCTTCGTAGGCCTCTGTAGCCAGCTGCGCGAGGTGGTGGGCACCGCGGTGGATGTTGGCGTGGTAATTCGACAGGTATTCGCGCTGGCCTTCTATGACCGCCAATGGTTTTTGGGCACTGGCCGCATTGTCCAGGTAGACGAGCGGCTTGCCGTGCACCTCACGTTGGAGGATGGGGAAGTCCTTTCGGACGCGTTTGGGCAGGGAGGACATGTCCATCTATAAACGGAAACCGCTTTGCGAAGTAAAGGTTCAGCCTTCCTGTGCCCACGAGAAGTGCAACAGGAATTCGTGATTGCCGCTGCTGCCTTCAATGGGAGAGTCAATGGGCGCTGCGCAAACAAAGCCCGCTTTGGTGGCTTGGGCCGCGCAGCGGACCACTGCTTTTTGGCGAATGGAGGGGTCGCGGACGACCCCGTTGCGGCCGAGGTGCTTCCGGCCCACTTCGAATTGTGGCTTGACCAGCGCCACCCCCCAACCTTCTGGGGCGACCCATTCACGCAAGCGCGGCCAGACGTGGTCCAGCGATATGAAGGAGAGGTCCATGACCACGGCATTGGGCAAAGGCGTGAGGATGGCCGCGTTCAAATCCTTGAGGTGTGTTTGCTGGAGGTCGTGCACACGCTCATCGTTTTTCAGGGAGGTGGCCAATTGGTCGGTGCCCACATCGACGGCGTGCACCTGTAACGCTCCCCGGTGAAGGCAGACCTCTGTGAATCCGCCCGTAGAAGCGCCGAGGTCCAGGACGGTGAGCCCGGCGGGGTCCAAACCGAAGTGGTCCAATGCGGCGATCAGTTTCAACGCCGCCCGTGATACCCATGGCAGGTCTTCTCCCAAGGGTTCGATGGCAGCGTCGACGGGAACCTTCTTTCCGGGCTTGTGCACTACGGTGCCGTTGACCTTGACGCCGTGATCTGAAATGAGCCGCTCTGCGCGGGGCCTGCTGGTCACGAATCCGCGGTCGATCAGGAGGCGGTCCAAGCGTTCGGTGGACATCAGGTCCAGCCGAGCCGCTGGGCGTAGACGTCGTGGACGCAGGCCCGGATTTCTGGACGGAACCCATCCAGGACTTCGGCCAGGAAGGCTTGAACGAGCAGGCTGTGTGCTGCGGTCTCCGTCATTCCGCGGGAGCGCAGATAAAACAAGGCTTCTGCGTCGAATTGGCCTGTGGTGCAACCGTGGCTGCAGCGGACATCATCGGCGTAAATCTCAAGTTCAGGTTTGGCGTACATGGCCGCTTGTTCACCCAAGAGCAGGTTGGCATTGCTTTGGTAGGCCTCGATGCGCTGGGCATCCTTGTGCACCATGATTTTGCCATTGAAGACGCCGATGGCGCGGTCTGCAGCAAGGCCCTTGTACAGCTCTTCCGAATGGCCATCGGGTTGGGCGTGGTCGATGCGGGTGTGGTGGTCTACGAATTGGCGACCATTGGGCAGGTAGCAGCCATGGAAAGTGCTGCTCGCATCCGATCCATCCTGGACGATGTGCAGGTCGTTGCGCAGCCAGTGGGCGCAAGCCGTGGCCGTGCGCACCGTGAGGTTGCTGTGGTGGCCTTGGGTGAAGTGGTGGTGGCCGATGTGGCTCGATGCACCGGGTTCGTTTTGCACGATTTCCAAGGAAAGGGCACCGTGGTCGCCCACATGGGCGGTGAGCGCGCCGTTGAGCAAGCCCGCCGCCGCTGGCGTGCAGTCATACCACAGGATGACCTCCGCTGTGCTGTTTTCAGCGACGTCCAACAGGTGCTGCGGCTGGGCAGCCACAGCGCCGTCTGGCATGAAGTGGCGGATGAGGATGGGCTTCTTGGGTGCGGTACCCTTTGGGACCAAAACACATCCACCATCTTGTGGTGCAGCGGCTTGCAAGGCCGCATACCACTCTTGACTTTGGAAGCCTTTCTCCATCAGAGCACTGACGCGCTCTGGATACCGCTTCATGGCCTCGGATACGGGGCCGATGAAACACCCGTCGGGGCCTTCATCGGTGATGTCACCGTCTGCAAAACACCCCCCTACGAAGGTGAGGCGGTGTGCATCGAGTGCGGGAAGGATGGGCGTGGGCAGCGCTGTCTGGGGTGCATCCTCGACCTCCAGGGAGAGCAGATTGGCCACCCGCGTGTATTTCCAGCGTTCCAGCCGGGTGGTGGGGTAAGGCAACACTTCCAGTGCAGCAAGGGCTTCGGAGGTGTCCAAACCGAGGGCGCCATTTCGGCGGACCGATTCGGTGACCCTGGCAGCGAGGGCCGCTTCCTTGGTGGATGTGGCCACGGCGTTCATGCTTGTTCCGTTGCCGGGGTGTCGGTGATCCAATCGTACCCTTTTTCCTCGAGTTCGAGGGCGAGCTCCTTGCCGCCACTGTGGACGATGCGTCCGCCGGCGAGTACGTGCACGTAGTCGGGTACGATGTGGTCCAAGAGGCGCTGGTAGTGCGTGATAACGAGAAAGCTGCGCTCACCGTTTCGCATGCTGTTTACGCCGTGTGACACGATGCGCAAGGCGTCGATGTCCAACCCGCTGTCGGTTTCGTCCAAAACGGCGAGACGCGGCTCGAGCATGGCCATTTGGAAGATTTCGTTGCGTTTTTTCTCACCGCCACTGAAGCCTTCGTTGACCGAACGGTCGCGCAGCTTGCCATCGAGTTCGACCAGCTGGGCGCAGGCTTTGACCTTGGCCAGGAAATCCTTGCCGGAAAGCGGCGTTTCATCCCGTTGCTGGCGAATGCTGTTGAGCGCACTGCGCAGGAAGTTGATGTTGGAGACACCGGGGATCTCCACTGGATATTGAAAGGCGAGGAAGATGCCGGCTACGGCGCGTTCCGTGGCATCGAGCGCGAGCAGGTCAACTCCGTCAAATTGGATGCTGCCCGCGGTGACTTCGTAGTCCTCCCGACCGGCGAGAATGCTGGCGAGGGTGCTCTTTCCGGAGCCGTTTGGCCCCATGATGGCATGGACCTCACCGGGCCCCATGGAAAGGGTCAATCCTTTGAGGATCTGGGTGTCGCCGATGCGGGCGTGGAGGATGTCGATCTTGAGCATGGTGGGTCAGTCAGGCGGGGTCTATCCGACGCTGCCTTCGAGAGAAATGGTGAGGAGCTTGCGTGCTTCCACGGCAAACTCCATCGGAAGTTTGTTGAGGACCTCTTTGGCGTAGCCATTCACGATCAAGCCAATGGCTTGTTCTTCCGTGAGGCCGCGCTGCAGGCAGTAAAAGATCTGGTCCTCACCGATGCGGGAGGTCGTGGCTTCGTGCTCGACCCGGGCGGTGGGGTTCTTCGTTTCGATGTAGGGAAAGGTGTGCGCACCGCTCGTGTCTGTCATGAGCAGGGAGTCGCATTGCGAGAAGTTCCGTGCATTCCTTGCCCGCGGTCCAATTTGGACGAGGCCGCGGTAGGAATTCTGGCTGTTCCCGGCGGATATGCCCTTTGAAATGATGGTCGAATGCGTGTTTGCCCCCAAGTGGATCATTTTGGTCCCGGTGTCCGCCTGTTGGGCGTTGTTGGTGACCGCAACGGAGTAGAATTCACCGATGCTTCCGTCTCCTTTGAGGATGCAGCTGGGGTATTTCCACGTGACGGCGGACCCGGTCTCGACCTGGGTCCAGCTGATCTTGGCCCGCGCCTCGCAGATGCCGCGCTTGGTCACAAAATTGAAAACACCCCCTTTGCCTTCGGCGTCGCCGGGGTACCAATTCTGTACCGTGCTGTATTTGATTTCAGCATCGTCCTTGGCGATGAGTTCCACGACCGCAGCGTGCAGTTGGTTTTCGTCGCGCTGTGGGGCGGTGCAGCCCTCCAGGTAGCTCACGTAGCTGCCCTCTTCGGCCACCACCAGTGTGCGCTCAAACTGACCTGTACCCGCTTCGTTGATGCGGAAATAGGTGGACAGTTCCATGGGGCATTTGGACCCCTTGGGGATGTAGCAGAAAGAACCGTCCGTGAAGACGGCGGCATTCAACGCCGAAAAGAAGTTGTCCTTGACCGGTACCACGGTACCGAGGTGTTTGCGGATGAGGTCGGGATGCTCCTGTATGGCCTCGCTCATCGAGCAGAAGATGATGCCCAATTCAGCCAGCTTGTCTTTGAATGAGGTGGCGACCGAAACGCTGTCCATCACGAAGTCTACGGCCACGCCAGACAGGCGCTTTTGCTCCTCCATGGAGATGCCCAGCTTGTCCATGGTGGCCCGCAATTCGGGGTCCACCTCATCGAGTGAACCGAGGGGCGCCTTGGATTTTGGGGCACTGTAATAGCTGATCGCCTGGTAGTCCGGCTTGGTGTATTCCACGTGGGCCCAATCGGGCTCCTCCATGGTTTGCCAGACGCGAAAGGCCTCGAGGCGCCAGTCCAGCATCCACTGGGGCTCGTTTTTCTTGTTGCTGATGAGGCGGACAACCGACTCGTTCAATCCGGGAGGAACCTTGTCGGCGTCGATGTTCGTCGTGAAACCGAACTCATACTCCTTGCGGGTGAACTCGTCCAACAGCGGGTTTTCCTCGGCAGCGCTCATTCGGTTTGTCTCAAGACTCATATGGAGAAACTCTCACCGCAGCCACAAGTTCTGTTGGCGTTGGGGTTGTGGAAGACAAACCCCTTTCCATTCAACCCTCCTGAATACTGAAGCTCGGTGCCAACGAGGTAGAGGAAACTCTTGCGGTCCACGACCACCTTGACCCCGTTGTCTTCAAAGGTTTGGTCCCCCTCCTGTTCCTCGTTGTCAAACGTCAATTCGTACATGAGCCCACTGCAGCCACCCCCTTTTACGCCGACCCTGACGAAGCTGCCTTCCGGACTGCTTTGTTCGGCCATCAATCTGCGAACTTGGTCGCGGGCATTTTCGTGGACAGTAATCATGCGCTTGGCTATGCAAAGTCCCCCATTACTGAGAGATAGGACAAAGGTAACGCCGCTATTCGGACTGATTCTAAATAACGAACGTCAAAGTTCGCCAACGGCGCGGGGCTTGTTTACCCCTCTTCGTTGAAGCTGTCCCAACCCTGCGCCTTGAGTTCCGCCTCCATGCCGTTGCGCGTGATGAGCTTGCGCTCTTCGGGATCGTCGGTCATGTGCCCGACAATGGAGAACATCGGGTGGTTCCGGATGTCTTCGAACCGCTCTTGGGGCACGGTAAACAACAATTCGTAGTCCTCTCCTCCGCTCAAGGTGCACAAAGTGGGGTCCAGGTTGAATGCCCGGGCCGTCTCGTACATCTGATCGTTCATGGGGATTTTTTCCTCGTAAATGCGCACCCCGCAACCCGAGGAAGCCGCTATGTGGAGCGCTTCGGAGGCGAGTCCGTCGGAGATGTCGATCATGGAGGTGGGCACGATTTCGAGCTTTTCGAGCTCCTCTACGATGTCCACGCGGGCCTCCGGTTTCAGTTGCCGCTCCAACAGGACCTCGTACCCGGAGAGGTCGGGCTGTGCACCTGGCGCTTCTTCGAAGACATGTTTTTCCCGTTCGAGCACCTGCAGCCCCATGAAGGCGCTTCCGAGTTCGCCGCTGGCCACGAGCAGCTCGCCGGGTTTGGCGCCGCTTCTGAGACAGGTGCTGTGTTCACTCACTTCACCGAGGGCGGTTACAGAGATCATGAGACCGGACTGAGAGCTGGTCGTGTCGCCCCCGACAAGGTCCACCTTGTACCGTTCGCAGGCCAGGCGAATGCCCGAATACAGCTCTTTGGTGGCCTCTACGCTGAAGCGGTTGGACAAGGCGAGGCCCACGACGACTTGTGTGGGCCGGGCATTCATGGCGCAGATGTCGCTGAGATTGACCACAATGGCTTTGTAGCCCAAGTGCTTGAGCGGGGAGTACATGAGATTGAAGTGCACGCCTTCACACAGCAGATCCGTGCTGACCACGGTGCGCTTGCCCTCCTCGGTAGCAGCCAGTACGGCGGCATCGTCGCCCACACCAACCACCGTTCTCGGGGACTGCAATTTGATGTCTTTGGTGATTTCGGCGATGAGTCCGAATTCTCCAATCGTGCCTATTTCAGTGCGTTCCGCGTCCATTGGGCAAAGCTACTCGTCAGGAATTGCTTATCTTTAAAGTATCATGAGAGTATCCTATGCTGCCGTTCTGTGTTTCAGTTTTTGCTTGATTAATCAGGCGTTTGCACAAACGGAAGTTGCACTGCGCATTGATCACAAAGCGGGTCAAGCAGAAGTTGAGGCTGACGGTAGCCTGATGACGCCAGCTGGCGAGGAGGTTGAAATCGACCGTTTGGAGTACTACCTCAGCATGTTTACCATCGTCCACGACGGTGGCCAAGAAACCGATATTGAAGGCGCTTATGTACTGGCCGATGCCTTCGTCGATGAGGCCCACATGCTGGGTCAAGTTTCCGGAGTAGACAATGTGGAAGCGCTGAAGTTTTATGTAGGGGTCGACCCCGATAACAACCATGCAGACCCTGTGTCATGGCCTGCGGGTCACCCTTTGGCGCCGCAGGTGCCCAGCATGCATTGGGGTTGGTCAGCGGGTTACAGGTTCATCGCCTTGGAAGGTGGAGCCGGGATGAATGGCTTGGTGGCGCATGAGATTCACGCTTTGGGAGACGACAATCACTTTCCCGGTGAAATGCAGGTGATGGCCTCGGTTGAGGACGGTGTGCTGCTGCTCGATGTCGAAGCTGATGTGTTGGGCTTTTACAACCAGCTATCGGTGGAGTCAGGACTCATCAATCACGGTGAAGACGGCGAAGCGATTGTGGCGTGCAACAACTTGGCAGCGCACGTTTTTAGGATGCCTGGTGCGGCTTCAGTGGAGCCCGTAACGGCTGCATTTGGATTTGATTTGACGCCGCGCGATGGCGGTGCAGATATTCAGTTTTATCAGGCCTTGACTGCAGAGGCCGAGGTCACGCTGCTCGATGCGCTTGGCCGGCCACTTCAAACTGTGGTCCTCTCCGCGGGCACCCGTCGGCATAGCCTGCGGGACGTGCGTCAGGGTGCCTTTTTGATCTCAATTGTGTCCGGTGCACAGCGCACCACCCACCGTTGGTTTCAGCGATGAGAAGCCGCCTTTTGTTGGGTGTTTGCGGATTGGCCACGTTGGTAGGCTGCAACCCTGACCCAGTGCAAACACCGGCAACACCGGTGAACTACGACCCCACGCCCTATGCCCTCGAGGCGGGTCATTTTCCTCCTCCGGCATTGCCTGAAGACAACCCCATGACAGAAGCGGGGGTGCATTTGGGCAGGATGTTGTTCCATGAGAAGGCCTTGTCTGGAGACAATACACAGGCCTGTGCAGACTGTCACATGCAATCGTACAACTTCTCTGATGCTGCGGTATTCAGCGTGGGCATTGCAGGGCAGGAGGGTTCCCGCCACAGCATGGTTTTGTCCAATTTGGCTTGGCATGTGCACCACGAAGGGTCCCATGGTCACGGTTTCTTTTGGGACGGCCGTGCGGCCTCATTGAGGGCGCAGGTCCTTCAGCCGATTGAGGATGCGCTGGAAATGGACGAGAGCTTAGAGAACGTGGTGGTGAAGTTGGGAGCCATGCAGGAGTACAGCGATCAATTCAAGCGCGCGTTTGATTCCGAAGTCATCTCGTCGGACGGGATGGCCAAGGCGCTGGAGCAGTTCTTGTTTACCATGGTGTCCAACCAGAGCAGGTACGACCAATGGTTGTTGGGTGAACTGACCTTGACCGAAAGTGACGAGCGGGGCCGCCAGCTCTTTTTTGATGAATTCGACCCCTTCAACCAGGAGGTCAGTGGTGCTGACTGCGCGCATTGTCACAGTGGGCTGGACTTTTCGAGTCACCAGTTTGGAAACAACGGGTTGGATGCCGATGCGGACATGCAAGACCTTGGATACCTCGGGGTGACGGGAGAGGACGCGGACAGGGGCAAGTTCAAGACGCCTTCTTTGCGCAATGTCATGGTCTCGGCGCCCTACATGCACGACGGTAGGTTTGCCGACATCGATGAGGTGTTGGACCACTATGATCACGGCGTGCTATCGAGCAGCACGCTCGACCCCATGATGCAGTACAACGTCGACTACGGGTTGGGGTTGACGGCGCAAGACCGCGCGGACCTCAAGGCCTTCTTGCACACCCTGACGGACACGGCGTTCTTGGAGAACCCGGCGTTCTCCAGCCCGCACTGACCGAGGGGGTGTTCAGGTGTCTTCGGCGGCCCACATTCGGATGGCTTGGGCCACTTTGAGTGAAACAACCTTGAGCAGTGCCGCCTCGTTGGCTGATTTGATGGCCTCGACGGTGCCAAAAGCGGCCATGAGCTTGTGTCGGGTGGCCGGACCGATGCCCGGGATGTCGTCGAGGGCGCTGTGCAAGGCGTCAGCGCTGCGGCGTTTTCGGTGATGGGCCAGGGAGAAGCGGTGGGCTTCGTCCCGCATCCTTTGGATGAGCTTGAGTGATTCGGAGCGCTTGTCGAGGTGCAGGGGAATGCTGTCGCCGGGGAAATACAGTTCTTCAAGCCGTTTGGCGATGCCGATGATGGCCACCTTTCCCATGAGCCCCAGGTTCTCCAATGCGCCGACGGCACTGGAAAGCTGCCCCTTGCCACCGTCCACGATGATCAGCTGCGGCAGGGTTTCTCCTGCTTCGCTGAGGCGCTTGTACCGGCGGTGTACCACTTCTGCCATGGAGGCAAAGTCGTCGGGCCCCTCGACGGTCTTGATGTTGAACTTCCGGTAGTCTTTTTTGGCGGGTTTGGCGCGTTTGAAGACCACGCAGGCCGATGCCGGGTTGGTCCCTTGGATGTTGGAGTTGTCAAAGCACTCAATGTGCACAGGGAGCTCTTTGAGGTGGAGGTCCTTTTGCAGGGTCTCCATGATGCGCTGTTGGGCCGCCTCGGGGTCCACCTGCTCTTGTTGCTTGCGCTTGTCGAGCATGGTGTACTTGGCATTGCGCTCGGAGAGTTCGATGAGCCTTTTCTTGTCCCCGCGCTGCGGCACGTGCCATTTGACCTCGGGGATAAAGGGCCGCACGGGGATGTTGGTGTAGATCTCCGTGCTGTGGATGTCAAAGCGTCGCCGCATTTCCAGGATGCCGTACTCCAGGAGTTCACGGTCGCTTTCTTCCAGCCGCTTGCGGAGCTCCAGGGTCTGGCCGTGGACAATGCCGCCGTCCATGACTTTCATGAAATTGACATAGCCCGCAGCAGGGTCGCTTATCACGGAATAGACCTCGACATCGTGGATGCTCGGGTTGACCACGGTGCTTTTGGCTTGGAATTTTTGAAGCGCAGCCTTGCGGCGTTTGAATTCCTCTGCCGCTTCGAAGGCAAAGCCCTCTGCGGCCTCACGCATGGCCGAGTCGTAGGTCTTGACCAGGTCTTTGATGTTGCCTTTCAGGATGCCGCGGATGGCCTCTACCCCCGCATCGTAATCCTCGAGCGATTGCTTGCCGACACAAGGGGCCTTGCAATTGCCGAGGTCGTGTTCAAGGCAGGCTCTGAATTTGCCCGCGTCGATGTTTTTTTGGCTCAGGTCATAGCTGCAGTTGCGGATGGGGTGCAGCTTGCGGACGATGTCGAGGACGGCGTTCATCGTTTTGACCGAGGCGTATGGGCCGAAGTACTCGGACCCGTTTTTGACCACGTTCCGCGTGGCGTGCACGCGAGGGAAGCGTTCCTTTCGGATCACGATGGACGGGTAGGTCTTGTCGTCTTTGAGTTCGATGTTGTAGCGCGGCTGGTGCTCCTTGATGAGGTTGTTTTCGAGGAGCAGGGCATCGACTTCGGTCTCGACGACAATGAACCGGATGTCCGCAATTTTCTTGACGAGCAGGCGGGTTTTGCCGTTCTCGTAGGTCTGCTTGTTGAAATAGCTCGCTACCCGCTTCTTGAGGCTTTTGGCTTTTCCGATGTACAGCAGGTTGCCCTCCGCGTCATAGTGCTGGTAGACCCCTGGACTGTCCGGCAGGCGCTGCAGGATCCGGCGTATGTGGGGTGAGGCTTTCATCGGGCGGGGCGGGTCCCGGCAAGTTACCTTCGGCAGCGATGTCGGAAGTACAATGGGGGCATGGCCCTTCCAAGGAGTTGGTCACAGGCGCAACGGGACTGGTCGGCATGTACCGGCTGGCTTGGCGCATGGAGCGGGGTTGGCCCACAGTGGCCCTGCGCCGCGGGCGCAGCAACGTGGCGCGGGTAGAGGTGTTTTTGCGTGAGCGTTTGGGCGCTGACTTCGAGGCGGCCTGGTCTGCGTTGGAATGGCGAGAGGCCGACCTCTCGGATGTGGTGGGCCTGGAGGAGGCCATGCAAGGGTGTGCGCGCGTGTTTCACGCTGCGGGCAGGGTCAGTTTTCAGTCGGGCGATGAGGCCCGCTTAAAGGCCGTGAACGCTGCTGGGACGGCCCACGTGGTCAATGCGGCGCTGGGTGCCGGTGTGCAGCGGTTGGTACACGTTTCATCGGTGGCCGCTTTGGGGCGTTCTACGTCGGGCGTACCGGTCCACGAGCTGTCCGATTGGGCAGAGGGTGTCGATGCGTCGCCTTACGGGAGGAGCAAGCACGCGGGCGAGCTCGAAGCTTGGCGCGGTGAGGTCGAGGGGTTGGAGGTGTTTGTGGTCAACCCCACCATTATTCTCGGCGATGCGCGTTATGATGAAAGCTCCGGTATGGTGTACCGCAGTGTGGCCAAGGGCCGCCGCTACCACCCAGCCGGGGGCAATGGTTTTGTGGGCGCCGGGGACCTTTTGGAAGTCGTGGGCGCATTGGATGCGCGGGCCGACGCAGGTGCAGAAGGGGTGTTGGGCGAGCGGTTCGTGGTGTCAGGACAGGATGTGACCTACCGCGATTTGATGCGGTGGGTGGCCGATGGTTTGGGCGTGCGCGCGCCCGATCGCC
>Ga0115570_10001498_pt1 | contig 18716 bp, 14 predicted proteins | sample COGITO_mtgs_1205_3_FD_87294 | JGI IMG/M metagenome (GOLD analysis project Ga0115570, IMG submission 87294) | Pelagic marine microbial communities from North Sea - COGITO_mtgs_120524 | ecosystem: Environmental > Aquatic > Marine > Epipelagic | place: Germany:Helgoland, sampling site Kabeltonne... | reverse complement strand
CCTGCACGCCGCTGCGACGACTGGAACGACGCTGCACTTACGACCGCAACCCTATGCTCTTGTAGCGCACTCAAAACAGCCTCAGCTGTTTTGAACTCTACCATGTCTATGACCACTCGCTGCATGCGTCGCCTCCTACTGGGTATAAAAGGCAATCACCGTGCCAAATGCAGATAGAAGATAGAAAAATAGCCAAAAATCTTTAGCACTTCCTTATGCGATATTTTATAAATCTTTCGATAAATATTATCTCTTAGGAGTTAGGAGATTTAAGAAAAAGTATTGGTTTTCAATGGTGTAAATGGGCTAAGGCATTACCAAGTGACAGGCAAATATTTGACAGGCTAGGGATGGTCAGGTGAACGCTCGGTTTGACACTAACAGCAAAGAAAACTTAATTACTGGTACCTCTCCAGTCATTAAAGCGATGCTGTCAAACATTTGCGACGCCGCTCCATTCAACGTCAATGTGATTGCAACAGGCCCGACCGGAGCTGGAAAAGAGCTCGTCGCGCAAGTACTTCACACAACCTCTGAACGCACAGGTCCACTTGTTTCCGTCAACTGCGCCGCCATCCCGCGCGATCTTTTGGAAGCAGAACTTTTCGGTCACGAAAAAGGTGCCTTTACCGGCGCAACCTCGCGGCGCATCGGGCGCATCGAACAGGCACAGGGCGGCACTCTATTCCTAGATGAAATCGGCGACATGCCGCTGGATCTACAGGCAAAGCTCCTGCGCGTTATAGAAGCACGCGTCGTTACACGCGTCGGATCAAATACAGAAACCCCTGTTGATTTCCGCCTTGTCTGCGCAACGCATCAAAACCTGCAAAGCCTTGCTGATCGTGGAAAATTTCGAGAAGATTTGATGTTCCGCATTTCGGTGATTGCGATCCGCGTTCCACCCCTCTCAGAACGCTTGCAAGATATCCCCGAACTGGTTGAGACCATTGCAAGGCAGATGGATAACGACAATAGCGGCCTCACAAGCCCCCATATAGAGCCATGCGGCCAAGCAGAGCTGATGCGCTATAATTGGCCGGGCAATGTGCGCGAGCTTAAAAACTTCTGCCAACGCGCAGCAGTCCTGTCGCGCGGCAAATCAATAGACCAAGCTATGGTTCGTAAGCTTCTCTATGGCGAAATCGACGCTGTCGAAGAAGAAAACACGCTTTGGAATGCGATCGCAGCACTGTCCGAACCAGATGATGAACAAGATAGAAAAGAACAACAACACGAATCTGTAAGCTTGAACGACCGCTATGATCAAATCATCAATGTCCTCAAAGCCGACACCACATTTGCGCTCAAAGACCACATCGAAGAACGCGAACGCGCGTTCATATCCGCCGCTCTGGAACTTTCGCAAAACAACATCGCATCAGCGGCTAAAACGCTTTCGCTCAAACGAACAACCTTGATCGCGAAAATACAAAAATACAGCCTTGGTCGATCGCACGCCGAATAAAAGTCTTAAAAAAGCACCCCTACAAAATAGGGATGTTCCAGGACAAATCGGAAATGTTAAATTTTCGACGCTGTTCCAGCAAAATGACTCCCTCAGGCGATATCAATATCCTTTCCTGTAAGGCCAGGATCACAGACGCTGGACGCGGCAAAGACCCACGCAACAGCAAAAGCAAATGATCAAACTGATGCGGTGCAACAGCAGCATTTGCCTGCATGACGGGCCGATGCTCCTCGATCTCCAAGGTGCCGATACCGCCCACATGAACATGTTCACCTGCACGGATCGTCAAATTCATATTCCCCCGCGCAAGGTTCTTTAGCGTACCGTTCACCACTAGATCCGGTTTGGTATTATGCCCGATGATCGCGATCTCGGCGGACTGCACCGACACTTGAACAATATTGCTACTGTCAAAATCTTGCCGCTCATTCGCCATCAAAGAAATCCTGAAGCAATGGCTGCATTCGCTTGAAAGCTTCCGATTTGATCTGCGATATGCGCCCTGCCGTTACATCCAGCACCGCAGCAATTTCATAAAGGTTCAGTTCTTCGACATAATATAGCTGAAGCACCAATGCATCACGCTCGGGCAAGGTCTTAAGCGCCGACAACAACGCCTCCTTCAAGCGGCCACGATCCAATTCCTGCTCTATCGGTGCATCATTGTTGGCAAACCACATCGAATGCTCGTCGTATTCATCCTGAAGCGCATTGTGATAACTGCTGCTCAAGGCCTGCTCCCAGACGGAAAACTCTTCCAGAGTCAGCCCACTTGCCTCGGCCAATTCATGCTTTTCCGGCGTGCGGCCCAATTCCTGCGACAGCTTTTCCTGTGCAACATTGACCGCCTGATTGATCTTGATTGATTTGCGGCTCAACGTCGAATTCTTGCGCAAAAAATCATAGATCGCGCCGCGAATACGCACCACAGCGTAGCTTTCGAAAGAAACCCCTTCTTGCCGCGTGTAGCGCTGAGCCGCCTCGATCAGTCCAACCAAACCAATCTGCAAAAGATCGTCAAAGTCTACGATCGAGCGGACCCTCGAATGAACACGATACGCCACCTTGCGCACCAATATTTCATTCTCACCGACAATCTTTTCGATATTGCTTTGCGTTGAAAGGTAGCGGTTCACACCGGCCATTCAATTAACCACGTTCAGAGGTAGAAACCTCAATCTGCGGCACAGGGCTACGCGCCCCCGCCAAGATCCGATACAAAATTACGTCAATTTTCTCGATCAGGGGCTTTTCCCCGGGAGCAAGCACAATGGGGCGACAATCACGTGAAGAATTGGCAATTGCTTCGCGATGAAGGACGAAACCGACCAAAGACAACGACACAGGCAAAAAACCGCTAACGGTACGTTGAAAATTATCAAACACAGCTTGGGCTTTTGACTTATTGATTGCCATGTTCACGACAACACTGAACTGTGTGATACGCCGCTCGACGAATGCGTTTTTAATTAGTGCGTATGCATCAACAAAACTGGTCGCCTGACCCAGCAAAACAATAACAACATGATCCGCATTGGAAAGCGTGTTCAGAACGCCCCGCCCCGAACCTGCCGGTGCGTCCACAACCACGTAATCAAAACCGTTTTTCATAGCTCTGATCTGCGGCACCAATTCTTCTAGCGGATCTCCGTCTTTTTCAAGCGTCACACTACTTCCAGAGCGCCCGGACAGAATCGACATGAGGCCAGGCACAGGTTGCACCACCTCTTCGAGGGTCTTTTCACCCTCAATGTAATCCACAAGATCCGCTTTAGGGCGATGACCCAAAAGGATATGGGCATTCGCCATCAACAGGTCTGCATCAACCAGCAACGTTTCCCCTGCAATTTCCTGCAATCGAATAGCAAAATTGGCAGCAAGCGACGATTTTCCGACACCACCTTTACCGCTAGCTATAGAAATTACTGTTGTCATACGACATCTCCGACTGATCACACAATGATTGCACAAATCAGGCCAAACCCGAAAATATTACAGTAAATTTCAAATTTTCTTCATAAATTACTTACGCCCCCCAGCTTCGACGGGGACCACTATCAATATGCAAAAACGTCCGATAAGTGCCCACGCCACCAGAACACAGCTTTTTCGCGGTCCGCGACGTTTTCGAGATTGGAACATCGGGAAACGAAAAGTCTATCGCGCGACCCTGCATGTGGAGCGATCGGCGCGCCACATTTGCACTTTTCCGCCGCAGCATGTCATTGGTCGCTTTCGATCGGTATCCAGATGTGATGCGCAGCTTCAAAGCGCCCGATCCTCGCGGCGCAAACACTTCACAAATCTCCAATAAATCTTCTAGAACCGCGCCATCGATTGCCTTGATTTCATTCTGCCGCCAATCACGCAAAAAGTGATTGAGCTGAGACACCTGCGCATCACTCAATTTCGATTGCGACGACAACTCAAGACGCATCGTCTCGTTCGTATTCGCATTTTGCAATGCTATCTTCAGAGGGCGCAAGTTCTTGAAAGAAGGACCTCGCTTCTGAGTTAGACGTGTTTGCGGTGCCAAATCAGGTTCAGGGTCACTGTATAAGTTCAAAAGTCTTCCACCGTCTCCCCGCGAATTAAGCGAAGCAGGAGAAAACATTCCCAGACCACTACTCGGATCAAAAAGTGGCGCTGCCGACACAAGGCCAGGCGAAGCGAGCAACCCAAAAATAGCCACTCTGCGCGTCATTTGCCCAGAACCAGACCTAGAATCTTTAACTTTGGACACGATACTCTACCGCGTCAGCTTTTCAACCATGTCTGTGTAGGTCTGTAATATGCGTGATGATCCTGAGAACTGCTGCTGCGCACGGATCATACTCGTCATTTCAGATGTAAGATCGACATTCGAGGATTCCAACGTACCAGTTAAGATTGATCCGAACCCTTCTTGTCCAGCAACACCCAACATCAAGTTACCCGCTTCCTGGCTTTCTTGGAAACGGCTCATGCCCAACTGGCGCAGCGCGGTAGTGTTTGGAAAAACAGCAATCGCTAACTGCCCTATCAACTTTGGCGCTTCAGAGCCGTATGTCGCCATCATCCTCCCGTCCGAAGCAATTTCAAGCGCCGTCAATTTGACGCCGTTCTCGTCCTGGTAGGGCACAGAAAGCGACTGCAATTCTGTGCGTCCCAAACCGTCATACCCGTACACAATATCATTGGTCGAGGAACGCAACACGCCATCTTGGTCAAGCATAAACTCACCGTCGCGCGTGAACGAAAGAACCTCCGAGGGCGTACCATCGGGATTAGGCGTTGTCGTGACGAACAACCCATTGCCCGCAAGTGCCATGTTCAGAACACCATCCCGTTCCATCATTCCGCCCTGCTTAGAGCTTTGACGTGTTTGCTCGACGATGCTGCCGACACCTGTCGATGTGCGCGTGACCGTTTCAGGAGTTGAACCGCTATACAGGTCAGCAAAGCTTGCATTGCTCTTTTTAAATGCCGTCGTCCCTGCGTTAGCCACGTTGTTAGACACTACAGAAATCTCGAACATTGACGTCGACATGCCAGATAAAATCGTGCCAAACATTGCAAACTCCTTTTCAACTCATTCAGTACAAACTTGCAGGTATCATGCCAAAGCGATCCGACTGGTTGAAATCACTTCAAATAATCAAATAAAGATGTCTGCCCAATCTGGGAATAGGCTTGGCGTGCTGCACTTTGCGTTAACATCAAAGTCTTCATTTCTGTAATCACTTGCTCAAGATCAGCGGACGACAATTCGTTTATCCTAATATCAAGTGACACAGATCGTGTTCTCAAAACATCTTCTTGCGTTTCAGCTCTTAACAAGCGCGCACCTACAGTGGTTCGCGAAATCGCAATATCTGTGCCCCCCGCAACAATTTTCGAAAGCTGCGCCTCCAACGATTGAATCTTCGGTGCAAATGTTTCGACGGGGTCAGTGCCCACACTCATCGTGAATGTTGGCTCGCGCTCTGCCCTATCCACCCCTTCTACCGCAAGATTGGAAAGTTTGATTTCACCTGATGCACTGTTTAACTGAAGTTGACCGTTCACCATGCTCGCCGTCACGCCCGTAACGTCGCTTGCGGCATTGATCGCTTCCAAAACCCGCTCGGATGATCCACCAACAACGCCCTTTGCAACAATAGTTGTCGTGCCGTCAGGGCCACTTAAATCAAAGCTCCATTCGCGCGGAACACGGTCGCCGTTTATACGCAGCGTCATCCCACCCTCTGCTTGCGCCGTGACAATATCTTTCGTGCCCGAATGCGTCAGCAACGCCGCTTCAAAACTATCGACGATGTCGAAAATACTCTGGCTGCCATTTTCCGTTTGCACCTGCATGAACACTTCACCGCCATTCACAGAGGTCGGCAAACGCATGCTTTCAGACACAGCAAGAGTATGCTCGCCCCCATCGCCAAGATATTTTACGCGTCCGTCTTCGCCTTGCTGATACGGTATTATATCCGTGGCATATCCACCAAACAACGCCTGCCCGTCAGAGCTTCGCGTATTAGCCAATCCAAGCAAGGCCTCACGCAGCTGTCCTACCTCTATGCCAATTGCTTCTAGATCCGACGCGGCAAAAGTGTCGTTGTTCGCCGCAATCGCCTGTTCACGCAATCTCACAAAAATCGCGTCAGCTTCTTGCAGCACCGTGTCTCCAAGTGCCAAACGGTCCTGCGCCGTTTTTACATTGCGCTGAAAACTCTCCATTTGAGTTGAGTGCTCGACCAATGCAGAAAGCTGAACCGCCTCAAGCGGTTTTTCAGAGGCTTGCGTAATTTCTTTACCCGTCGACACCTTGGTCTGACGTAGCTGTATTTCTTCGTTCAGCGTATCGAAACGCTTCAGCATGGTATCAGCGAAAAGTTTTGTAGAAACCGTCATTTATATTACCTCAAGCAATTTGTATTAGCGTGTCAAAAAGCTCGCGTGCAGTTTGCAAAATACGCGCAGCCGCTTGATAGGCTTGTTGTTGTGACATCAACTTTGCAGCTTCCTCATCCATGTTTACACCGCTCAGCTCACTTTCGGCAGCAACCGCAGCTTCATGCACCGCCTCATTGGACATATGCGTCAAACGCGCGGCTTCCAGACTGGCACCGACACCCGCTGCAATGGCACGAAAATCGTCCTGAAAACTTTTGATCCCCGTCTGCTGTTGTCCAAACATTGCGAGCGCATCGATGTTACGTGAATCCCCCGGCGCGCGCTGACCAGTGGCAACATTGAAGCTGTCACCCGTTTCGGCAAAACCTGACAACTCCAAATCTTGCCCAGAAACATTGAAACGCACAATTCCATTACTGGTGCGCGTTGCAATCGAAACACCAGACACGCGATCAAACAGCTCAACACGCCCGCTCGCCACGTCCACCATTTCAACGCGGAAACTCTCTTGACCGCGATTTTCGTTATTCAGAACCGGCCCCACCTCGAATTGAGCACCCAATCGCTTGGCACCTTCGCCGCCGATGGTGACAATCAATTCCTCATCCGGGATATCAGTGAGGTGGATGTAGGAGGCCGCCGCACTCACGCCACCAGCAACAATGTCGATCGCTAGATCATTTGTGCTGCGCGCGTGCAGAACGCCGTCCTGCACATTTATTTCGGCAGCCCCTACTTTAAACCCGAGCTGCTGCGCCTCGGTGCTCGGCACGATAGAAACGGAACCTAACCCCGCCTTCAGAGCGCTCAACACAAGCGCGTTTTCTCCGCTCGCTTGCGCGACAACAGACGCCTGCAATAGACCATCTGCCTCGGCAGGAAGTGCAACCGAATAGACACCAGCAGCAAGCGTTACATCAACATCATACTGCGTCCCGTCCAACGAAACAGCCATCGAATATGTGCCATCCGCCAGCGCTGAATCAATCCCACGACCCTGTACAGACGCACTGCTTTGCGTCGAAGCCAAACCAAACGCAGATGCCATCGTATCGGAAACAGCCTTAGGCCCCAAGCCAGAAAGATGGCCTCCAACAACACCCAGCGACAGCATATAGTCTCCGTCCTCTTCAATGAGATCTGGCACAATGCGTCCGGCCTCTGGGCCCGTTATCGCGAAATCCAGCGCGCTCAGCCGCGTTGGATCGCCGTCATCAACACGCTCCAGCGTATATTCCGCACCGCCAATCATAAAGATGGCACTCGTGCCGACTATTGGAAAATCATCCGCCTGCATCGCCGCGCCAAGTAGTGCCGGAATTGGCGCACTCGAACGAAGCTGCGCAGCAGTATTGATTGCAACCTGCTGGGCCGAAGGCACCCCTCCACCGCTCACATCCGCGCTAAAGGTTACTACACCTGCAAGCTTTACTTCGGTCTTGAACTGCGCCGACGGAGCATGCACCTGTGTGCCATCCACACTCAAAGCAGCGCCGTCGATTACCGGATCTACCCCGAATCGTAGTGCTGCACTTGTGCCACCATCTGTAAACTGACGCGTGACCAAGCCGCCAATCATTGGCTCAGCTACCGAGCTTAATGTGTTCAGTTCTTTGCCAACCTGCGCACTCTTAATATCAAACTGTGCGCCACTGGCAAATTGCACAGTGCCACTGACACGCATCTCGCTGCTCAAAGCCGTTTCGAATGCAGGTATGGCATTACCATCAAGCGCCAAAGGCTGGAACTCCTGATCCAAAACCGCAACAGTGAACCCGATATCCTGCAAAGAAACATTGCTAATTCCAATGTCGAAACCGTCGTCGTGCACCAATGTAAGCGATCCTGTCGAAAGCGACAGTTCGGCGCGCACACCAGTCTCCTCGCTCCTGCCATTCACACTATTCACGAGCTCGCTTAGATCGCCATTGCTCACTTGCGCAGTGATCGTCAAAGGCACGCCATTGCTGCCAGTCAAGTCAAACTGGGCAATGCCACTGAGAGGGGCGTCAAGGGTTAAACGCATCGCCGTCATCGCGTTCGCCGTGACACCCATCGCTGCGAACGTTTCGTTGGCGCTTTGCGCAACATAGGCGGCATCAACCGCAGGCGGAATCGAGAATGAACGCACCGCCCCCGTCGAAACTTCCAGCGTAAGGGTCTGGGCCACCGTGGAATTCAGCTTGCTATCGGCCGACACTAGTCCATCATTGCTACCGCGCAAACCAACCAACGTCGAGGACACTACATTAAGACCACTGCTTAACGGATCAACACCGGCGCGGTTCTGAATAACACTCATTCCGCGATACCCTGTACCGCTGGTGATGGTGTTATAGTCGGCGCGATATTCTGCTTCCGGGTTGAAACCGTTTTCGACAGTCAACAGTTGCGATACCTCATCAACCGGTAAAGGAGCTCCAGCAATCTGGCGCCCTTCCCGGGTGAAAATCCGAATGTCGGATGCAGCCTGCTCAGCCAACACGTTTGTGCCAAGCGAGTTACCCGAAGAGGAAACCGCTGACAGCCCGCTAAAGACGCTGGAGGCATCCGAAGCAAAGGCCAAACCACTGCCGGACCCGGACACACTAATACCCAGATCAGCAAGCGTCTGCCCGCTTCCGCTTTGAAGAACACCCATATTCAAATAATGGGCAATTTCCTCTCCAGATTCCCAGGCCAGTGCACCGACAGATTCCGGACTCAATGCAAAACTATGGCTCGCTCCATCCAGCACCAATGTGATCGCTGCAATGTCTGCACCTTCTTGCGCAAAGACCGATCCAGTTGTCTGCGTCGCTAGACTGGCAAGAGTGATTTCTTGTGTTCCCCTCGGAATACTTCCCACGACGCCTGCACGTAAAAACGTCTGTGCTGCAACCGGAGAGAGATTGTTTGCCAACGTATCCGTTAAGGACGGCAAGCCCGACACCTCTTGCGACGCGCTATTTGCAACAAGCGTCGCAGTGCCCAAGTTGGTTGTATCAGGATAGACAACCACAGTGGACGCAGCAGCAATCTCCTCCGAGCGGCGCAAAAGGAACGTAAGACGCGACGCATCTCCTGGATCGCGCACCAGAGTAAATTTGTCCTGATCCTGCGCAGCTCCGCTCACATCTATAACTGCACCATCGATTTCGATCCGGCCTCGCCCCGTACCCAGCGTCGCGCCAGTATCATCTGCCAAAACCCAATGATCGGTCTGCGCATTAAATGTCATCGACATCTGCGATAACTGATCCGCACGCCCTGGAACCAGATTCACGCTCACCTCTGCACTGCCCTTGTTGGCTTGACTTGCAACCGGCGAAAACTGCGCAACTGCGAATAGTTCTTTGCCAAGCTGCCCTTCCAGATCAATCCCCTGCGCATGCTGCTCGTTCATTTCGCCACTGAAATTGCGCGCAAGAGTATCCAACTCATCAAGTGCGCGCCGCGTTGTTCCATAGGCGTCAACCAGTCCGCGCAACTCTCCGGATTCGAACTGGGACACAATCTGCCCTGATCCGATCCGAAACAGCAAATTGCCATCGTTTGTCTGTGTCGCGCTCAATGTCTTGGCATCTTCGCCACTCAGAATAACGGGGCTAGCCGCTGATGCACCCATCCGCAATTCTGCATCAAAACGCTCGCCAATCGTAACAACAAGCGGCACCTTAGCGGAAATCGTATCAATCAAACGATCGCGTTCATCCAAAAGACTGTTGGGCGGCGTGCCCCCCAAATTTGAAGATCGCAACTGCCCATTCAAAGCCCCGAGAGCGTCGAGGTTTTGATTAACCTCCATCAGCCGCGTTTCGATCTCAGAAAATGTGCCCGACTGCAAATCACCCAGCAACAACGCCGTCGTATTGAAGGCGCTGCTTACCGTGTGCCCCATCTCGATAGCAGCCGCACGCGGCGCGAGATCGCCCGGATTGGCCGCAATCTGGCCCAGCCTTTCAAAAAACGCAGTCAGTGCAACACCCAAATCACCGTCATTTGGCAAAATGGTATTTTCTAACTGCTCCAACTTGCCAACAAACGCGTCAGAGGCCTCAAACCGCGCTGATGTCGATCGTGTGCTTTCAGACAAAAACGAATCGTATGCGCGCCGAACCTCTCCGAGTTTCACACCTAAACCGACCTGCGATGTCAACGCCGTCAGCTCGCTTTGAACTCCAAAGACTTCTGTCAGAGTTGCGTCACGCCGACGATACCCCTCGGTATTGGCGTTAACAATATTCTGACCTGTGACGTTCAGCGCTTCACGCTGCGCCAGAATAGCACTGCGCCCGATATCCAATAAACTCGCCATGTTTAAACGTCCCCGTCAGAAACTCTGTGCTGGAATTGCCCTACAAGCGCGTCTGCAATGCCAAGTGTCTCTCGCTTGGAAAGGGCCGTGGCATATTCTTGGTCCAGCATAGAGTTAAACGTCTTTGTAGCCTCACTATTTAGCAATGGATCAGCAAGTTGTGCAGAACGCGCACTCGATAAGATGGATTTCACGAACAAGGCTTCGAACTGTCCCGCAACCTCTTCCAATTTGTCACGATCAGACGGCCCTGTACTGTGCAAAGGATCGGCACGCACGCCCGGGGCAACCGCCATTTTCAACGCTGTGGCACTGATCGTCGTCATCTCGCATCCGCCGTATAATTGTTAAATAATGATAAGCTGCGCACGTAGCGCACCTGCTACTTTCAACGCCTCGAGGATCGCCACGAGATCAGAGGGAGTTGCCCCGATCGCGTTGATCGCATCGACCACGTCACTCAAACTTACGCCCGGATCGAACAAGAACGCCCGCACTTCTGGCTCATCCACGTCGATTTCAGTGTTCTGCGTCACAACCGGCTCTGCAGGCGCGTTTACCACCACATCATCGGTGACAATCGTTTCATTGGTCAGTGTCGGAACCGTGTCCTCACGAATGCGCACCGTCAAACTGCCGTGGGTAATAACTGCAGGCGTGACATTCACATTGCCACCGATCACAACCGTCCCCGTGCGGGAATTCACGATGACTTGAGCAGGCGGCGCAGCAGGCTGGACCTCAACCTGCTCGATTAAACTGGCAAAGGCAACTTTCTGGGACAAATCAGTCGGTGCCAGAACCCTGATCGAAGACGCATCAATCGGGACAGCGGTATCACCGCCAAAAACAACATTAATTGCATCGGCAACATTTGACGCCGTTGAAAAATCTGCGAGGTGCAGATTGAGCACAAGATATTCATTTGTGATAAACGGATTTTCCACCATCTTCTCGACGCTGGCACCTTGCGGCACGCGACCCACCGTCGGCACATTTACCGTAAGCGAAGAACCATCATCACCCGACACGCCGAAACCGCCCACCAGAAGATTGCCCTGCGCCAGCGCATAGGTTTCACCGTCCACCCCAAGCATTGGCGTCATCAAAAGCGTACCACCGCGCAACGATTCCGCCGATCCAAGCGCAGAGACGGTCACATCCAAGGTTTGACCCGGCTTCACAAACGCGGGCAAATCGGCCGTCACCATCACCGCGGCCGCATTCGTGCCATCCAGCGCCGCTTGCTCGGTCACCATGCCGAACCTCGACACCATTGATTGCACCGATTGCAGGGTAATCCCCAAATCGCCGTCGCCCGTACCAGACAGGCCAACCACCAAGCCGTATCCAACAAGTTGATTGCTGCGCACGCCGGCCATGCTCGCCAGATCTTTGATCCGATCCGCGTGCGCCGCCGTGGTGCAAAGCACCAATGCCCAAATGGTGAACGCGCGAAGAAAAAGGCGAGAAAGTCTCATCATGCCAAACCTAAATCGGATTCACAGCGGAAAAGGCGCGCGCCAGAAAGCCACGCTTTGCAGTATCAGCAACGTCCCCTGCCCCAATGTAGGTAATCTCGGCATTGGCCAGTCTGTTGGAATTCACCACATTGGATGGGCTGATATCACCCCGCCGCACAATACCGCTGACCCTCACGTATTCATCACCGTTATTCAGGGTCAGCTTCTTTTGCCCCAAAATCTCAAGATTGCCGTTCCCCAGTTCGCGCACAACACTCACCGTCACCAGACCTGTGAATGAGTTGGACTGCGCAGCGGCACCGGTACCTTCAAAGTTCTGCGCTGATCCAAGCGTAGCCGCTGGCAAATCCAGCAGACCCGGAACCTGAGCCGACAAACTCTCTGTTTTGCCAGACGTCGCACTTTGCGACTTGGTCGCTTGGAAGGATTCATTCAGCGCAACAGTCAGAATATCCCCGACCTTTGATGCACGCTGCTCCACCGCAAACAAGCCAGACGCGCCAGCGTGATAAATGCTGCCATCGGCAGGCGCTGTCCGCTGGTTCGGCTCTGGAATAACAGGCTGAAAGGCGCGGCTTGCTTGATCTTCGACATAGGTAGAGCAGGCGCCAAGCGCGCTCAAAGATGCCAGCAAAACCAGCTTTTGAAGAAATGTCATAGCAGCCCTCTAAAGGTTGTTTGAGATGTAACGCATCATCTCGTCAGACGATGTGATCGCCTTGGAGCTGACTTCATACGCACGCTGCGTCTCAATCATCTCGACGAGCTGCTGCACAACATTCACGTTCGAGGATTCCAAAGAACCTTGAACCAGTTTACCAATGCCCTGCGCTTGCGGCGCAGCCACTGTCGGCTCCCCGCTCGCAATCGTTTGCACCAGAAAACTCTCACCGACAGGCTGCAATCCACGCGGATTAGCAAACGATGCAAGCGTCAACTGGCCGATTTCCTGCGGCTCATCCTGATCCGCGCTGCGTGCTGACACTATCCCGTCCTGCGAGACATTGACCTCAGTAGCATCGTCAGGAATTTGAATTTCTGGCTGAACCACATAACCACTGGCCGTCGTCAACGTGCCCTCGGCACTGCGCGAAAATGATCCATTACGTGTATATCCGACGCGCGCGTCAGGCATAAGCACTTGGAAAAACCCCTGCCCGTCAATCGCCAAATCGAACGAGTTGTCGGTATTAACCATCCCGCCTTGCGAATACAACTTCTGGGTATTAACCGCACGAACGCCTGTACCAAGCGCCAAAGCAGACGTAAGCGCCGTTCCTTCAGACGTCTGATCACCGCCACCGCGCTTGACTTGATACAACAAACTCTCGAAATTTGCCCGATCGCTTTTAAAGCCAACGGTGTTCAAGTTGGCCAAGTTGTTGGCGATAACCTGCATCCGCGTTTGCTGCGCATTCAGACCCGTCTTAGCGACGTGCATAGCATTTGACGACATTTGCCCCTCCGAAATCTTTACATTCAATGTAAGTTTGCAACTGATGTGCCAAACTTGAAAAACGCTAGAACTTTAAAATTAGCCGTTGGGCAGACGCATAATTTGGCTCGTGCCTTCATCAATTTCCTTAGAAAGCGAAATGAACTTCACGCTCATTTCGAACTGGCGCTGACTTTCGATGTTCTTCACCAGAGCAGTAATCGTATTGACGTTACTGCTCTCCAGAAAACCCTGCGAAATACGTGCGCGCTGATCCGGTTGTGGCAACGCCGCTTCATTCGCAGGTCGAATATGACCGTCGGGCGATTTGATCAGTGCTGCATCTTGTGCGAGCGTCGTCGCAATCACTGGCCCCGCAACAAACGTACCTTCGGGCACACCAAACAACTCAAGCTGGATTTGACCCGTCTCTTCGACAACCACGCGCCGCGCTTCAGGAAGCTGGATTGGCAAAAGTGTCGTATCCAGCAACCGGTTCCCAGCCCCGTCAATCAAAAAGCGGTCGGCATCAAATCCGAAATCACCCCTTCGCGATAAGGCCGCCCCTGCACCACTGCTTGGCTCGACAAAGAAATATCCCTCGCCGCGAATAGCCGCATCAAGCGGCTCGCCAGTGTTTTGCAAATTGCCTTGTTCCGCGGAAAACAACGACTCGCCGCTTTCTTGGCTAAAGACCCGCGAGCGGAACTGATCAAAGGCCTCAACGAACTGCGCTTCCCGCGTCACGGTCAGATCAGCGCGATATCCCGGCACATTCACATTGGCCATGTTCTGCGCATTGACCGTTAATTCCGAGCTAATATTGCGCATATTGTTCAAAGCAATGTGGATGTTACGATCCATGGTGTCCCCTCTCCAAGGAAACGGCCCACGCCAAAAGCGCGGGCCAATTTATCAAATATTCACTTAGGTCCGGATATTGATGATTGTCTGGGTCAGCTGCGTTGATGTTTCAATCGCCTTCGAGGACGCCTGGAAGTTTCGCTGCGCCGTGATCAGGTTCACCAGCTCTTCGGTAATATCCACGTTCGAGCGTTCAAGCGCACCCGATTGAATAGATCCAAACCCTTCGGTTCCCGCTTCACCAATCAGCGGTTCACCCGATGCGGCGGTTTCAACAAACGTGGCATTCCCAACCTGCTTCAAACCATTCTGGTTGTTGAAGTTGGCCAGTACGATCTTACCAAGCGGCTTGTTCTGACCATTGGTGTAGTTCGCCCGAAGCAAGCCGGTTGCATCAATGCTCAAACCGTCCAGCCGACCGGATGTGAAACCGTTCTGCTCAAGATTGTTCACCGCAAAAGGCGTCGCAAGCTGCGATGATGCACTGTAATCGATATCAAGCGAAATCGAGAACGTATCACTTTGCGATTCATAGCGCGTTAGACCCTGCGGACTGATCAGTTTACCAGTTTTATCGAAGGTCAATTCGCCCTCATCCAAGTACAGTGGATAGTAATCTTCAACCAGATTGTCCGGCTCTGAATCGACGATCTCACCATTCTCGTTCACGAACAATGGAATGCCGTTTTCATTGGTTGCCTGCACCAGTTTCGCAATCGTCGGCACACTGCCAACTCCCAAAGGCACGTCATCAAGCCCCAGCTTTGCAGGCCCTTTTACACGGATCGTCGATGTGTCACCCGTCGTACCGGTGGTAAAGACAAAGTTGTTCTCATCTGGCTGATATTTCACCGTCACGCCACCGATCGTCTGGCCCGTTTCCGCATCGCGCATCTGATTGATGCGCTGCTGCAAAAGATCGGCCAAAGTTGTGCCGATATAGTTGCCACCTGGAATTTCAATGATCGCATTCACGCCATTAACAGATACGTTAAACGTCGTTTCAAGATTTGCCGCGTTCAGGAAAATCGGCTGGCTATTCAATGGGTCTTTCGCAGGTCCTCCAATTGCCTTTGCTGGCTCCGACTTCAGGCCAATACCTTCTGTGAAACTGACGTTGCTGTCCGCGCCAACACCCATTAGCTGGCTGTTGCCAAGTGTAAGAACACGCGACGCAAGATCAATCGTGCCATCACCAGTAACTGCAGCACCTGTTAATGCGTCAATTTCATAACGCCCAACTTGAATGTTGGAGGCCTGTTGATCGCTATCAACCCCCAACGCCTTGTTCGCACGTACTGCTTTACCCGTTGTACCGCTTTCGAAGGTAAACGCGCTCGTATCACGATCATATCTCACTTTTGCGCCAAACCGATCAGGGCCACTACCCACAACGCCACCGTCAAAAATAAACGGCGCTCCCTGCACTTTGGTAGCAGCTGTAATCGTCATCTTGCTTGCGTTGCTTGTACCGCCAAGCCCGATTGCGTTCACACTTTCAGCATAGCCAGAAGAAATCTGCACCGCTGACACGTTGCTGATCGCTGCACCGGGTCCGATCGCTGTATGATCAACATTGAACACAATGCTCTGTGTTGCTGCGTCATACTGGATTTTCACAGGAGGATCGCGCTCGTCGACCCATGCCAGTTCGATCGTGGAATTACTAAGGCCAAAATCTGCAGCAGTCGGGCTTACAGCGTTGGACAGTTGTGCCGTGAATGTACCGAAGATTTCCTTGGACGAACTATTCACATCCACATCAGTGTAAGAATGGCGCGCACTGTCCGTCTCACGCATCACAATGCGTTGGTTGTTAAAACTTACCGCAGATCCGTCAATTTTCAGATCTTCACCTTCAAAGAACGCTTCCACATCTTCGGATGCTTCTGACAGAATAATAAAGGGGTTATCCGAATCGACACTAACGTCGATGTCCTCATCTGGCAGACCCAGTTCACCAGTCGCAATTTCAATCGTATTCGGCTCAATCAAGGCCGAAATACGAAAAGAACGCGCATTAATCGCGGCGGCATTTTCGTCGCCACCCATCAACATAATACTGTCACCGACAGACAAGCCCGCGACAGATGTCAACGTGATCGTTAAGCGTTCTGCTTCTGCATCATATTCGATAGAGGGAGCATCAGCAGATGGGGAATCGGCCACTGCAATCTGGCGATCGTACACTTTGACATCAGGGCGATTTCCCGCGTTTGTATAGGCAAGGTAGCGCTGCTCACTCACAGCGTAGGAAATCGCTGTATCAGTGCTTTCGCTCTCGAAAGTCGGGCCTGTAATACTGAGAACAGCATCGTTTACTGAAACCGAGACCCCCCTCAATCCAGCCGCCTCAATTTCGGCTTTAATTTTGCTGGCAACGCTAGCGTCAGTTTCGTCGGCGATTACACTAACACTCAAAGCAACGCCGTAGACGTCAAGGCTCAACGTGGCCGCACCATCGGCCGACGCATCCAGAACTGTCAAAGTACCATCAGCAAAGGTCAATGCGTCTGATCCAGAAACGACAGTAAACAGCTTGTCAACTTCTACTTTGATTGCAGCCAAAATCTCTGCTTCAGTCGTAGCGGCATCCGGGATAGCGACGATAACTGCGCGTTCATCTACCGAGAATGTTAGTGTCTTACCGCTCTCTACTAGCGCACTGTCCAGTAAGCTCACCGTAAACGAACCCTCGTCGTAATCCACGTCCCACTTATCAGACCCGTTCGAAATTCCGGTCACGTCCAGATCACGAGAGGTGTATTCAAACGCAAAGGACTGTGGATTGATGGGTGGCTCTGTGAGTTTGCTTGTCGTCGTAATCTTGGCGAACTGGCTATCTGTAGCACCCGGCACAGACGCCGACTCTCCGTTAAGTGTTTCATTGATCCGTACCTGCGCGTGCGCAAGAAACGTATCAATGTCAAAATTAGGTGCCGTCAGATTGGCGACGTCTATACCTGCCTGTGTAGACGCAAAACTTGGCTCGAGAAGATCAATTTCCACACTGGTTGCAACCGGAACGTCGCCGTCAGCCGTTGATGTATAAAGCTGGATATTGATTGTATCTTCGGCGCCTTTGCGAATTTCGACTTTCTTTTCGTCGTCATAGGCTTGATTGATCGCACGCTCGACTTCTGCAGCAAGTTCTTCAGCATTATAACTACCTGCGCGAATATCGATGCTGACCGGACGGGTACCATCATCTACATTGACCAAGAGAAAAGCATTTCCCCAATATACGCCCTGATTGTTCGAGTTCGCCTCAAAGGTTGCACCAAACAGCATCGGATTTGTAACAATCTCGATCTCGCGCGTGCCCTCTTCGCCAAAATCAAACCCGCTCGCCTCGCCCGATAGCGCAGCTGGCTCCGATGCAAGCCGCGTTTTCAACTCGTCCGACTTATAAAGTGGTGCACTGCGGCCCGTGTCGAAATAACTCGGATCGGGCACTTCGGTGGTCTGGTTGCCAAACTGATCGATGTAAATCTGAACTCCCTTATCATTGACCGCAGGCACCAGATCTGGCGCAACAATTTCATTATTGATCACCAAGCGAGTATCGAATTTGTTTGTCGGATCCTCCGCCGTCGCGCGCTGGGTCTTGATGAAATACACAGTCGCAATCGTCGGGTTACCCAGATCATCAAAGATGGTGAACGAAGTCGAGTTGGTAAAACTTTCTGAATCATTGGGATCAAAAACGTAGTTACCACTAAACTTTTCATTGTCTGTGACAACTTCGGCGTTGGCAGGCAGATTTACCGCCAGATCAACCATCGACGTCGCTTGCGGATCACCCGAGGTGACGGGCAAACGCAGCGGCACCGCGCTGTCGATATCTTTCGCCGTAACAGAACCGTCCTCGTTGACGGGGTAGGTCAAAAGGAACTGGCCAGAGCTATCAACAACGTTGCGGTTATTATCGACATTGAACGAGCCGTTGCGCGTGTAAACAACCTGCGTCGATGTCTGGCTCGGCTTGAGCGCAAAAAAACCCTGCCCCGAAATCGCCATATCAAGCGCGTTCAATGAGGACGCAATGTTGCCCTGTGTAAATTGCTGCTTAACACCCTTCAGGATCGCACCCGAACCAATCGAGGACGTACTATTCTGCAAAGGAGAGGTCGCGAAAATATCGCCGAATTCCGCACGCGAACGTTTGAAACCTGTCGTACCGACGTTGGCGATGTTGTTCGAGCTTGTCGAGATATCTGATTGTGCGCCGTTAAGACCGGTCAATGCTGTATAGAAGGACATATACTCTCTCCT
>Ga0115570_10001495_pt1 | contig 18737 bp, 26 predicted proteins | sample COGITO_mtgs_1205_3_FD_87294 | JGI IMG/M metagenome (GOLD analysis project Ga0115570, IMG submission 87294) | Pelagic marine microbial communities from North Sea - COGITO_mtgs_120524 | ecosystem: Environmental > Aquatic > Marine > Epipelagic | place: Germany:Helgoland, sampling site Kabeltonne... | reverse complement strand
TTTTTTTTTTTTTTTTTTATATATGATTCTGAAAATATTATACTTCGTGGTTTACAATTATTTTTTAAAACATGTCTTGATTTATGTTGTCTGGAAGTAAAACTTATCATACATTTTGGACAAGTTAATTCATTAATTCCCTTACAATTTGTTTCATGTAATAAATAACTTTTATAATTTTTGTATTTTTTGTCACATTTATTACAAATATAACTATTTATATTATTTTTATTACTTATAATAATGTTTTTTCGGTTTAAGGGTACATTTTTTTCATTTGGGGGTACAATTTTTTCATTTGGGGGTACATTTTTTTCATTTGGGGGTACATTTTTTTCATTTGGATGTACATTTTCTCCACTTGATAATTTTTCAATATTTATTACAAAATCAATATAATGTTTATTGTAACAATGTCTTTTCAAATCGTATTTTCTATTAGTTTGATATAAACATTGCTCACATTTGAACATTTTAAATGCTTCGTTTTGCGTCATTACTGTATATAGTGTATATATTATTCTTTAAATATTAAAAGTCTTATGATAAAAAACGCAAAAATGCGTTTTTACGCAATCAATATTTTTACGTAAATTTTTTTTCAAAAAAAATCGATTTTTTTTTGTCTTTTTTTATCTTAATTAAACAAGACCATTTACTATAATAAGACATTTTACCAAAGTATCGTGAAATTAGTAAAAAAAGGTCCCTTTTTAATATTTCAACTTTATTTTTAATTTTTATTTAGGTTTACTGGTTTTTGTTGTATTGTGCCTGTGCGTGGACTTTTTGAAAACAGTTGTTTGTTTTGCGCGTGCGTGTGCCTGTGCCTGTGTCTGTGCCTGTGCCTGTGTCTGTGCCTGTGCCTGTGTCTGTGCCTGTGGGTGGGAAACTTTTTTTAAAATTTTTAAAGCCTCTTTAAATTTATTTAGTACATTCTGAGTATTGAAATCATCGTAACCTTTATATTCATATTCATGTAATATAATATGATAATTGTCATCTTTTCCATCAATTGTCTTACCAATTGTACTATTATAAGATTTGGAACTAATAAATTCTAATTTAGAACCAATATGTAGCAATACCTCATTTAATTCTTCTGATACATGTAAATTTGGATATTCTGGTGGTATTTTTATTTTCCATAATACAAACTCTTTTCTACCACCAGAACAATTTTTATAAAATTCCAATGCTAATTTTTCATCAAGAGATGTTGATAAATAATTATCTGTTATTAATATATTACCAACATCTGGTGTGATTTTACCTTGATTATTTAGACTTGTCATTAATTCTAATTGTTCATTATTTCTCCAACTTCTATATAAATATGTTGATTTTCCAATAATTGGAAAAATTATTTGCTCGCCTATATAATTTGTTAATAATATATATATATTTATTAAATTTTCTAATATTTTAATAAAAACGTCTTCTTTTTCATTCTCATCATAACTTTCATTATTATTTATTGTATTTGCTAATAAATTTAAAAAACTATAAGATTCTATAAGTTTAATGATATCTCCAAATGAATAAGGCGAACTTGAATTTTGTTTAATAATTCGATCTTTTATTTGTTGTAATTCAGTTAACAAATTATAATTTAATATCATAAACTTTTCATTTGGATTTTTAAGGTAATGTTTCTTCCACATCTCAAAATAATCATCCGCATCATCTTCCCTTTGCCAAGTTTCTATAAGACTTCTTATCAATTCCTTTTCTTGTCGTGTAGTTACCACACCCCCTTTATATTTTTTTTTTCTAATTTTTCTTTTTTGTTTTTTAAGTTTTTCGTTATCTTTTTGTTTTTTAGGTTTTTCTTTTTGTTTTTCTTTTTTAAGTTTTTCTTTATCTTTTTGTTTTTTAAGTTTTTCTTTTTGTTTTTCTTTTTCTTTTTTAAGTTTTTCTTTTTCTTTTTTAAGTTTTTCTTTTTTTAATAACTTTTTATTTTTATCCATTTAATTCTATTAAAACTATTTATTTAAAATAAATATATTTTCAAATATTTTTTTAAAATACGCCTTTGTTATTAATGTGTTTTGAAATTGATTTTCTACTGTAGGTATATCATTATATTTATATAATTTTATATTATGTATATTATCATTAATGATATTACAATTACATTTTTTACATAATAATATTATTACAATTTCGTAATCAAGATTTTTATAATTTGTTTTTAAATATTCATTTAAATTTTTAACTTCTTCATATTCATTAACAATATTGTCTAATTCATTATGATGATGTATAGAATGACCTTTTTTAATAAAAACAATTTTTTTATTAGTATTTAATATTTCTAAAAATCTATCAATTCTTCTTTTATATTTATCTTTATCTTCTTGAAGTAAAAAATTATCATGAATAAACTTAGTATTGTAATTTTTATCAAATACATGATTATTTATATTATTTTCATTAATTTTTGGTATAAAATTATTAAAATTATTTTCTAGTATTTTTGTTATACCATCATAAGTAACAATATGATCAAATGGATATGCACAATTTCTCATATTAAACTCTTTACACATAAAAGCCACATCACAGTCAATACCAATAGGTATATACTCAATATTCATATATAAATATAAATAAATTTAATTTTAAATAAATATAGGAGAATATATGTTTATATGTGAACTAATATCAAATATATATAATTACTTTTATTATTCAATTTTAAGAAATAGCGATAGTAATTTAACGGAAAATTTATTAGAAGTAAACAACAATTTAGAATATACGATGACACTATCACAATATATTGATAATTTAAAAACAAAAAATCACTTATATTACTTAGATGAAAATGTTTAAGACCATGTATAGTTTTATCTTAAAATATTAAAAAAATAAAATAAAAAATTAATTAATTATTTTTATATTTTATTGAACGAACGAACATTTTTATTTGTATTATTATTTTTTCCTTTCTTATTTCTTTCTTTATTTTTATCAAAAAATGATGATATATTATCGTCGATATGTTTTTCTCTTTTCCAATTTTTTTTTGGAGGATTTTTTTCAAAAAAATTGTTTTTATGTTTTTCACTTTTTTCGTATTCATTTATATTAATATTTTTAATAATAATAGAATGTATATCTTTCATATCAGTATGATTATTATTTAAAAACTTAATATAATTATCAACAAAATCACTTTTTTTTGAAGAAGGCATTGAATTAAATGTAAGTTTCTTAAAATATAGATATATATTATTTTTTATTATATCTGATTTTTTTTGTATTATCAATATCATTATCAGTGTCTTGTAATTCCTCATTATAATCGTATTGAATTGTAGGAAATTCGTTAATAACAGGAATATAATTCATTAAAATATTTAAACCATTATCATTTGAATTATAATTATATGTTTGTACATTTTTTTGTTTTTCTTCAGTATCACCACTTAATTCTTTTTTAATATGTTTAAACATATCCATACTAACTTCATTTACTTTTTTAATAAGAATTACTTCTTCATCATTCCAAACTCTTGCGACATTTTTTTTTGATAAATAAACTAATATAATTGTTGTACCCCATAATAATCCTAATCTTTCTTGTTTAAATTTTTTAGTATAATTAAACATAAACAACTCGAATGCAACCATTCCAATATCCTCTTTAGATAATATTTTAATAACTCCCCATAAAAACCAAATACTATCATTATCACTATGATAAAATTTAGTTTCAAATTTATAAGTTTTTCTAGATAAGTAATCAAAAGTATCTCTTAATTTATTGCTCATTGTAATTAAATCATCTTGTTCATCATATGATATATTATTACAAGCATTAATCATATTTGTCACACCAGCTATTATTAATTTTGCTAAATCATATGTTTCGCTATTGTTAGGTGGTAAAACATCATCATATTTTGTTATTATGTCATAATTAATATTTTTATCACTATTATCAAAAATATCTACTATTTTTTCTCGTAATTTTTGCATTGTTAATACTCCGGATTTTGATATTGGATTTTTAATATAAATATCACATACTATACACAATTTTGTTAATAATATATAAATATTTTTAATTACAACTTTATCGGATTTAATAAATTCATATGTTTCTTCTAATACATCAATCCATAGTCTTACATCAATAATTGAAATATATGTTCCTATATAACTACATATTGAAATAAAAGTATTTTCTATAAATTCTATATTTTTACCATTTGAATCTTCAATAATAAGTTTTGTTACAAGATAAATACTATCTTTTATTTTTCCTTTATAAATATTACTATATAACGAATTATTATCCATCAAGATATATATATATAACTTATTTAATTATATACAATTTTTACATAAATGTTTATCTTCGATATTATTGATATTATCTAATTCATCATATTTTAATTCTTGTGAACATTGTTCACATTTACAACAATTCATACATTTTACTATTTTTCTATATATATATTCTTTTTTACAAGTACAATTTTCGTATATACTTCTCGGCATCACTCCATATTCTTTATAATAATCATTATTATATCCATAAGTACCCATATTTTGACATTTATTACATTCATTTAAAAATGAATATGCTAATATTCTTTCAATATTTATTTTATTATTACATTTCTTACAAATATTATTATTAATATGTTTTAAATATTTTGGGTAATATTCGTCCATTATCATAAATTATGATTTTTTTTTTATATAAAAATAACTTTCATTTATAAAAATTGATAAACTATATATTATTTATTATATAATTATGTCGAAAATATATTATGACTTTGATAATGGTTATATTGTAAATAATAGACATAAAGTCTAAAAAAATTTATTAAATGCAAATTATGATAGTATAATAAGAAAAAAAAAATTTAATAATATTGATAAATATTTACATAGTATTCATAAAACCGATACATACTACGAAGATTTATACAATAATTCATATATATCAAATAATTTAGAATATAAAAATGATGATATATTGTCGAAATTATGTTATACAGAAAAAATAAAAAAATGGAAAGAATTAATAAATAAATAATTTTAGAAAAATATACTTAATAATATAATTAATATAAACATAACTACAAAGAATCCAATTATTAAACCTACCATAAATGGTGAAAGAGAGTTTTCATTATTATCTCTATTAATTGGTCTTCTTCTACTATTATTAAATTGAATATTAAATAAATCCATTACCTATTTAATTGAAAGATATAATAAATTTTCTATTTATTATAGAAATTAAGTACATCGTTATTTATTATTAATGCGTTTTCATTCAAATTGACTAATTTAATATTATTTAATGTTTTTGCCCGAGATATAGCAGTATAAAATTGTCCAGGGGCAAAATTATTATTACTTCCATCAATTTCAATATAGTCTAATGTTGAACCTTGTGATTTATGAACAGTTATTGCATATGCTAATGTCAATGGAATAAATTTTACAAATTTATTAAATATTTTTTCCTCTTTATAATAATCTATTTTATATATATTATCGTAATCATCTTTAATTATTACATAACTATTAGTCAAATTTATAATTTTACCTTTCTTACCATTAACCAGTTCTTTTTCTATATTAATATTTCTTGTTATCATTACTTCTGCTCCTTTTATTAAAGATACTTCATATTCATCTTTATTAATATATTTATCATTGCTAATAATACAATATTTATATACTTGTGATATATTATTATTTTCTATTGTAATTTCGTTATGTGGAAGACATTCTATAGTATTATTTAGAATAAATTTTTCAACTTCATTTTTTTTTAATTTATTATTTTTTTTTATTAATTTATTAAAATAATAATTATTTATATTATTAACATCTTTTTTCAAACAATATATTTTAGTTGGAATAATTTTTGAAAAATCAGTTTCGTTTAATTTTTTTAATACATTATAATTTGTTTCTGTTATTTCACCTTTCCTTATATTATTTAATAATTTTTGAAATAATATATCATCTTTTTGTCTCATTGATTCAGTTAACTCGACTGTTGTCATATTTATTATATTCCATAATTTAGATTTAAAACAATAATCACCATCCATTGGAGGTAATTGATAAAAATCACCTATTAATATCAATCTAATATCACCAAATGGTTTATCATTATTTTTAATTTTTGACAATAATTTCGATACTTTTTCAAAAAAATTGTCATTCATCATTGATATTTCATCAATAATTAGTGTATCTAATTTTTTTAATTCATTGAATTTTTTTTTATTTTTATCTTTGATTTTATCATATAAATTATCGACTTTCTCATTTCCCAAACCTATACCTAAAAATGAATGTAAAGTCTGTCCTTTGATTAAAATTGCTGCACAACCCGTCATTGCAGTTAATCCATAATTATTTTCAATTTCGTCAAAATATTTTATTATATTTTTTAAAGTATATGATTTACCAACACCTGGGGGTCCTGTTAAAAATAATGACTTACCTGATTTAATAATATCAATTGCATATAATTGTAAAATATTAAGCATTATATTAATAATATAATATAAAATTCATTTTTTAAATTTAAAAAAAAGTACATATATAAAAAATTATTTTATTTTAATATATATTTTATTTTTTTAAGAATTTATATGAATATGTACTTTTTTATTCTTAAAAATAAAAAAAATGATTGTCATTTATTAATACTATATTATACAACAATGCTTTTCAAACAGTTTATAGTATTTTATTTTGTAATTATTCTAGCAACTACAAATGCTAGAATGTTAAAGATTAATAGGGGTAGTTCTTGTTCTTGTCGTCATCGTATTCAAAATGAGAGAGATGATGCGATAAATAAATATAATAATTTAGCAGATAATTTAGATAAATTAAAAGAATTTGTTACTTTAAGCAGTTGTCCGGTTGGTAATGAATTTAATTATGAAAATAGTATGTTAGATACATTAAACATTAAATGTGATAAGTGTACAAAAAATTATTATAGAACTAAATATAATTCAACATGTATGCATTGCCCTGAAGGTTTTGTATCAAATAGTGCTAATACATTATGTATAAAAGGAAAAAAAGAAGAACTTATTAATACTAAATATTGTTCAAAAGGAACTATTATAGGAAATAATCCTTATGCTGAATATGGAAATAGTTGTGTAAAATGTGATATTAATAAAAAAGAATATATGCCTCGTGAAAATATTGAAAACGAATGTTTAATTTGTCCAAGTGGTTCAGTAATTAAAAACAATTTATGTATCAAATGTCAAATTGGTTATTATGAATCAAATAATAAATGTATAGAATGTGATGCTGGTACTTATAATAATATTGAAGGTTCGAAAACTTGTAATAAGTGCAATAATGAAAGATCTGTTGCATATTATAGCAGTGGTGGTATTAATTGTGACGATAGTTATCTATTTGATATATCAAATAAAGTAAATGAAATAGTAGATATAAAAAAAATATCTGAACCTGTTATTTATTCGTTGCAAATTGTTTCTGGTATCATTTATAGTAATAGAAAAATGATAATGGAAACTAGTTCGCAACTAACAATGTTTGGAGGACTTGGAATTGCAACATATATGATTATAGTTAGTCCATAGATTTAGATATGTCTATATATTATATATATATATATTTTTTTTTATATTAATGATAAACGATAATAATATTGTTTTTTCAAATAATTATACTAAAAACTTAAAATATGTTTATAATCTATTTGTATAGAGTGTTGTTGTTATTACCTTCTAAAACACACCAATACTTAGGCATAATTATATACATATAAATAATTTTAATGTTTCTAGAAAAATAAAGAATTTAAAAGCAAATAGAGAAAATGTTAAATTCTTTAAAACAAGTTATTGAAATTAATAAATCAAACAACAATAGTTATGATTTATTAATTGAAAAATATAAAAATTTAATAATTAATGGATTTTAATCAATATCACTTATTTTATCATATTTATCATCAATATCACTATAATCATCTTTTGATTTGCAATCGTCATATGAATTTTCATTATGTATATCAGATAAGTTACTATTATTTTCTATAAAATCTCCATTATAAAAATCTGTTTTTTTTTGTATTTTATAATCGATATTAATATTATCATATTTATTAAAATCAATTATAATATCGTCTTGTGAATTTTGTTGAGTATCATAGCATATTGATAAAAATTTATTATAAAATAATTTACAAAATGTTTTTATCATTAACTATATTTAAGACATATATTTTTATATAATTATTTATTAACTTTAGGTTTGGTAGGTTTTTTAACTTTAGGTTTTTTAACTTTAGGTTTTTTAACTTTAGGTTTAGTTTCTTTTTTAACTTTAGGATTAGTTTCTTTTTTAACTTTTGATTTAGTTGGTTTTTTAACTTTTGATTTAGTTGGTTTTTTAACTTTAGGTTTAGTTTCTTTTTTAACTTTAGGTTTAGTTGGTTTTTTAACTTTAGGTTTAGTTTCTTTTTTACCACCTTTATTGACCATAAATTTTTTTAGTAAAGGTGGTAATGATAATCTAGGTAATCTATCAAAATAAAAATTAGAATCCATTTTATCTTTACGATTTGCTTTTACAGCATATAATCTTCTAAATAATTTATTAGCAGATTTAATATCTGCTTTTGCTTGTGCTGGGTTTTGAACAATATTAAATAGGATAATTGTAGAATATAATTCATTTATTAATTCAATCATAAATTCATATTGTGCCCGCGTTTTTTGCTGTGTTTCCCCCCTTGTCCTCTCGTCTACAATATTATTTACGCAATTATACACAATTCCTTGCGTGTGTGCACGTATATCTGTCAAATATATATCTGTCCTTCCATGGCGACTAAGAGATTGCTTAATTTCATTTAGCTTATCAACCGAAAGATTGTGCCATTGTCTGGGGTCGTCGATGAGTCCGTCGGGACTTTGAAAAGGGAAATTTCCCAAATTTTGTGATTTCACAATAAAAGCGTTGATATTATTGTTTGCGTCTGAGCCGTTCTCTATTGGTGTAAATAATGGAGTAAAGCTAAAGTTACCAGTGATCAGAATATTGTCATTTATTTTTGGGTCGTTTTTGACAAATTTTATAAAACAATTATCTCTCAAAAATGGTTTTAATTTTTCTAAATATGCTATTCTATGTTTCACTTCATTCTTACTAGAATCCGTAATTAGAATATTATTCTTAATAAATTCTCGTTCCTTGTCAGGATGGCTGGGGTTCGTGAGTGCCCGCAAGCTTTCCTTTATTTGTTTATTGGTAAACTGTCTTGTCTTCAAGTCGTCACTTTCAGTTTCCGTTTGAGTTATATCAGTGAAATTATGTATCCTAAAATCCTTTAACGCCGTGCGGGATCCCGTGGTTCCATCATGATAAACTGAAAAATTATTATAAACATATAAGAAGTGTTCATAAGCAGGATATTGATGCATTTTTATTATTTGATCATCATTTTTTTCATTTTTTTCTTTAAAAACTTTTAGTAGTTTTTTAATCTCATTTTTAAATGTGAGATATATTGGCGCATATATATCGTCCCGGTCGGCATTATATTTAGCCTGCAGAGGCTGGTTGTTATCTTTACTCATATAGTTGTTATCTACTTATAATTAATATAATTTATTAAAAAGAAACATAATATAAAGTAAATACAGTGGATATAAATTATAATATTAAATTATTTAAAAATAATATATATACCTATTTAAGATATTATTATAATTTAGATTAGATAGGTTTTTTAAGTATGGGTTTACCATCCTTTTTCCAGGAAGATAATATTTTGTATTTTTTATTTTAAGATTACAATACTGTAATTTTTTATTATTTACTAAAAAATAAGAAGATATTCATAATTATCTGGTAAATTTGAATTTTCATTAGTTGGGATATAAAACCATTCTAGATATTTTCTATTAAAAATATCTATATTATTTTTAATGTTGAATTCAATTGTATCTTTATTTAAAAATACAGGTTTATTATATTCTTGATGTGAGAAGTTTTTGATTTTATTAACAATAAAATTAGGTGAACCAAAATATGAAAAATGCCATCCACCATTTACAATTTTTGTTACATTACCGATATTTCTAATTTTTTCTGATAAAAAATTTTGATTTTGAAAAACATCAAAATTTAAACATTTGGCGTGATACCCCATTTAATAATAAAGGTTTAAACGATTTTGATAATAAACATACTAGAAATAGTAAATTTACATAATATTAAATTATTTAAAAATAAAATATATATTAATAGTAATAAGATGCAAATTTTTGTTAAAACATTAACAGGAAAAACAATTACATTAGAAGTAGAAAGTAGTGATACAATTGATATGGTTAAAAGTAAAATTCAAGATAAAGAGGGTATTCCTCCAGATCAGCAAAGATTAATTTTTGCAGGTAAACAACTCGAGGACGGTAGAACATTGGCTGATTATAATATTCAAAAAGAATCAACACTTCATTTAGTATTAAGATTAAGGGGTGGAAATTAATTATTTTTTATATAAAAAAAATAGTATTATATTATAAATGAATTTAACTAAAACAGAAGAAAAAATATTCGATATTCATTTATATTATAAAACATATAAATTACCAATTATATATGGATTGATTTATGGTGGTTTATCTTCTTATTTTACATCATATGTACCATTAATACATACAGAAATAGTAAATATATTATTAGGAAATAATATAAATAATCATGAATTATATAAATATATATCATCATTTTTGTTATATAAAATATTAACAAATATGTTTGCAGGATTAAGAGGATATATGTTTACAAAATATATTAATTTAATATCTATAATGATAAAAAAGGATGTGATAAATAAATTAATAAATAATGACTTAGAGTATTTTGTAAATAATGATAATTCAGAAATAATTCAATTAGTAGCACATGATGCGAAAAAAATGGCAGATTTATACACATTAACAATGAATATGTCAATACGAAATATAATACATTTTATAGTAATATCATATATATTAATAAATAAATCATTAAAATTATATATAATATGTTGTATGATATCATCAATACAATATTTTATACAAAAAAAATATATAGATGAATATTATAATAATAGTGTAGATAAAACAAATAAAATTGAACAAGGTGAAAGAAAAATAGTAAATGATTATGTAAATAAAGTAATAACATATCGTTCGCTAGGATTAGAAAATAAATTAAAAGATAAATTGTATAATTTATATAATAATAATATAAATATAAAAAATGAAGAAGCAAAATATTATGGATTAATGATATTTTTATCAGATACAATAAATCATTCATTGATATTTATATTAATATTTAGTGGAATATATTTAAATATGTCTTATAGAATAATTTATGAATTTACTTTGTATATTAATATAATATTAGGTATAATAAGAGAATTTATAACAGCAAAAAATGAATTTGTTAAAAATAAGTTACCAATAGAAAAAGTAAATAATTTATTTGATAATATAAATAATGATAAAAACAAATGGGGGAACTTTATATATAATGATAAAAAAAAATGCATAGGAAATATTAAAATCGATAATTTATCATTTTATTATAATGATGATATAAAAGTATTAGATAATATATCATTAAATATTACTGAAAATAAAATAACCGGAATAAAAGGGGAATCAGGTATAGGTAAAAGTACTTTATTTAAATTAATTTTAGGATTATATAAACCAAATTCAGGAAAAATAACAATAGATAATATCAATTTAAAAGATTTTGATAAAGATTATTATTATAATGATATAATATCTTATGTAGGTCAAGAACCAGAATTATTAGAAGGGGATGTTTATAGTAATATAATTACAAGTAATAATTATGATAGAAATTTATATAGTATAGTGTATAAATTAATAGAAAATATAAATTTAAATAATAATAATTTATCTGGTGGACAAAAACAAAGAATAGCAATTGCGAGAGCAATAATGAGAAAACCGAAAATATTATTATTAGACGAACCAACATCTGCTTTAGATAAAGATAATGAAGAATTATTAATGAAAATAATAAAAAGGATAATAGAATCATATAATATAACAATAGTTATAATATCCCATAGAACAAATACACTAAATAAATGCGATAATATAATAGATTTCGAAAAATTAATATATAAATATAATTCATAATTAAAAAAATGATATATTAATATTAATTATATCAATTATATTAAATATATAATTATAATGCTAGTAAAATATTTAATTTTAGTTTATTTATTATCGAATGTAAATTGTTATTTAATAAATGGAATAATAATAAATAAGAAAAATGTTATAATAAAAGAAACATATAATGGTAAATTTGTAGAAAACTATAAATATTATAATAAATATAATAAAAAAAATTTAAGATTAAAAGATTATAATTTATATTTTGATAAATAAGTATCATATACATATTTTTCAATATTATGATAATCATCAATAGTCTTATAGAAATATTCGTTTTCAGTTTCATCAATATATTCGCCATATAATAAATTTTGGTAATTATCTTCTGTAATAGTATTATTTGTTTTTTTTTTAATTATATTATTTTTACATTTACATTTTTTGCCTTCATATTTTTTTTTACTTAAGTTATTATTTAAACAGTGTATTTTCTTGTCATAATCTTTTAAAAAATTTTTTTCAGGTTTATGTATTATCGCAATATAAATTACAAATATAATCATAGTGATAATAGCAATCATAGATATTATATTAGTATTAGGTAAAATATCTTCTTTTTTTGACAAAACTATATTAATAGTGAAACAAATAGTTATAAATATAATAAATAAAAGTACACATATATATACTAATTTAATACTTAACATATTATTTATCTAATTAAAAGATATATATAAAATTATTTAAATATTTAATAATATTATAAAGTATGTTCGAAATGTTGAGTAAATACTATAAAATTAATGAGTTATATTTAACAAATGATTTTGAAGAAGAATGTAAAAAGAATTATAAAGAATTATATTTTGGAGGAACAAAATATTGTATCAAAAATCATAATATTTATTTATCAAATGATGCAGATAAAATGGAAATATTTTAAATAACATTTTATCTTATTTTTATGAAAACAATTTAAAGATAATTCTTGATAATTTAATTTTACTTTTAATTATCAATAAGATATTTTATAAATTATTTATTTTTATATATATATAAAATAGAATTGTTTTTATGACAGATACATATATTAATTATTATATATCATTTGATAATTATATAAATGTAAGAGATTATAAGATATTTCTTAAAAATATTTATAACAATTTAGAATATGATAAAAATATTTTTGAAATACCTATTTTTAAAAATAAAAATATGTGCAATTGCAATATAAATTCGTTAACTAATATAAAACATTTAACTCGAGGAACAAATGAAATATATACAGCAAATATTAAAAAAACATGTATTAGTAATTCTACTTTTTTTAGTAATAAAGTTAATAAAATTATATTAAAAGTTTGTAATGGTTTTGGTGATGACGATGATGATGATGAATATGAGTGTTTATATACAAATGAATTAATTACATCAATACTATATTCTAATTTAGTTATAAACAATATAACATCAAATTTGCTTTTATTATTTGGTTATATGAATAATTGTAAATTGGATAATTTATTAGAAAATAAAAAGAACGAATCGGTATTATTCAATAGTTATGTAAATGGGAATATATTTAAAAATTTAAAATCAAAACTAAATATGAGACAGGTATTTGAATTATTTTATACAATAATATGTTGTTATGCATCATTTGGATATTGTATTGTGGATATTAATTTAGAAAATTTTATGACAAAAAAAGACAGTTTTAATACAGTTATAAAAATATATGATAAAATGTTTTATTTTGAATCATATAATAGCGTATGTATTATAGATTATCAAACAGATAATAATCCAGAAAAAATTGTAAATCTAAAAAAATATATATATGCAGTTAGTAAATTATTAGAAGATGATGTTAAAAATGAGTTATTAGAAATAAATAGTGGTAATTATACATATGTAATGAAACAATTTATTAATTGTAAATGTTTTAAACCATATGTTATATATAATAAAAATAAATGCAAAAAATATAGAGATATAGTATTTGATGTTGTAAAAGTTCCTTCAATAAAATCCTTAAATAAAAAGAAAAGTTTAGTAAAATCAAAAACATCTACAAGAAAATCAAAAACATCTACAAGAAAATCAAAAACATCTACAAGAAAATCAAAAACATCTACAAGAAAATCAAAAACATCTACAATAAAATCAAAAACATCTATAATAAAATCAAAAACATCTACAAGAAAAAGAAAAACATCTACAAGAAAATCAAAAGTATTACCACTAAGAAAAAACTTATATTCTAAAACATCAAAAATATATTCCAATTTATTTAATAATAATAATCTTATTAAAAAAACACATAAATTATTATCTGTATTAAGAGAATAAAAATTGATTTATTATTATTCAATTTATAAAATAAGTATGATAAAAATTCAATTAATAATTATACATAATGATAATTCCGAAGATGAAACTCCACCAATAAGACCATCATTTAAAAAGAAAAAGAAATCAAAATAAATAATTTTTAATTATTTTTACATAATTTTTATTTATTTTATAACATCTATCTATATAATTTATATATCCAATATATATATCATCACCATTATATGGATATTTATTTTTAATATATATTAAATAATTGTTATTATATTTGCAATTGGTTATATAAATTTTATAAAAATAGGGAAATTCATTTGTTTTTTTTTTTAATTTTTTAAATTCATTTGTTAATTGTATTTCTAGTTTATTGATATCGCATGTCATTAATTATAATTATAATAATTAATAAAATCATTTTTTAAAATTTATTGTTATATTTTTGTCATTATTTATACTATCGTCATTAAAATTATATATAATAATTATTTAGAAATTATTAATAACAATATAACTTTATTTATTTTAAATATAATTATTTTATAGAAATATGTTAAATATACCAAAAGATAAAATATTATATGATAAAATTAAATTAAAAATATATAATAAAATACCAAAACATTCGGCATATAGAAGCGGACTTATTGTAAAAGAATATAAAAAACAATATTTAAAAAAATATAAAAATAAAGATTCATATTATGGTGTCAAAAAAGAAAAAAAAGGGTTATCTAGATGGTTTAAAGAAGACTGGAAAAATCAAAGAGGAGAAATAGGTTATAAAAATAAAAATGATGTATATAGACCAACTAAAAAAATAACATCAAAAACTCCTTTAACTTTTAAAGAATTAACAAAAAAAGAGATTAAACAGGCAAGAAAAGAAAAATCATCAAATGGTAGAATTTACAAATTTAGAAGAATATAAAAATGATAATTAATAGATATCAAATATAAAAAATGATACATATATATTAATATTATAAATTAATATATCAAATATGAATATAGATAATTCATTTGAAGTGTGGAATGATAGTCGTGGCAATCGTTGGATTAAAACGAATGTAGATAAAACTGAACAACATTTTCTAAATACTGTTAGAAAAAATTGGATTGAAGTGAGTGATGATGATATTTTAAAAGCAAAAAAAATTGTATTGAATGTATTTGGTGATAATGCTTTTGTTAAAGGAACGCCATATAGTGACTTTATTCATATGTTTAATTCTAAATATAATTATTTTGTACAAACAGATATTAATAAAGAACCAATTCTATTAAAATATGAAGGAGAATGTGATATGTATATAAATAATGGTGTAAAATTTGAAGAAATGCAGATGTTTATTTAAAAAATGATTGTTTATATAATTTATATATATTAGTATAATGAGTTGTATTAACTTATCGAAACATTTCAAATATTATGAAAAATTAGATGATGATTTGAAAAATATTGTATTATCAAAAATTAGAAATTCGCAAAACAAAGAGTTATTAAATGATATTGTTAGTTATAAAAAACAAAAAGATATTATATACAAAAAATATTTAGAAAATGGTTTTGAATATACAGACGATTATGGAGATGATTTTAATATATATGGATGGATTGAAAATGATTTATCTGGATATTATAATAATAATATTGCTTATATTGATAATATAACAGAACTTAATATAGATAAGTTATCAAGACAATATTGTTACAAAATAAAAAGTGCAATAAAAGGGAAAACAAATAGTATATTTAATTATCATTTGAATAATAAAATAGATGCAAAAAGTAAAATAAATAGATATATCGGAAATTTAACAATTGATGAAAGAAACGATTTTATAAGTAAAATTAATGAATAAGCAAATTCTATATTTATTTGGGAATATTCATTAAGAATAGTTTAATTTATTTTTTTAACTTTATTAACATTTTAATATTAGATTTATATGATGATATAAATTTATTATCAGTATATTGAATTTTTTTAACATAATTATTATGATATTTTTCTTTATCTGTTGGTGGATATTTTAGATACCATGAAATTAATGTATCTAAATTAATAACTTTTTCAAATTCAAATTTATATTTAAAAGTTATATATAAAATTGCTCTTGAAATAATACCTTTAGATTCATTTGATGGGATAAATAATTTTTTTTTATGATTCACATAATTATCATTTTCTAATGTAATCCAATTATTATTATTGATAACATCATTTATAATAGTAAAATATGTATTGTTTGGATAAATACGAAATTCTTCATAATCTGTAAATTTATAATTAGAACGAGCATTATTTAAATATTTTGTTGTTTTAAATAAATTATGCATATCTATTTTAGCGGAATCGGTCATATGAGATATAGGATAAATATGTTCTAAAGAATAAACTGCTTTTTTTAATTGAATATTATGTATATTTATTTTACTATAAATTAGTGGCATATTATTGTCAGATATTAAAGTATATTTAGGATTAATTAAATCTTTGTTATATTTTGATTTTAATATTATATTATTATTAATTCTTGAAATTTTATTTTAAGAAAATAATAAAGAATTAATATGAATGTTACAATATAAAATAAAAAATAAAATAAAATACATTGATATTTTATTAAATAGGATATAAATATTTAAGTAATATTATATTATAATATAACTTAAATGTTAAATAATAAAAGAAAAACGACTGCAGATATATGTAATAACGAAAAAAGATGCAAGTTAGATAAAAAAAGAAAAAATTATTTTGAATTAGTAAATGTATTAACAAAAAAATATAAAAACCACCATAAAAGTTATATATTCACTGATATTAATTTAATGATATTATATGGTTTATTATAAAATAATCAATATAATAATTATCAAAACTACTTAAATGTGTATCAATATCTTCTTTTTTTTCAGTAAATGAATATGGTAACATATATGTTATTATAAAATTAAACATATATATATATATATATATTATATTATTTTATTTATATGATAATAGAATGAGTGGTAATACAGATATAATAGGACAAGGATTTATTCAATTTGGAACAAATTTAACTAATCAAATTGGTATGCTTGGAGAACAAATAACAAGTTATAGTAAAGGACATCTTATCACACCAGAAAATGAAAATAAAGTAGTTGAACAAAATGCGAATACAAAAAAAAAATCGCGTCCAAAAGTATCGAGTCCAAAAACATCGAGTCCAGAAACATCGAGTAAAAAAACACCGAGTAAAAAAACACCGAGTCCAGAAAGTAAAGGAGAAACATTAAAACAAGATATAGAAAACAAAAAAACTGGAAAACCAAAAAAAAAAAGTTTTTTAAAGTCAACTTTTTTAAATAACTTAAGAAGTATGCTTAAATTTAAAAAAAAACCTTCACCCTCAAAACCTTCTCCATACCCAAAACCTTCTCCATCACAAATACCTATTGTATCACAAATACCTTCTCCATCACCAAGACCTTCTGCATCGCGACGAAGTACCACTTTACAAGGAAGTACAGAATTTTTTAACAGTATTAAGAATGAAATTAATACACTTTTTTATGAAATAGTTGAACTAATTCTACGAGAAACAATATCAATAAAAAGAAATGAAAAACCAGTTAAAACAAACTTACAACAAAAATTACAATTTTTAATAAATTACAATAAATTTATTACAAATTTACAGATTTTTGAAGTAAAAAAAAAAAATTTAGAAGCAACACTAAGCGAATTAAGTACAATAGTGAAAAAAAACTGTGAAGGGTCAATTGCTTCATTTGGTTGCAATGCAACGGCTTCAATAAACGGAATATCAAACATATATAAATTTTTTAAAGACAGTAATTATATTACAGATGATAAGGTTAATAAATTTATTGAGATTGCAATACCAATTATCAATAAATTTATTAATTCAGAATCTGTATATGAAGAATTACGACAATTTAGCGACAAATATGAAACGATAAAGAATAATTATAAAATTTATAATTCAAGTAATGGTGGAAGAAAAAAAAAAGAAAGCAAAAAGAAAACAACTAAAAAAAATGGTGACAAAAAGAAAACAACTAAAAAAAATGGTGACAAAAAGAAAACAACTAAAAAAAAAGAAAGCAAAAAGAAAACAACTAAAAAAAATGGTGACAAAAAGAAAACAACTAAAAAAAATGGT
>Ga0115570_10001493_pt1 | contig 18813 bp, 17 predicted proteins | sample COGITO_mtgs_1205_3_FD_87294 | JGI IMG/M metagenome (GOLD analysis project Ga0115570, IMG submission 87294) | Pelagic marine microbial communities from North Sea - COGITO_mtgs_120524 | ecosystem: Environmental > Aquatic > Marine > Epipelagic | place: Germany:Helgoland, sampling site Kabeltonne... | reverse complement strand
TTGCTGTCCAATTGTTTTTGATCGCAAATATTTAAAATGAAGTCATAAATCAAGTCCCGCGAAGACTTTGCTTGATCTTCATCACTAAAACGACCTTTTACTTCATCAAAATTGATGGCATACCATGCATAACTTTGCGGTCCTAAATCATAGGGTGCTCGAAGAGAAATGACATGATATTGAGGAGGAAGATAATTTGCGAAACTGAATAAATCACTTTCATTACTGCCATAGCCGTGAAGCAATAGAAGTAGAGGTACTTTCCCCGATGGTTGAGAAGGTGGTCGTTCTAAATAATGAAGGTTCTCCGATGTCATAAGCTCGAAAACACTTTTTGAAATAGAGGTCCAATAAGCGGTATTGTTTTTGATTTTCCTTGAATAGCTGCAAAAATTCCGTAAAAAAACAAAACACCAAAAAACGACCAATAGGCTGCGGTTATTTCCCAATTGTCCATATCGCTGATCACCCTACCGAATGCTAAATAAACCAGCCATAAACCGAATGATTGTCTTAAATGGAACCGTATGAATTCAGATTTGTCTTTGGGCAAAAAGAAAGCAATAACGAATCCGACTAGTGTCAAATAGCCAATGACACTCCAATGTCGGTCGGATAAATTTGTTATCATCTAGAATATGGTTTGAGTGTTATTGGCAATAATTCCAAATGCTTTTCCATTAAATTCATAACCCAAAAAACAACTGTTTTTAGATTTTGACTGCAGTGACTTCGCATCCACCAATTGTTTTTCAGTTGGACTAAAAAGTGACAAATCTGTCATGACACCAATATCTATAGGGTTTGAGTCGATTTGAAAAATAGTTTTACCTTTTGTGAGCAAATCAATAGATGCAGCGGTGGTAAATATAGATTGTAATGCACCAAAAGCTGTTTCTAAACCTATAGTACCAAACAAGGCATGATCAAAGGTCATTAGCTTAGATTCTGGATCCAGTGGATTGTGGTCACTAGTAACCATATCAATAGTGCCATCTTTTAAACCTTCAATTAGGGCACGTTTATCAATTTCAGTTCTTAGTGGCGGGCAAACTTTAAAATTGGTGTCAAATTCTTGTAAGGCCTCATCGGTTAAAACAAGATTATGAATGGCAACACTGCATGTAACCTTCAAGCCTTTTGATTTAGCGTTTCTAATAATATTTACACTTTCGGCACATGAAATGGTTGGGATGTGAAGTCGACCTCCAGTATATGACACTAATTCCAAATCACGTCGAATTCTGCTTACCTCAGAAGTGTAACTCATTCCTGCCATGCCGAGCCTGGTGCTTACTGGACCCTCATGCATCACACCAGATTTTGCCAATTTTGTATCAAGAGGAAAACTCATCACCAATCCATTAAAATCACAAGTGTATTGCAAAGCCAGTTTCAACAATTCAATATTGTCCATGTCTGATTGGTAGTCATAAAAACCAACTGCACCGTGTTGATGCATGTCATACAACTCGGCCAATTGCTGGCCCTCTCCATTTTTTGAAATGGATCCAAGTGGTTTTAAAACAGTGGCATGATTTTTCGCTTTGGTTTTGACAAAATCAACTTGAGCTGGTGAAGATATAATTGAACTCGGATTAGCGTTTAAAACTACTGAGGTAAATCCGCCAGCAGCAGCAGATTTAAGTCCATTTGATATTGTTTCTCTCTCTTCAAAGCCAGGCTCACCGAAAGAAACGCTACTATCAAACCAGCCTTGTGAAATGTGAAGATTAGGCAATTCTACAGCCTGTACGTCTTTTAAATCAATGTGATCTTCGATTTGAACAATCTTAAAATTGTCGATCAAAATGTCTTTTGTTTGATTGTGAAATGGGCTAGAATTATCGATGATGGTGGCTGACTTAAGCAGTATTTTCATCTGTGAGAGTTTTTGTTGTTATTTCATTCAAACGAGATCCTAGCTGATGACATTATTCAAATTTTGTTTTGTCATTTTGCGGACAAATCTATTTTATTGTCATTTTATAAACTTGAGAATCAGCCATTCAGATCCCATAAAAACCAATGCAAAAATAAGAAACCATTTCCATAGCCCCTCTTTTTCTTTTTCTTTTTTTAACACCGACAATGCCTCAGATATATTATTAAAACTTTTAAGGTTACTAAAATGATCTGCGTTGGCATAATTGAATCGATTTTCGCTTCTATTGTAATTAAAACCAATGGCTGATAGTGTGTCACTGTTTTGCCTTGCAAAATAAACGCCTGGCCTACTAGGTTGATTTTTTAATTCAATAGTCGTTCCGCGTGGTGAAATTCTTTGCAGTGGTATAAAATTGAAATTATCATTTTCTAGTCGAATAGCATTTTCGACTTCCTTGGAAGACACGATTTCAATTTTGGTATTTTGACCTACATAGAAATATAACTGATCAGAATGAGTCCCTTGAATTCCAAAGTTATAAAACAAGGGAACGATAAGAGGCGATGAAGTGAAATTGCTGAAGTTGCCTGATAAAGGCCCAGCAAGACACAGAAACTGTGATGATGCCGCAGCGAATGGTGCACCATCTGAATTACTCAAAACCCTATTCAAAACAGGTCTAATTTCAATATTTGTTGAGTAAGTAGGGTATTGGAAATTCTGTACTTCTGTCGAAAACACATTTCGAAACAGTTCATGCTCTTCGTGAACTTTATTGATTGTAAATACTTTATTTGATGTGCTCTTTAATGGTTGATAAATGTTCTGTCCTATTATATTATTATAAGATTTTAAATCTCCATTGATGTTGGGAATCAATACTATGCGACCACCCTCTTTAATAAATCGTTTTAATCGATTTTCTAAATTTGGGCTAATGGTGGATATTTCGCTTAAAATTATTAGATTAAATAAATCTAAAGAGGCATAATCGACCTGATTAGGCTTTTCTTCTCGTATTTCAAATTCGTCTTTGCTGAATATGCGCTTCAAATAGTTTTGAGGAGAATCGGACAGCAAAAGGACATTTGGTTTTGTTTGCGGCTTAATGCTGAAATACAAACTATTATCAAACTGAAAATTAGAATCCTCTACAGTGACATAACCGTTTAATTGCCCTTTGTCTTCAATATTAAAAATGACCTCCGAAGCATTAGAGTCATTGAAGGTGGATTTTGTTTTAAGCTTGTCATTCAAGTACAAACCAATAGGAATGGTGCTGCCTTCAAATCCGATTTGTGAAATTCTACATCCTAATTCTATTGAACCAAAAGATCTCTGTTTAATATAAAGACTATCGATACTAATATTCTTTTCGTCATTTGGGAGTAATTGCACTATTTTCAAGGACTGCGCCACATCATCTAATACATTAAAATCAAAAGTATTCTGAAAATCAGATATGATTGTTATATCGATCTTGCTGTTTTCTCTATTCGCCTCCTTATATTTCGAAATGATTTGATCCAAATCAAATGGCTCAATGCTGTAGTCTGATTCGAGAATATCGTTTCTGATTATTTTTAAAGTTGTATCTAAGAAAGATTGATCAATAGTAAAAAATGATAGTGATAGATCATCAGGCAGATCGGTTATAATACTTTGAATAGCATCTTTAAATAAAGAGCGCTGACCATTTAATGCCGACATGCTCAAAGAATTATCTAAAAAAATAAGTTGATGGTTTACTGTCGTATCCTCAGACGATTCCAATTTTGGTTGCGCAAAAGCAAATACCAAACAAGCAAAAAGAGCAGAACGTGACGCAAGTAAAAGCCATTTTTTAACGGATTTACTATGTCTGGATTCTGAATTTATCTTTTTAAGAAATTGAACATTTGAAAATGGAATCTTCTTAAATTTTCTAAATTGAAACAAATGAACCAATAAAGGAATTACTAATAAAAGTAGGGCATATAAATAATTGGAATGTTCAAAAACCATGATTACAGTATTAGTGCGAACTTACTGAAAATTGATCAAATCTTAAGAAACAGTCTGTTCGAATTTTAACAAAAGAAGAAATAATCAGCTTGCTGTTTCAGCGACCTTGTTGTCATGAATTGCCTGATATCGTGTTGTGCATCCTGATTCGCAACGGTAACAATTATTTGAGGCCGTGACATTTGATCAATCGCATTGAAATGAATCATGTTTTTACCATAAATATCTTTGTTGATTTTGTTTGGATTGTCGCACATCCAAGTAAAAGGAATGGCATTGTCTATAAATAGTTTAGCCAAGTGTTTTCCTTTATTTCCTGCGCCCCATATAACAAGAGGTCTGGTACTATTAAAATGTAATTTTTTAAAATAGTCAAATTTCAGATCAAGAAAATAATTTTGAGCATAATGAACATGAGTTCTTGATGTACGAGTAGGATAGTCTCGCCATAAATGAAGCACTTCCGAACAAGGTATGCAAGACAACCCACCTTGGTAAAATCTAAAGGTGAGATCGTAATCTTCTGGATACTGGTTGTAGTCAAAACCGCCACATTTCTCGAAATCTTCTCTAAAAACCATCCAACATGGGGACGGAATTGAGCATTCTTTGTATAGTTCGGTGAAATTATCGCCCTTTGAAGTCAATCCGTTGAGCCATGCCTCGTATTTTGCATAGCCATCACTGATTCCAATTTCAGAAAAATAAGTCACTTGACCTACTGCAACATGGCCAGGACCCCTATCATTTAGCATATCATTTAGTTTTTCAAGCTTTTGAAGGGGCATGATGTCATCACTATCCATTCGTGTGATGAAGTCACCGCTGGATGCCGCATATGCAGTTTGCAAAGCTGGAATAATCCCTTGTCCCAAGTTCTTTAAAAGGTGAATACGATGATCTCTATCGGCATAGGATTGAACAATCCCAAAACTATTATCGGTGGAGCCGTCATCTACGATCAGCAGTTCCCAATTTTGATAAGTTTGATTAACAATGCTATTCAAGCAATCAGAAAGGTATTCGGCTGTATTTTTAAAAGGCGTTATGATGCTAATTAATTGATGACCCATGTTTAAAAGCTTTCAAATACACCCAAACCAAAAAGCGCAAAGTCATATTTAACGGGGTCTTCTGGATCCAGATGCCGCAAGGCTATATCCAATTCTGAAACCGCACGAGCATCATTTTGTTTGCGTTGAAGCAATCCTAATTTTCTAGCAACGCGTCCAGAATGTACGTCTAAAGGACATGACAACTGTCGCGGAGAAATTTGTTTCCAAACGCCCAAATCAACCCCTGTAGTATTGGATCGAACCATCCACCTTAAAAACATATTGATACGTTTAGCGGCAGATTTCTTATTTGGGTCGCTTAAATGCTTTTCACTTCTTTTTGGATGAGGAAAATTAAAGAAATTCTGTTTGAAGCTGCTGATCCCCATCTGTAAATTATCTGGATGATAAAACAGACTTTCTATGCTATGGTGTGTTTTGTAAAGCCGTTTGAGACCCAAAATAAAAGTGGTCAAATCCGAACCATTAAATGTTCTGTGTACAAAATGAGCCAAGGGTTTGAGATCTTCTTTAGAATGATTCATAACAAAATCGTAAGGCGCATTATCCAATAGTGCCATCATGTTATTGGCTGATTTCAAAATACTTTTTCGATTACCCCAAGCAATCGTTGCAGTCAATAAGGCTGCAATTTCCACATCTTGAGTTTCATTAAATCGATGTGGTATTTGAATAGGATCGGAGGTGATAAACTCCGGCTTATTGTATTGGACGACCTTTTCGTCTAAAAACTGTTTTAGGTCAGATTTGGAAAGTGTTTTCATAATCAAGTCACAATTCGACCATCTTGCATGACCAAAGTACGGTCAGCCATAGCAGCGAGTTCGGCGTTGTGAGTGACTATTACAAAGGTTTGTCCAAAGGCATCTCTCAATTTAAAAAACAGTTCGTGAAGTTTTTGTGCTGTTACAGAATCTAAGTTTCCAGATGGCTCATCAGCCAAAATTAGAACAGGGTCATTGACTAAGGCACGGGCTACAGCAACACGCTGTTGCTCACCACCTGATAATTCTTGAGGTTTATGATTTTTACGATCTGACAGTCCCAGATAATCAAGAAGTTCGCTTGCTTTGTCTTCAGCCTCTTTTTTTGATTTACCTGCGATGAAAGCTGGAATGCACACATTTTCGAGTGCTGTGAATTCTGGCAATAATTGATGGAATTGAAAGATAAATCCAATTTGAGTGTTGCGGAATATGGCCATTGATTTGTCAGTCATGTCATTCAACTCAGTATGAGCTACTGTGATGGTTGATTTTGGTAAATCATCAGGCTCACTTAGCGTTCCTAAAATTTGTAACAATGACGTTTTACCTGCACCTGAAGGACCGACAATGGCTATGATTTCACCTTTATTGATTTCTATATCTACGCCTTTTAAAACGTGAAGATTGCCAAAATGTTTATGTATGTTGTGGGTTGTGATCATCTCGTTTAATCATTTGGCTAAAATAGGATTTTCTAGTGGTTCTGTAAAGACGTCAAGTTTCTATTTCCTTGGTTGCGCTAAATAGACTCATTGAATATCGCTCAAAACAAACGTATTGATTTAATTTCGTATGTCGTATTCCAGTTTTAAAGTTTTGGGAATATATTTCATAGACGCGAAAACAATCTTTTTTATTAAAGAAAACGAGTTTTTCGGGAAATACTTAGAAATATTCTAAATAAAAGTTGAATGCCAAAATCTTTCAGGGTAATTCTGGAAAATTAATAATATCTTTTTACTTTTAACCGGTGGTCATGCCTAGATCACAATTTTATTGAAAAATATATTATAACCCTAAATCAAAAAAACATGAAAACAGTTGACGAAACAGTAACTACTTTACTCGATGAGATGACCAAGTTGGGCTTAAAATGCAACGACCGTGCCTTATTGAAAAAAGTTGCAACGGATCTTGGGCCTGCATTGCGCAACAAGGATGCGAGTATTGTATCCTGTGGAGATCCTAAAGAATTAGAAACTGTAAAAAACAATTTTTTAATCACAAAACACAATTTAACTGATAGTCCTGAATTAGACGAAGCAATCAAAAGTGTTTGTGAAAGAATGGGAGCATCGAATCGCCACAAGTACAGAGCAATATTTTATTATTTGTTAGTAGAAGATTTGGGTCTCTCTGGACATTACTAGCATCTGCACTACGGCTATTGAAAGATCAGCATATGGTAATATGCTGATCTTTTTTGTAATAGTTTCAATTCCTTGAGTAGTGCTTATTGGTCACACCTGATATATGTCAAATCAAAATTATTATTTTAAGGCTATTTTAACATATATTCGAGGTAGTATTCAGACCTTTGAAGAATAGTTAAAACACAAAATATTATGAGAAAATTTTTAATGCTTTTTGGCGCAATTTTTACTATCAGCAGTATGAATGCGCAAATTGAAACACCTCAACCTAGTCCCATGGCGACTGTAAACCAAGTGGTAGGATTATCAAACGCAACTATAGAATATTTTAGACCTGCTATGCGTGGCAGAAAAATATTTGGTGGACTTGTACCCTTTAAAGAAATGTGGAGAACAGGCGCCAACGCTAATTCTAAAGTTACTTTTGACACTTCATTTAGTATTGATGGCAAAGAATTGCCAGCTGGTACTTATGCAGTGTTTTCCAAACCAGGAACTTCTGATTGGGAAGTATATTTTTATACCAAAACTGATAATTGGGGTGCTCCTCGCGAAATCGACCAAACACTTGTTGCCGCTGTTTTAAAAGTGCAACCAGTGGCTTTGCATGATCCAGTCGAGTCTTTTTATATGGGATTTGAGAATATCACCAATGATAGTGCTCATCTCGTTATTGAATGGGAAAACACGAGAGTTGCTGTTCCAATTCAGGTACCAACTGATGCAGCAGTGATGTCCAGTATAAATAAAATTTTATCCGCAACACCAACACTAAATGACTTTTACACTGCGGCCGTTTATTATCTCAATGCTGGTAAAGATTTGAATCAAGCTACGGAATGGGTTGATAAAGCTATTGAAATGTCTGGAGACGATCCAAAGTTTTATATGTTGCGTCAGCAATCGCTCATTCATATGGCGAATGGTGATAAAGCAGGTGCAATAAAGGCAGCAAAAGCTTCTCTTGAGGCTTCAAAAAAGGTCGGAAATATGGACTACGTTCGTATGAATGAGGCGTCATTAAAAGAATGGCAGAATTAACAATTATCTGAAGCTTTTAAAAAGCGCAGCCTATCTGCGCTTTTTTTTATGCCTTTTTTGGAGGTACAACAGTCTGAATTCCGATAGCTAAGAGCATAACTAAGCCGCAGCCAAGAAGGTTCAGCCAGAGATAGGGCATCCAATCTAATCGAAATACAATAATAACAGCAATTTGGGTAATGAGAGCAGCAATTAATACAGCTCGAGCGCCGACCCATTTAATGAAAAATGCCAGTAAAAATATCCCTAATACGTTGCCATAGAATATCGATCCAATAATATTCACAAGTTGAATGAGATTGTCCGCCAGATAGGCTAAACAAGCAACGCTGATTGCAATCAGTCCCCAAATCACTGTAAATATTTTGGTTGTTTTAACCAATTTTTCTTCAGAATCAGTAGGGTATGCTGTATTATATATATCCAAAGTTGTTGTTGCAGCTAACGCATTCAATTCGCTTGCTGTTGATGACATTGCTGCCGACAAAATAACCGCCAACAAGAGGCCAATAAGCCCTCTTGGAAGGTTGTCTAGTATAAAATTGATAAATACATAGTCTTTGTCATTGCTTTCAAAACTGACCTTATTTTGGCTGGCTGCTTCAATTAATAGGAGTCGAGCTTCTTCTCTATTAGTGTACTCTGCCTTTTGATTTTCTGCAATATGATTGAGTAATACATCAGAAGGAGCATTTTCATAAGCCTCATAAAGTGCCAATCTGTCGTCGAAGTTCTTCGCAGCAAATTCATTTAAAGTCTGATAAGACTCTTGGTATTCACTATTTTCAATCAGTTCCGTTGACTGAGGATTGAAGTGTAAAGGCGCTCTATTAAATTGATAAAACACGAATACCATGACACCAACAAACAGAATAAAAAACTGCATTGGTACTTTGAGCAATCCATTAAACAAAAGGCCTAAGCGCATTTCTCGAATTGATTTTCCAGAAAGATAGCGTTGGACTTGACTTTGATCTGTTCCGAAATAGGATAGTGCCAAAAATGTACCTCCAATTAATCCTGACCAAATGGTATATCGATTGGTCAAGTCAAAAGAAAAATTTAAGACTTCCATTTTGCCACTTACACCAGCAATATTGATGGCATCAGCAAAACTAATGGACTCGGGCAAGGCGTTAACAATATAAAAGAGGGCCAGTACCATACCAGTAAAAATAACACCCATTTGTTGTTTTTGTGTCACATTGACCGCCTTAGTGCCTCCTGAAACAGTATATATAACAACCAAGCAACCTATAATGACGTTCAATGCATTCAAATTCCACCCTAGAACGGCTGACAAAATAATTGACGGAGCGAATATGGTAATCCCTGCCGATAAACCGCGCTGGGTCAAAAAAAGTAAAGCGGTTAATTTCCGAACTCGAATATCGAATCGACTTTCCAGATATTCATAAGCGGTATAAACATTTAACCGTCTATAAATAGGAATAAATACGACACAAATGATTACCATGGCTATCGGTAGTCCGAAATAAAACTGAACAAATCCCATCCCGTCATGAAAGGCTTGTCCTGGGGTCGACAGAAAGGTTATAGCACTAGCTTGAGTTGCCATTACTGACAGTCCAATGGTCCACCAACTGGCTTTTTGTCCTCCGCCTACATAGTCTTTAACCGAACGGCTTTCGTGCGTGCGCCAAGCCCCATACGTCACAATAAATAATAATGTTCCAGCAAGTACTATCCAGTCAATTACGGCCATTGTTTCGATATAAAGTAAAAAAGTAGGATATAAATCAAATTAGCGACAATCACTAAGAGGTATAGTTTTTTATATTCTGAGGTGTTCATTGGTTTATTTTTCAAATTTTCCAATTGAAATGAGATTTACAAAAAAACGATAAGCTCCTGGAACCGACTCTGGAAATTGTCTAAAGAAACTCAATCCAGTGTAGATAAAATGACCTTTACCAAAAGGCGCTATTAAGATACTGCCATCCGTTGGGGTTTCGTTGAGATCATTCATTCTCAGTAAGGGTTGAAAAGCCTTGTCCCAATTGTTTGGAAAATATAAACCACGCTCTTGCACCCAGCCATCAAAATCTGCTAAACTTAACCGATTCGGATAATTCATAACGGCATGGTCGGGAAATAAAATCTCAATTGGTGAAAATTCATCTGTCACGCGGTCACGTGAAAGCTCGAGTGTTAATGGTGCCACTTGATCAACCACTAAACCTCGACTAACGTTGTATTGCACTAACATGGTTCCGCCATTTTCAACAAATCTGAATAACGAAGCTTGTTTGTATTTAAGCTCATCAACCGTATTGTAGGCTCGAATGCCCAATATCACTACATCATAATTTGATAATAGTTCATCAGTAATATCATTAACATCAAGATCGTCTGCACTCAAACCAACCCTACTTAGACCTTCTATTGTGGTATCACCAGCACCAGTTATATATGCAATATTTAATGGAACTGTTTTGATGTCTAAACGGACGGCTTTAGCTTGACTCGGTCTCATAACTGTTTGCAATGGAATATGGTCATAATCAATTTCAACCAATTCATGTTCAAATACTTCGTTCTCAATTAAAGCATAACCCGTAAGTTGTGCTTCGGACGAAGTCCGTGGTGGACTTAGTATAAATTCCAATTTTTGTGACGCACCTTTAGTTGTGATGTCAAAAGGGCTTGATAAGGGAGAGATGATCCAATCTTCCGGCACCTTTATTCCGGCAGTTCCGTTTACTTGGTCTTCATGAGCAGTTACAGTAACGGTTACGGTTTGAGGTGATGAATTAGCAAATAAAAAACTTTTTGAACTGATGCTAACATCCACTTCAGGTACAATCTCGAACGGCTGATAGATTTCACCTTTATCAGGAAGGGCATAATGGTATATTATTTCTTTTTCCACTGAAAAAGATTCGCCATAAATATCAAATGTTACACTCCCAACCAATGAACGTGGCGTTTGCGGTTGTCCAATGAGCTTTTGATTATTAACTTGATATAAGCCAAGAGTGCCTTTTTCTGTTAGCCAATATGGTACCGAATAAGGAACTGACTCATCTATTTTGTATATGGTATCAAACCTCAAAGCTTGATTTTTTATAAGCCTTTGAGATTCAACTTCTGAAAGCGAAATCTGATTAACCTTAACATCTGTAAGCATAAATTCAGATGAATTTCGTGAAATAATTTCTACTGATAAAGACGTGGTTCCTCCAGGTGAGGCGTTTGGCGATTCGGCTTTAAAATCAACATATAATCCAGCACAAGCCGAAATAATTTGAGTTATTTCTTTTATCTTAATATCCCGCCAATGATCATCATTTAATGACTGAATCAATCGATATGCCTTAACCAGATTGGGAAGGTGAGTTGCGGGATCTTTAAAATTGAAATTCTTTTGAACTGCCGTCAAAATTTCCCCAATTTCCGCACCGCCTTCAACACGGTTCCATGAGGTGTCAATCCCTTCAAAAACATCTCCAGTCATAGGCATGGTGCCCTCAATCAATTCAATATATTCTGTTGAGCTGCCACGCTGACTCAAACGACCAAAACCTTGCGATAAATGCTGGCTGCTAGCTTTTGCAGCGATTTCATTATTTGACAAACCTGATTCAGGGTAAAAGGTTCCAATGTCAAATGATATTAAATTGGACTTGTCAGCGTTATCAAATTTATCTTGACTACCATAAAACCACCATGAGGTATTGAAGAATTGACGTTTTGGCTGCCATGTTTCTGTATCTTTTAATTGCTCCGTTGCATAGCTGGATTTTCTAGCTAATGAAAAAGCTTCGATACTCGCCATGGCCGATGCGGTATGATGCCCGTGAGTAGTGCCCGGACTGCGATGGTCAAATCTATTGATGATAACATCTGGCTTGAAATTTCTGATGGTCCAAACCACATCATTGACCACCGCTTCCTTGTTCCAAATTGAAAAAGCTTCATCTGGGTGTTTCGAATAACCGAAATCATTAGCTCTAGTAAAAAACTGCTCTCCGCCGTCGATGCGTCTAGCGGCCAATAGTTCTTGAGTTCTTATAACGCCGAGTAACTCTCTTAGTTCTGACCCAATCAAGTTTTGACCTCCATCACCTCGTGTTAATGACAAATAACCCACACGTGCCTTTAATTTGTTCGACATGTATGAAATGAGTCTTGTATTTTCGTCATCGGGGTGTGCTGCCACATAAAGTACACTGCCTAAAGTGTTTAATTTCTCAATATCATTATAAATTTCAACAGCATTGCTCGTTTTTGGAGTTTGCCCTACCATAAATAGGATACAAAAAAAGTTGATTAACAGAAACAAAGCGGTGGAGTTGAAACGCATATCAGAGATTATTAATTCGTAAAAATAGGGAATCTCATACTTTGATAGTTAATTATCATAAATTTGTAGCGAAAGATTAACATATAACGATGGAGGAAGCAATTTTCGCAAATGGATGTTTTTGGTGCACTGAAGCTGTTTTTCAGAGAATTGATGGTGTGATTTCTGTAACCTAAGGTTACACAGGTGGGTTCATAAAAAACCCACCATATCGAGAGGTTTGCGGCGGTCGGACAGGGCATGCGGAGGCGGTCAGAATCACCTTTGATTCTAAAGTTATTTCATTTTACAAATTGCTCGAGTTATTTTTTGCATCCCATGATCCGACAACTCTTAATCGTCAAGGAAATGATGTTGGCACTCAATACAGGTCGGCTATTTTTTATACATCTCAAAGTCAAAGGGAACAGGCTCACACAATGATTTCAGAATTAACAGCGAAAGCGGTTTATGATCAATCTATTGTAACAGAGGTGACAGCTTCTGATGTATTTTATGAAGCGGAAATAGAACATCATAATTATTATAACAATCATTCAAATCAAATTTATTGTCAATTGGTGATTCAGCCAAAAGTGACTAAAGTAGAAGGGCGTTACAATAACCTTTTGAAAAAGATTAAGGACTTATAACTTTAGACCGAATCGTCGAAGCATTTTCTTTTGAAAGGTCCAAAAAAAGTTGAACTGCCCACATACAAAGGCGAAAAAAATCAGAAAGAACTGATAAAAGATAAATCCGCCAATGGTGATAAGTATCCAATAAAGCCACATTGGGAAGTGGTCGGTATCAATACCTATAAATCGCATAAATGTTCTGCTCACAAAGGCTGTGGATGAACCTGTTAAAGCGAAGACTATAAAGATTACAATTAACTCGAACCTATAATTGACAGACCATCTTTTTGCTAATTTATCTATAATCCAAACGGTTAATTTTAACCCAATGACAAACGAAATTATCGCAATGGCAAAAATTGTATAGTTTGAAAATCCTTCAAAAAATCTAAAACTCAGTTTTAGGCAAGACAGGAATAATGCTAGAAGACCAGAAAGAGGCCAGAGCAGTTGCCAATTATTTTGGATTTCCCACCTTGTTTTAAAGGAGATCATAGTTTATGAATTCGATAGCTAATGACTTGCTTTTAGTATGGCTACTATTTGTTGCGCTAACTCTTCTCCAATTCTATCCTGAGCTTCCAGTGTTGCAGCACCAATATGAGGTGTTAGTGAAACATTTGGTTGCATCAAAACTTGGACTGCAGGTGTGGGTTCGTTCTCGAAAGTGTCCAGACATGCGAAGGCCAGTTTTCCGCTATTCAAAGCTTGGACCAAAGCTACTTCGTCAACAACGCCTCCACGTGAAGCGTTGACAATTCCAGCACCATTTTTCATCATAGCAATTTCTTTCTCGCCAATCACATATTCTTTTTGTGCCGGAACATGCAGGGTTACAAAATCAGCTTCTTTCAAAATTGATTCAACCGATTGAGATTGAATTTCGACATTGATAAATTGGCCATTGTAAAATTCAACCTGAACAGAGGCTTCGTTAACATATTTATCGCTAACTATGACTTTCATGCCAACACCAAGTGCAATTTTTGCAACTTCGTTTCCGATTCGGCCAAATCCTATAATGCCTAGCGTTTTACCTCTAAGTTCATGTCCTTTAGCGTACGCCTTCTTCAGTTTTCCAAATTGAGAGTCTCCGTCCAATGGCATGTTTCTATTGGAATCATAAAGAAATCTTACGGCTCCAAACAAATGTGCGAATACCAATTCTGCAACAGAAGCTGAAGAGGCTGCAGGTGTGTTAATCACATGTTTGCCTTTATTTCGGGCATAATCCACGTCGATATTATCCATACCAACACCGCCACGTCCAATAATTTTGAGGTTTGGACAGCCATCAATTAAATCTTTCCTAACAGTTGTAGCGCTTCTAACCAATAGAACCGATATTTCTTCAGTGTTTATAAAATTTATAAGTTGTTCTTGAGCAACAGTCGTTGTTAGTACTTTAAACCCATTGGCTTCCAGAGCTTGCTGTCCGCTTTGAGAAATACCATCATTAGCTAAAACCTTCATATTACATTCCTTTTCTATTAAATTCATTCATGACTTCTGCCAATACCACTACGCTTTCATAAGGTAAGGCGTTATACATTGAAGCTCTATAACCACCAACACTGCGATGCCCATTCAAACCATTAATCCCGGCCGATTTCAACATATCATTGAATTGATCACCCTTTGCACCTTCAGCAAGGGTGAAAGTAGCGTTCATAAATGATCGGTCTTCTTTGGCTGCATAACCGTTAAAAGCGTCCAATTGATCGATGGTAGAATAAATGAGGTCAGCTTTTCGTTGGTTTTCAATTTCAATTGCCTTAATTCCTCCTAAATCTTTTAACCATTGCATGGTTAAAAGTGAGACGTAAACAGGAAAAACAGGTGGTGTATTAAACATGCTGCCTTTTGAAATGTGCGTTCGGTAATCCATGATAGAGGGAATACTTCGAGACACTTTTCCTAAAATATCCTCTTTAACAATCACAAGCGTTGTTCCAGCAGGCCCCATATTCTTTTGAGCACCGGCATAAATAAGGTCAAACTTTGAAAAATCTAAAGTTCGTGAAAAGATATCACTACTCATATCGCAAACAAGTGGTGAGACCGAAGGAAAATCATGTAGTTGTGTCCCAAAAATAGTATTATTTGAGGTGACATGAACGTAATCAAGGTCTTGAGGAATTTCATAACCTTTAGGTATATAGCTGAAATTAGCCTCTTTAGATGATGCCATTTCAACAACTTTTCCAAAGTTTTTCGATTCCTTGATCGTATTGTTTGACCAAGTACCTGTGTTTAAAAATCCAGCTTTGTTTTCCAACAAATTATAAGCTGTCATAATAAACTGCATGCTAGCACCACCTTGAAGAAATAGCGCTTGGTAGCCTTTATTTTCTAGTCCCAACAATTCTAATGACAATGATCGCGCCGACTCCATAACATCGACAAAGGGCGCGCTACGGTGTGAAATTTCGATGAGTGATAAACCACTTTGGTTGAAATCTACTACCGCTTCTGATGCTTTTTGAAGCACTGACGTTGGCAGAATGCTCGGTCCTGCACTAAAATTATGTTTTTTCATAGGAGGCAATTTTAAGTTGTAAAGATGCTTATTTCTCAGGACTATAACGACACTAAAAAAATAAAATAGTTTTATGTTTTTAACAAGAATTCAACAGTGTCAACTCCATCAGCATAATCCTTAAGTGATGGTTTTTGAGAAGCTCCAAATGGATTGAAATCAGATCCAACAATGCACTGAATGTATTCATGGTCATTCTTAAGTTTCTGTTTTAGCCTATTAATATTGTCGTAAGTTTCCCAATGCAACATGCCAATCGGAGATGGATAAGCTTCAGACTCTTTAAGTAACAAAAAACCGTTATCTAATAAATTAGTACCATTTAAGAGTTCTACTGCCTTATTGTAATCATAATTGTTGGCGTATTTGTTATGATGTATGACATCATTCCAGTGGTAAATGCCTTCAAAAAAATGTTTCAAATCATACTGCTGAGGCACAAATATTTTTGTAACGTTTCTGCATCCTAATCCGTAATACCTAAAAATATCTTCCGACAAACCACGAAAATCTTCAATACTTTCATTACCCGATAATATAGCAACGCTATTTCTATTTTTACGAAGAATATTAGGGTATTTATTGAAATAATGTTCAAAATATCTTGCCGTATTATTGCTTCCAGTGGCTATAACAGCATCGAAACCAGTTAACTGATCTTTAGTAAAAGAGACTTGCGCCGCTAATTCAGGGTCGAATTTCTCAATAAGAGAAACAAGATAGGGTATCAAAACCGCATCTTGAGAAGACAATTTTACCTTCACCTGATGCCCTAAAATTAAGGCAGATAACAAATCGTGAAAGCCAACCATAGGAATATTTCCCGCCATTACAATCGCAATAGTTTTTGGTGAAACAGAAAGGTCCGAATAAGATTTGAGCCATTCACTTAACTGACTCTCTGTGAGTACATCGGTCCATGCGTGCAATGCATATCGGATATTATCTTCTGTAAACCAGGGATTTGATGCACTAGATTGCTGAATTGACAAATTCAATGGCTCGGACATCACAGAATCACTTTGTTCAGATTTTAATCTGCGTTTTAAATGTGTTCCTAATTTAACGAAAGCATCAATTCGTCTTTCTAAAGTCATTCGGCCTCTTGTTTATTGTTCTGTTTGGTGGTATGTTTGCATTGCAAAATTAATCATTAAAACGGATTAAAGGAATGGCTATTATTATCACTGAAGATTGTATTAATTGCGGGGCCTGCGAGCCCGAGTGCCCAAATACTGCAATTTACGAGGGAGCTGATGATTGGCGTTATAATGATGGAACCAGTCTATCGGGTGATTTGGTTTTAACCAATGGTAAAAGAGTAAATGCCGATGATACCCAAGCACCAGTAAGTGATGAGTTTTACTATATTGTTCCAGACAAATGCACAGAATGTATAGGATTTCACGAAGAGCCCCAATGTGCTGCCGTTTGTCCTGTCGATTGCTGTATCCCTGACGAGAATAACGTTGAAACAGAGGAAGTTCTTTTGGCCAAACAGCGTTTTATGCATCCTGATTAATTTTTAACAAACCCATCATTTTATGAAAGCAGGAATCGTTGGCCTTCCCAATGTAGGCAAATCAACATTGTTTAATTGTCTATCAAACGCAAAAGCCCAAAGTGCAAACTTCCCATTTTGTACCATTGAGCCCAACGTAGGGGTAGTCAATGTGCCAGATCCCCGCTTAACGCAATTGTCAGATTTGGTCAACCCTGAACGTGTGGTGCCAGCCACTGTAGAAATCGTTGATATCGCTGGTCTTGTCAAAGGCGCTAGTAAAGGCGAAGGACTTGGAAATCAATTTCTGGCAAACATTAGAGAGACCGATGCTATTTTACATGTGTTGAGATGTTTTGACAATGACAATATTGTTCATGTCGATGGGGGTGTTGATCCTATTAGAGACAAAGAAACTATTGATATCGAATTGCAACTCAAAGATCTTGAAACGGTAGAAAAGAAATTAGAAAAAGTAAAACGTGCGGCTAAAACTGGCAACAAGGAGGCCCAAAAAGAACTATCAGTACTGACAGAAATTCACACTACTTTAGAAAAAGGCGAGTCTGTTCGAAGTATGATCTGGAGCGGTGATGATCACGATAATTTTGTGAAACCACTGCAATTGATCACAGACAAGCCAGTAATGTATGTCTGCAACGTTGATGAAAATTCGGCGGTTTCAGGAAATGGCTATGTTGATAAAGTAAGGGAGGCTGTCAAAAATGAGGACGCCGAAGTATTGGTCTTAGCGGTTGGCGTAGAAGCTGATATTAATGAGCTCGATGACTTTGACGAGCGCCAATTGTTCCTAGAAGACCTAGGGCTGGAAGAGGCTGGTGCAGCAAAATTGATACGATCAGCGTACAAACTACTTAAGCAGCAAACTTACTTCACCGCAGGTAAAAAAGAAGTTCGTGCATGGACTGTGCCAATAGGGGCTTCTGCACCGCAAGCGGCAGGTGTTATACATACTGACTTTGAACATGGATTTATACGTGCCGAAGTCATTAGTTTTGACGATTTCACTCATTTCGGAAGTGAAGCCAAAGTGAAGGAAGCAGGAAAAATGAGGGTAGAAGGGAAGGCCTATACCGTTAAAGACGGAGATGTAGTCCACTTTTTGTTCAACGTATAAGTTGAACCTACCATAACGTTTAGGTTTACGGAAATTCACCACTTTTCGGATTTTATTATTAAATTTGATCTTTTAGACCCCTGTTCTGCTTCAAAACTTGACCTGTATTGCATTGTCATTTATAGCATTTCATCACATTTAAGTTTCTTGTATTGAGGGGTTCTGTTTTGTTTAACCCATAATCATATGTAAAATGACCAAAAACATTACATTATTCTTATCCTTTTTGCTCACTATTTATTCCTATTCACAACACACCTTCTCCATTGTAGCGGTTGATTCCGGTACGGGATATATTGGTAGTGCTGGTGCTACCTGTCTTGATTTTGAAGATGGTGCTTTAGCCATCAGTGACATTATACTCAATGTAGGTGCTATTCACACACAAGCCGCCTATTCAGTATCGAACCAACTCAATGCTCGGACGCGCATGCAAGCAGGTGACAGTCCAGAAAATATCATCAGTTGGTTAGAAGCAAACGACGATTACTCCGATGGTTTTAATATAACAGATCGACAATATGGTGTTGTAGATTTAAACA
>Ga0115570_10001475_pt1 | contig 18975 bp, 18 predicted proteins | sample COGITO_mtgs_1205_3_FD_87294 | JGI IMG/M metagenome (GOLD analysis project Ga0115570, IMG submission 87294) | Pelagic marine microbial communities from North Sea - COGITO_mtgs_120524 | ecosystem: Environmental > Aquatic > Marine > Epipelagic | place: Germany:Helgoland, sampling site Kabeltonne... | reverse complement strand
GTTGAGGCCTTTAGAACTTTTGAAGGATCCAGAGTTAAACGTATTGAAGCCGAACGTTTAGCAAAGCTTGCTCAGATGGATGCCCTAGCTAAGGGATTCGAACAAACAGCTTCAGGATTACGTTATCAAATCATTCAAAAGGGAAGCGGTAAACAGGCTAAATCTGGCGATACTGTCTCGGTTCATTATAAGGGTCAATTAGCCGATGGTACTATTTTTGATTCTTCATACAAACGAAATGAACCAATTGATTTTATTCTTGGTCAAGGTCAAGTAATAAGGGGTTGGGACGAAGGCTTAGCACTTTTGAGCATCGGTGATAAAGCAAGATTTGTTATACCAAGTGACTTAGGTTATGGCGCAAGAGGAGCAGGAGGAGTTATTCCACCTGACGCCATTCTAGTATTTGATGTCGAATTAATGGATGCGAAGTCTTAAGACTTCCATTTAATATTACATCCAATACTTGGTTTTTGAATGTTTAAAGGTGGTTCTTGCTTCAGAAGTGCCGAAATGGCTGCTTTTAAATCAGAACCATCTGATGGTATATGGTTGCCAGGTCTCGAATCATCAAGTTGTCCGCGATAAACAAGTTTTTGAGCGTTATCAAATAAATAAATATCTGGGGTACATGCAGCGTCATACGCTTTAGCGACTTCTTGTGTTTCATCGTATAAATACGGGAACGGATAGCCTGCTGCTGCGGCATGGGCTTTCATCTCTGCTGGTCCATCTTGGGGATAATTTTCAACGTCATTACTTGAAACACCTACAAACCTAATACCTTTTGAGCTAAACTCATTGGCTAATGCAACCAAAGTGTCATTTACATGTATAACGAATGGACAATGATTACAGATAAAAAACACTACAGTACCATGACTTCCTTTGATGTCGTTAAATGACATTGCTTTGTTACTAACGGTGTCTCTTAAACTGAACTCAGGTGCTGTTGTGCCTAAAGGTAACATATTTGAAGGTGTACGTGCCATAGTGTGTTTTGATGATTACCAAATATCGCAAATAATTGTAACTTCCCCACATGAAAACAAGCATTTCCTTTGACCAGTTTCAAGCCTTAGATATTCGCATTGGTACTATTACTGAGGTCGTTGATTTTAATAAAGCGCATAAACCAGCTTATCAACTGACAATTGATTTTGGGGATATAGGTTTAAAGAAATCCTCTGCTCAAATCACTGCATTGTATAGGAAGTCAGAACTCATAAACCGTCAAATTATAGCCTTAGTCAACATTCCGTCTCGCAAAATAGCTGATTTCCAAAGCCAATGTCTTGTCATGGGTGTTTTAGGAGGCCAAGGCGTGGTTCTTTTAGCACCGGAATCTTCAGTGCCAAATGGTAGTCCGGTTGCTTAGGACTAAAATTCTTCTCTAAAAAAGATACTGTTTAATAATATTTTGTTTGTTCCGAACCAAAATGCCCTAAAAGTTGTATTGTTCACAATTCCAACAATTTTTCCAGAGCCCATTCTTTGAATTTTTAATGCTGACGTTCCTTTCAAGCTGTCAAGATTAGAAGTCGAAATATAACCACTCAATAAAGGAGCATCCGTATATTGTATTGGATTGTTATAACTGTTATTATCGGCTTCCATGAAAATGGTGTTATTTCTAAAGACAGCCAATTCATCCCTTCTCAAACCATAATTAATTGGGTGAGAACGGTCAATTTTCGTATTAAAAATAGCACCTCCAATAACTTGTGCACCTTGAAAGTTTGAGCGTTGATCGAAACTTATATTTTTTGCAACAAGTGGAACGGATTTGAATTTGACCTTCAACCACTCTTTGTTGGCAAGCCATCTCAAAGTTGATCCATAAGCAATAAAGGTTCCGCCATTTTCGATCCAAGATTTGAGATTTTTTTGAGCACTATCGCTTAACACGTCTCTCATACTTGCTCCGATAATAACATCGTATTTGCTGAGATCCATTCTCGATAGATTATTGACATCTAATTTGCTGATTGGAATATCAAAACGTTGATCTAACATATGCCACATTTCACCAGCATCATATGGGCTTACTCCTGCACCTACAAATAGACCGATTCGAGGCAATTTCAGTGTACTAAATTCACCACTTCCCAAATCAATCCCTTTTGTTGTACCAGTCGAAACACCAGTAACACTTACTGGAATTCCTTTTAATGCAGAAGATAAAATTTGATATAATTCATCAGATGACATGCTCTGATTTTGAGAGGGAATCATAATTGTGCCATAATCAAAATTGGTTCCATTTTGACCAAATGGTGCATTGCCAACTTTGATCCGAACACCAGATTTTAGTAGTCGGTAAGCTAGTTTTGGCGCATAATAATCGTGCCATTCAAACAAATAAGCATAATTGCTTTTGGAGCTTATTGTCCCATCTGAAAGAATAACTTTCTCAATTTTGTTTCCTGCCATTTTAGTATTGGCTTGTTCCGAAAAATTCAAATCGAAGGCCAAAGGAAAACTCCACGCAGAAATGTCGTAGAATAAGCTGTCTTGAAAAGTAGTTCGTTTTTCGAACATGGCATTCAATAGCGCTTCGTTTTTTTGATCTTTTGGAATAATATAACTCTTTCCAGACTTAAAGTTTTTTCCATCAATCGTTGCATCTTTCGCCAACTCGTGTACCGTTATTTTATGCTTTTCAAGAATGTCTAAAAAATGATACATTTTAGAGACATCCTTGTCATCTCCAACAATATAAGCATTGGTTTTTGCGCTATGAATTTGATCTCTTCTCGATTTGAAAAAATCATATTGATAGTTCAAAATTTCTTGACGCATGGAGACTGCTGCATCGAGTGTGGACAGAGCAGCGGTAAATTGATTTCGAATGGTAAAAGGAAAGGTTAACAAGCCGTTATCACTTTCTTGAATATGCCCTCGTGAACTGGCTTGTTCAAATAATATTCCAACACTTCCATTAATATCTGGAAACGTAGATCCTTTGCCATAATAGAAGTCGTCATAATTTTCTTCGGAATAATATAAGGATCCAATTTGATCCAATGCCGCAGCATGAAAAGTACCAATTTTTCTTGTAAGCTTTTGATTCATATCGGGCGTTAGGGGATGTGTGCGTTCTGGTATACCTGGTTGAAAGAAAAAGGTAGAATTTGTACCCATTTCATGATGATCCGTTAAAATATTTGGCAACCAATCATGAAAGGTTGTTATACGTGCTCTCGACTCTGGAAGTTGAACTGGAAGCCAATCACGATTCATGTCAAACCAGTAATGGTTAGTTCGACCTCCTGGCCATACTTCGCTATATTCTCTGTCATTACTATCTGCGGTAAGATTTTTATTTCTATTAGTGTTGGCCCAATATGCAAAACGCTGCAAACCATCAGGATTGAATGAAGGATCAAAAAGGATTACCACGTTCTTTAATAAATTGTCAATTTTATCACCTTGGGCTGCAGCTAAATAGTAAGCCACCATTAAGGCTGCATTTGAACCACTTGGTTCATTTCCATGAATGGAAAATCCTTGGTAGACCACAATAGGTGCGTTCGAATAGTCACTTTCATCGACATTCTCATTTGTTTTCCTAATGTGATTAGACTGAATGGACTCTATATTTTTGTGATTGTCTGGAGAGGTAATGGTTAGTAACAGCAAAGGTCTGTCTTCAAAAGTTTTTCCTCTACTGACAATGGAAATTCTGTTAGATGCCGCTGCAAGGGCGTACATATATTGAACCAATTTGTCATGGGTAACATGCCACTCGCCAACCTCATGTCCTATAACAGATTTTGGGGTGGGAATACTTTGGTCATAGTTGATATCTTGAGGAAGATAATATGACGATGTGATGGAAGTTTGACCAAACGTTTGTCCAGCAATCATCAAAAGTCCAAGAAAAAATAGTCGCATAAGTATATTTTAAGAAATTATAGGTGAGAATTAAATGTCATCAAAATCAACATCAGTAAATTGACTTGTTCCGTTATTCAAAGGCTCATCGGTTTCAATTGTTGCTTCTTTAACGTCTCTTTTATTTGATTTGTCAATAAATTGTAATGATTCTGCAAGCAATTCTTGAAATTCGGTCATGTCCTCTTTATATAGATAGATTTTATGCTTTTTAAAATGAAAGCTCCCATCATCGTTTGTAAATTTTTTACTCTCAGTGATGGTTATAAAATGCTCTCCGGCTTTTGTTTCTCTAACATCAAAAAAATAAGTACGACGACCAGCTCGCAATACTTTTGAATAAATTGCTTCATTTTCCATTTTCACTATCAATTAACTATGTTTCTCAAATGTATAAAAAAAAATCCGCCATCTGATGATTTGCCATTATTTTCCAAATACCAACTTAGGGGTGTTGTTCCATATAAATCAATTGATAATACCCTTTACTATTCACAAGATCTTTATGCTTTCCACTTTGAACGACTGTACCATCTTCAACAACTAATATATGATCGGCATTTTTAATTGAAGATATGCGATGTGATACAATAATGGTTGTTTTCGCTTGGATAATGGGTTTTAATCTTTTTAAAATCCTTTCTTCAGTTTTTGTGTCTACTGCAGATAAGCAATCGTCGAGTAGTAAAATTGTTGGGTTTTTCACGACAGATCTCGCAATGGACATTCGTTGCTTTTGTCCGCCTGAGAGTGTAACACCCCTTTCCCCAAGTAAAGTATCATAACCTTTAGCAAATGAGGATATATTATTATGCAAGTCTGCTATTTTGGCAGCTTCTATGATGTCATTATCAGAGGCAGATAAACGACCAAAGCGGATGTTATTTCTTATACTATCGGAAAACAAAAATGCTTCCTGCGTAACATATCCAATCTGACTTCTAAGATCAGATAGGTTGACTTTTGAAACATCTTGTTCGTCAATGTAAACAGTTCCCGAGTCAGGGTCGTAAAGCCGTGTAATTAAATCTAAAATAGATGATTTTCCTGATCCGGTTTTACCAATGATTGCAAGTGTCTCTCCGGCATCTATTGAAAAACTGAGGTTATTAATAGCTTTAATCTTAGTATCGGGATATGTAAAGTGAACTTTGTCGAATCGAATTTGTCCTTTGATTTGAAATGACTCATTAATTGGGTTTTGAACACTTGGCTCTACCAATAAAAAATCATTGATTCTTTGCTGTGAGGCTTCTGCTTGCTGAACAATTGAGGTTACCCAGCCTAGAGTGGCTACAGGCCAGGTCAGCATATTGACATAAATTAAAAATTCAACAATGGTTCCGAATTCTGTTATAGTACCGTTCATGTATTGTTTTCCTCCAACATAAAGAACTAAAATATTACTACATCCGATAAGAAGCAGCATCAATGGAAAAAATAAAGCCTGCACCTTGGTTAAATTAATCTGTTTGTCTCTTTGCGTATTGGCGAGAGACTGAAATTCTTCATTTGATAACGACTCAATAGCATATGATTTCAATATCGCTATACCGCTAAATGCTTCTTGAGTATAGGCCGATAAAGTTGATAAATATTGCTGAACCTCAGTACTTCTTATATGAATCATCTTGCTTAAGTAATAAATACTTGCTGAGAGTAAAGGCAATGGAATGATAATATAAAGTGTTAGTGAAGGTGCTTTATTATACATATTTATAAAAGCTACAATAAATAAAGTAACCATATTCATAGTGTACATGATCGCAGGACCAACATACATCCTTACTTTACTAACATCCTCACTTATTCGACTCATTAAATCTCCAGTGCGGTTGGTTTTGTAAAAACTCAATGATAGTTTTTGATATTGAGCATAAATTTCATTTTTTAAATCATATTCAATATATCTGGACACATTGATAATGGTTTGTCTCATAAAAAATGTAAATATTCCAGCCAACAAAGCTGCAGCCACTAATAGAGCAATATTTTGAGTAAGATCAGCTTTGAATTGAGTAACTTCTGACCGATCAGAGGACATGTAATTTGAGATAACATCAACAAGGTTTCCAATTAATTTTGGAGTGAATAAAGAAAATATTTTAGCAACTATAGTGATCAGAATACCAAAAAGCATAGACCATTTGTATTTAAGAAAATAGGAATTCAAATAAAAGAGAGCCTTCATGCTAATTTTAAAATTGTTCAGGCGGTTAAAGACCCATAAATAAACCTTTGCGCAACCGTTAATAAAGTTTTACTTTTGCAGCGGAAAATGACTATGACCATTTTTCCGTAATTTATTTGACATGATGATTTCAAAAATTGATTCTCAATATCAAACCGATGGTCCCGTCTTTGGACATGACTCATTTGATAATCACGAGCAAATTGTTTTTTGCACAGACAAAGATACTGGTTTGAAGGCAATAATTGGTATCCATAATACCACTCTTGGACCTGCCCTCGGTGGAACCAGAATGCGTCCCTATAAAAATGAACAAGAAGCCATCACTGATGTGCTCCGATTGTCGCGCGGAATGACTTATAAATCTGCGATTACTGGACTGAACTTAGGTGGGGGTAAGGCGGTTATTATTGGTGACCCAAAAAAAGACAAAACACCAGAATTAATGAAACGTTTTGCGGAATTTGTTCATGGCTTAAGCGGTGCGTACATTACTGCAGAAGATATGGGTATGGAAACCGAAGACATGGATACTATAAGAGATTATACACCCTACGTAACGGGTATTTCTGAATCTCGAGGCGGTGCTGGAAATCCATCCCCAATTACCGCTTATGGTGTTTACATGGGCATGAAATCTGCTGCATGTTTCAAATATGGATCAGATGTACTTGAGGGTAAAAGTATTTTGGTAGAAGGTGTAGGCCATGTGGGAGAAGCACTTGTAGAGCATCTAACAAATGAAGGTGCAAAAGTTATGATTACCGATATTGATCAAGAAAGACTAAAATTGATAAGTGACAGATATGGTGCTGCCATTTTTTCAGGTTCAGATATTTGTGCGCTCAAAATGGATATCTATGCGCCATGTGCTTTAGGAGCTACTATAAATGATTATTCTGCCTCTAAATTGCAAGCGGATATCGTAGCTGGCGCTGCCAACAATCAGTTGGCTAACGCTGCTAAGCATGGTCAAGAATTAATGTCTCGAGGAATCATTTACGCTCCAGATTTCTTGATTAACGCTGGTGGAATTATTAATGTTTTTGCTGAACTTGAAGGCTATGGTCGTCAAGAGATCATGACCAAAACTAAAAATATTTATAATACTACGACTAAAATTTTAGAGCGGTCGAGAGATGAGAATATAACTCCTAATACAGCTGCAATGAAAATGGCGAATGAAAGAATTGCACAGGCAAAACAACCAAAATCTCATACCAAAGCCTAAATGTCAACAAACCAACAAAGTCTTCTAACTAGAAGGCACATTCGCACCAAAGTGATGCAGCTTCTTTTCGCTAATAGTGAAGGGGAACAAGCTAATGTAGTCAAAGCAAAGTCTCTCTTGGAGGATAGTTTGGCAGGGATTTATGATTACTATTTGCTTCAAATGAGTCTTTTGGTAGCCATTCATAAAAAGGCAAGCAGACAGCTTCAGTTTTATGAACAAAAGCATATTCTGCAAGAGCGTGAACATAAACTTTGTGAAGATTTGGTGAACAATCAAATCCTTATTCATTTAGTAAAGAATGAACTGGTTGAATCTGAAATGAGCAACAAGTATATCGATTTATGGAAAAACCATCCTGAGTATGTCGATTTAGTGTTTAAATCTATTTGGACCGATGACTTTTTTAATGAGTCGTTATCTTCAAAAAAAATGGAATTCGAAGATGATCGGGTATTAGTTGTTTCGCTTTTTAAGAACGTCATCGCTCCAAACGAAAAACTGCATGATTTTTTATGTGATTATAAGCTAACGTGGGATGTTGATATTCCAGTGGTAAACACTTTATTTTTAAAGCGACTTGCCAAAGCTAAATTGCCATTGGCTGAAGATTATTTTATGGTTGATCTTTTTAATGATTCAGAAGATGAAAAATACGCTATCGATTTACTGACAAAAACCATTTTAAATGGGAGTGCTTATCAAGAAGAGGTTGCTGAGAAAACTGAAAATTGGGATCAAGAACGTATCGCTCAATTGGATATGATATTGCTTCGCATGGCCATTTGCGAATTTAAAGAATTTCCACAGTTGCCTTTTAAAGTAACTATTAATGAATATATCGAGTTAGCTAAAGAGTTCTCTACACCAAAAAGTAGCACATTTATCAACGGTATTTTAGATAAGATTGTAAAAGAATATATGTCATCCAATAATTTGAACAAAATTGGGCGTGGTTTGCTCTAAAAAAAATCACTAAATTTACACTCGTTTAATTGAAAATATATCTATAAAAATGAAAAGATTATCTCTTCTTTCCGCTATTGCTTTGTCTGTTTTTGTTAGTTCATGTAAAGATAATGCTGCATCAAAAGTAAACCCAGACAATGTTGTCGTTGCCGCTGAGCGCGATTCTCAAGAAATTGTTTATCCTGCTATCGAGTTTAATGAAACTGAACATGATTTTGGAGAAATAGTCAACGGAACTCCTGTGTCAACAGTTTTTACTTACACCAATGTTGGTCGTGCGCCTTTGGTTGTCACAGACATCAAAAGCACTTGTGGTTGCACGGTACCCCAAAATTGGAGTAAAGATCCCTTAGCACCTGGTGCGACTGCGCAGTTTACTGTTAATTTTAATGGTAAAGGAGCGAATAAAGTGACCAAGTCAATAACTTTAACCACAAATACTGAGGCAGGTCGCGAGGCTGTAAAGATATCAGCTTTTATTAAGCCTGATGGCAATGCTACTGCTACGCCTCAATTGAGCCCTTCTGTTATTCAATAAATTATGGAAGGATTAAGTCAATTTGCACCGTTTATTTTAATGTTTGCGGTTTTGTATTTCTTTATGATTGCACCACAGATGCGTCGTGCTAAAAAGGAAAGACAGTTCTCGGCAGATATTAAAAAAGGAGACAAAGTAGTAACTAAAAGTGGCATGCACGGAAAAGTTGCAGAGCTTAGTAAAAATGGGACTTGTGTTCTAGATACTATGGCGGGTAAAATCCGTTTCGAGGTTTCAGCCATTTCCATGGAAATGAGCCAAAAAGCTAACACGCCAGCTGCAGAGTAACGGTAGTATTCTTATTTATTAAATTTAATGGCGGTCAGTTCTGCAATTTTGCAGATGACCGCCATTGCTTTTTGCATACTTTCAACAGGTACGTACTCGTAGCGTCCGTGAAAATTATGTCCCCCAGCAAAAATGTTAGGGCAGGGAAGTCCCATATAACTCAGTTGTGAACCGTCTGTTCCACCGCGTATTGGCTTGATTAATGGCTCAATACCCTCTTGCCTCATGGCTTCTTCGGCAATATCAACAATAAACATAACGGGTTCAATTTTAGATTTCATATTGAAATACTGATCATTGATTTCAAGTGTCACAATGACTTTTCCATACTTTTGGTTTAGGTCATCTGCAACTTGTTGCAATTGTTGCTTTCTGTTGACAAACTTTTCAAAATCATGATCTCTTATAATATAGTTTAGTTCGGCACTATCAACGCTTCCTTGGCACTTAGTCAGATGAAAAAAACCTTCGTAGCCATCGGTTTCCTCTGGTGTCTCCGTTCGTGGTAAAGCATTAATAAATGCTGTGGCGTAATAAAGAGCGTTTTCCATTTTGCCTTTAGCATAACCAGGGTGAACAATCTTTCCTTTAAAATTTACTTTGCACTCGGCTGCATTAAAATTCTCATATTCTAATTCTCCAATCTGACTGCCGTCCATGGTATAAGCCCATTCCGCTCCAAATTGTTTGACATCAAATTTATGTGCTCCGCGTCCAATCTCTTCATCTGGAGTAAAACACACTCTAATTTTCCCATGTTTGATCTGAGGGTTTTTTATCAAGTGCTCCATAGCACAGATTATTTCAGTAATTCCTGCTTTGTCATCTGCACCAAGTAATGTCGTGCCATCTGTAGTAACAAGTGTCTGACCCTTGTAAAGCAATAAATCATCAAATTCTTCTGGTGACAAAAAAAGGTTAGGAACCCCTTTCAAAGGAATAGGTAGACCGTCATAATTTTCTATGATCTGAGGGTTAACATGAGCACCAGTAAAATCTGGTGTGGTATCGAAATGAGATACAAAACCAATGGTTGGCACATTATAATTTACATTGGAATCTAGGGTTGCCATGACATATGCATTGTCATCAATAGTAACCTCAGTCATACCTATTTGCTGTAATTCTTCAAAGAGTAATTGGGCTAAATCCCATTGTTTTGAAGTACTCGGAGTGCTATTTGACGTGGGATCTGATTCAGTATCAATTTTAACGTATTTTAAAAACCGTTGAAGAAGCGCTTGATTTGTCATGATTAAACAATTGTTGATATGATGTCAAAAATACTTTATAACATTCAACAATCAATAGCTAGTTGAGCTTTTTTAGTTTGATCGATTCAAGTACCTTTGTTCGAGTGATTTTATTATATGTATAAAAAATTAATCCGTCCTTTCCTTTTTTGCTTCGATCCAGAAGCGGTGCATCAATTTTCGTTTAAAATGATCAAGTTAATGCACTTTATTCCGGGCGTTAAATTAATTTTAAAACACTACTTTGTGCTTGATGATATTAGACTTCAGCGAAAGGTTTTTGGACTGACTTTTAAGAATCCCGTTGGACTAGCCGCAGGATTTGATAAAGACGCGAAACTTTTTAGAGAATTGTCAAATTTTGGATTCGGATTTATAGAGATAGGGACTTTGACACCAAAAGGGCAGAAGGGTAATCCCAAAAAACGATTGTTTAGATTGAAGTCTGATCATGCTATAATCAATCGTATGGGTTTTAATAATATTGGTGTTGAAAATGCTGTAAAACGTCTGAAGTTTAACAAGGGTGTTTTAATTGGTGGGAATATTGGCAAAAACAAATTGACCGCAAATGAGGATGCTCTTGAAGATTACAATATTTGTTTTGACGCACTTTTTCCTTTTGTGGATTACTTTGTTGTAAATGTAAGTTCTCCAAACACACCAAATCTTAGAGCTCTCCAAGATCGAGAACCTCTGACAGCATTGTTAAGTGCATTAAAAGCGAGTAATTCTATGAAATCTACCCCGAAGCCAATTTTATTAAAAATTGCACCTGATTTGACAAATGAACAACTCGATGATATTGTTCAGATTATTGATGATACTCAGATCGATGGAGTTATCGCAACAAATACAACAATTTATAGAGATGGTTTGACATCAAAAAATAAAGATGAAATTGGTGGATTGAGTGGCAAACCATTATCACAAAGATCAACGGAGGTCATTCGTTATTTATCTGCCAAGAGTAAAAATAGTTTTCCAATTATTGGTGTTGGTGGTATCCATTCGGTTCAAGATGCACTAGAAAAACTGGATGCAGGCGCATCTCTTTTACAAATTTATACTGGTTTTATTTACGAAGGCCCCAGTCTAATAAAAGCCATTAACAAGGCTATTCTCGTCCGAACCTCCTAATATTTATTGTGGCGGAGCAGGTTAAAATAATAGAATGCCCAAGAGATGCCATGCAAGGCATTCGCACTTTTATACCAACACCAGATAAAATTTCATATTTAAAAAGTCTTCTTCTGGTAGGCTTTGACACTATTGATATTGGAAGTTTTGTGTCTCCAAAATCCATTCCTCAAATGGCTGATACTGCCGATGTTTTGAATGCAATTACTGGTTTTCCAACCCAAAGTAAATTGCTGGTAATTGTGGCTAATTTAAGAGGGGCAGAAGAGGCTTTGTCGTTTAGTAAGGTCGATTATTTGGGATTTCCTTTTTCTATTTCAGAAAACTTTCAAATGAGAAATACACATAAGTCAATTGAGGAGTCTGTTGTTGTTTTGTCACAAATTTTAAAGCTTACAGCTCAGGCAGGTAAAAAGGTTGTGGTTTATTTATCAATGGGGTTTGGCAACCCTTATGGCGATACTTGGAGTCTGGAGATTGTTTCTGAATGGATTGAAAAACTAACTCAAATGGGTATTAAAATCATTTCACTGAGTGATACGGTCGGTGTGGCTACGCCTAATAGCGTTACTCTGTTGTTTAAACATCTCATTGCATTATATCCAGATATTGAATTTGGTGCCCATTTCCATACCCGACCTTCAGAGTGGTATGATAAAATTGAAGCGGCCTACACCGCAGGATGTCGTCGTTTCGATGGCGCTATTATGGGTATTGGAGGATGTCCTATGGCAATGGATCATTTAACTGGAAATATGCCGACCGAAAAGTTGGTTTCTTTTTTTACAAAGGCTAAAGCAGAAATAAATGTAGCGCCACATCGTTTTGAGCGAGCCTATAATGCTGCATTAGAAATTTTTAAGCCTTACAAATAATTTTATTTAAATTAAATCTAAATAACTTGTAACATTTAGAACTTCGTTTTAAATTTGAATTCGATTATCTTTATTTATTCTAAATAAGTTTAAATGTTTATTAAATCAAATATCTTCTTACTCTTCATATGTTTATTGACTGTTTGTTCGACAGCTCAAAATCCAATTATGGCGGGCGACACATTGCCTTTTGTTCAAAGAAATGCCGCTCAAACCCTCATGTCAAGTTCCTCTCAGAATCCTCTAACTATTGGCATGTATGGTGAAGTTGAATATTTGAAGCCACAATATCAAAATGGACTTTTGGATGTTCATCGGATGGTTCTTTTACTTGGCTACCGTTTTGATGAAGCTGTTCAGTTCATTACTGAAATTGAAATGGAGCATACAACCGAGCTCTATGTTGAACAAGCTTTTGCGAACTATAATATTTCTGATGCGTTAAACCTCCGTGCAGGTTTGTTGCTTATTCCGATGGGTATTATCAATGAATTTCATGAACCAACCACTTTTAACGGAGTTAGTCGTCCAGCATTAGACACATATTTGGTGCCAACAACATGGCGTGAAATAGGCGGCGGAATAGCTGGTCGTTTCGATAATATCGGTCTTAGATATCAGTTGTATGTTGTCAATGGTTTTTCATCGGTTACCAATGGAAAGGTTCTTAACGGCAATAACGGACTTCGAAATGGTCGTCAAAAAGGTGGCAAATCGATCATTAATAGTCCAAACTTTTCTGCGAAAATAGATCATTATGGTTTTAATAATTTTCGACTAGGATTATCCCTTTATCATGGTAGGACCCAGTCTGATTATCAAATAATGGATACTGAAGGCGCTGATGTTGGTCTCTCGATGTTAGGTTTAGATGCACGTTATTCTAATGGACCATTTTCAGCTAGAGGCCAATTTATATATGCCGAATTATCGGATACTCAGAACTACAACAACCGATACGACACAGACTTAGGTGCAGGAATGCGTGGCTGGTATCTTGAGGCTGGTTATCGCATTTTCGATTTTGGAAAAAACCGATCATTGACCGCATTTACCCGCTACGAAAACTTTGATACGCATGCGTTTGTTGATGGTATTATTAGGAATGACAGTTACCACAGAAAAATTATAATAACTGGTCTAGGAATGGCTTTGAGCCGTGGCGTTGTTTTTAAAACAGATTTTCAATGGCAGCAAGTTGCTAACAGTATTAACTCAAAACAATTTAATTTAGGCCTAGGCTTTTGGTATTGATTATGATTAGAAAAAAACTATTTGTTTTCGCAGTTTCATTTCTTTGGATTGGTGCTTCTGCGCCTCCGTCAGCTATTCAAAAGAAATTGGAAAAACTCATACATGCCAATTTTGCAGTGCTAAACTATGATTTAAAACCCGTTGAAGTATTCACTGATATTGCTGATCAATTACCAAGGTCTTTTAACATAGATAATTTCATGTCAGTAGATTCAGAAGGTAATAGAATTGGTTTTGTTTACACAGGAAGAGGACCTAGTAAGACAGATGTTTATGACTTTGCTATACTTTTTGATTCTAAATTGATCATCAAATCGGTCAAAATACTTCAATATCGGGAAGATTATGGTGGCGAGATCGCTAGCAAACGTTGGTTAAAACAATTTATTGGAAACGATATTTCGGCAGAGTTCGTTATTGGCGAAAATGTCGCTGCAATTTCAGGTGCAACTATTTCGGTCCGCTCAATGACCATTATGGTAAACCAAGTTCTCAGTGCAGTAAATCTGCTTTTAAATGACAATGTATTATGAATAGTAATATAACACTTCGTCGATTGCCAAAGTCACAAAAATGTTTAATTGTTGCTTTTTTATTTGTTTTGAGCATTGGATTCTTCACTGGCTTGGGTTTTGTTTCAAATACTACTGATGCCAGTATTAAGGGCATTAAGACGCAATACATAGGTAACGAGGGAGAGGATGATGATTTGTATGAAATGAAATTTAAAAAGAGTAGTCGAGAAATGCTTACCATTATTCACACGCATACGTTGTCGTTAGCCCTAATTTTTGGATGTGTGGGTTTTTTGATGAGTTTGACGGAAACACCTCAATGGTTAAAAACACTTTTAATTATAGAGCCTTTTGTATCTATTGTATTCACTTTTGGTGGTTTGTTCATACTTTGGATTGGAGTCACTTGGTTTAGTTATGTTGTGGCTATTTCAGGTTTTCTTATGACGGCTTCTTATGTTTTAGCAGTAACATTAATTTTCCGAGATTTATACTTGAAGTCTAGTCTGATAGATTAAGTGCTTACTTTCTTGCTTTCAAATGTGCTCGAACCAATGAATTGTTGTAAATTCGCATGCAATTAAATCTAATTGCGATGACTTCACACTCAAATAAAATTATTGGCGAGGGTTTAACCTATGACGACGTGCTGTTGGTGCCAAACTACTCAGAAATTCTACCTCGTGAGGTTGATGTTAGATCACGGCTTTCAAGAAACATTTCACTCAATATCCCTATTGTATCTGCTGCGATGGATACCGTCACGGAAAGTAAAATGGCCATCGCCATGGCTCAAGAAGGTGGCATGGGTGTACTTCATAAAAATATGAGCATTGAAGACCAAGCTCTTAAAGTGCGTAAAGTGAAACGAGCCGAAAGCGGCATGATCATAGATCCTGTAACATTGCCATTGAGTTCAGTGGTTCGTGATGCCAAGCAGAATATGGCCGAATTTAGTATCGGCGGTATACCGATTGTAGACGATCATGGCGTTTTACAAGGTATTGTAACTAATCGTGATTTACGTTTTGAGCATAATGACAATCGTCCTATTACAGAAGTAATGACAAGTGAAAACTTGGTAACTGTTAGTGAAGGCACTTCATTAAAAGAAGCTGAGGTCATTCTTCAACAAAATAAAATTGAAAAGCTTCCAGTGGTCAACGAAAAAATGGTCTTGGTCGGTTTAATAACTTTCAGAGATATCACCAAGCTAACTCAAAAGCCAAGCGCCAATAAGGATCATTATGGTCGTTTGCGCGTTGCAGCTGCTGTTGGTGTTGCTTTAGATGGTATGGATCGCGTTGCTGCTCTTGTCGCGGCTGGAGTTGATGCGCTAGTCATCGACACAGCTCATGGGCATTCTGCTGGAGTAATAAGAATGCTCAAAGCAATAAAAGAAGAATTTCCTAATATTGATGTAATTGTTGGAAATATTGCCACCGGTGATGCCGCAAAGTATTTGGCAGATGCTGGGGCTGACGCTGTTAAAGTTGGAATTGGTCCCGGATCGATTTGTACAACCCGAATCGTTGCAGGTGTTGGCTTTCCTCAGCTCTCAGCTATTATGGAGGTGGCAGCAGCTCTTAAAGGGACAGGTGTGCCTATTATTGCTGATGGGGGTATAAGATATACAGGTGATATTCCAAAGGCCATTGCAGCTGGAGCAGATTGCGTCATGTTGGGCAGCATGTTGGCCGGAACTAAGGAGTCGCCCGGTGAAACCATCATTTTTGAAGGTCGACGATTCAAATCGTATCGCGGCATGGGAAGTGTTGAAGCCATGAAGGAGGGAAGTAAAGACCGTTATTTTCAGGATATGGAAGATGATCTAAAAAAACTTGTCCCAGAAGGAATTGTAGGTCGTGTACCTTACAAAGGTGATTTGATCGAAACGGTTCATCAATTTATTGGAGGACTTAGATCGAGTATGGGATATTGCGGTTCTGAAAATATTGAAGGCCTCCAAAAGAAAGGTCGATTTATTAAAATCACTAATTCTGGAATTATCGAGAGTCACCCACACAATGTGACCATTACGAAAGAGGCGCCAAATTACTCTCGCAGATAAATTCTGTTTTGCTTTCGCTTTCTCACTTTGTTTTGAACGATAATTGCTATTTTTACCCAACTAGATCGTTATAATATGAGAACATTCAAGACTTTGGTTTTTGCCTTAATGAACCTAATTTTAGTGTCGCAAATACAAGGGCAAGTTCAAGATTCTAAAACTTTATTTTCAATTGATGATATTAAAATATCGGAAGATGAGTTTCTGTGGATGTATAATAAAAATGCAGGTCTTACTCAAGTTTCAACCGCATTAGAATTAGATCAATATCTCGAACTTTTTATTGCGTTTAAACTTAAGGTTATCGAATCCCAGCATCAAGGATTCGACGAAAAGCCACAATTCCAAAGAGAATTTAAAGGCTATAAAACCCAATTAGAGCGTTCTTATCTGTCGGATCAAACCGTTACTCAGGCTTTACTCAATGAAGCTTATGAACGGATGCAATATGATTTAAAGGTGACTCACGTTCTTGTCAGATTAGGAGACAGCATAGCTGAAAAAGCTGAAATCATTCCGTTTGAAAAACGACTATCAGAAATGACATTTGAGGACTTGAGGAATCAATTTCATAACGGTCAAACTGTTTTTGTTGAAGACTTAGGCTATTTTTCAGCTTTTAAAATGGATTATGACTTTGAGACAATGGCTTATAACACTGCTGTAGGACTAGTATCTAAACCTTTTAAAACCAAATTTGGATACCACGTTTTGAAGGTACATGATCGCGCTAAATTCAAGGGTGATGTTCAAGTGGCTCACATTTTACTCTCCGATCAACCGAAGGACACGTTGCCGTCAAGCGAAGAGATTCAAATGTTGTATCAAAGGCTAAAAACTGGTGAAGATTTTTCGGAATTGGCTAAAACATTTTCTGATGACAAACAGTCCTCGGGAAAAGGTGGACGGTTAGAATTTTTTCGAAGAGGACAATTGGCCTCCGATATTTTTGAAAATGAATGTTTCAGTTTAACTCAAATCGGATCTTTTTCTAAACCTTTTCAGACTGAATTTGGATGGCATATCGTTAAGTTGTTGGATGTCAAACAAATAGAATCCTTTGAAATGATTAAATCAGATATTGAGAATCGAATTAAAAGAGATGGACGGTCTTTGAAAATTAATGAAGCTTTTTATGAAAAACTAATAAATTTATACCAGTTAAATTACATCAATCCGCAAAATGATTATTTACTAAGAGTGATCAACGAGTCTTTTTTTACCGATAACTGGTCCCCGCCTGTTGATTTACCTCAAGATCAGGTTTTGTTCATCATTGCTGATCAAAAAGTATATTTGAGTAATTTTGTCAATTACCTACTGTCGAATAAAAAGCGCTATGATGCGTCATGGCCTATTGATCGATTACTAAACGATGGTTATAAAAATTTTGTCAATCGTCAAATGTATGTGACATATCAGTCTGAGTTAGGGTCGCGTTTTCCTGAATTCAAATTCTTACTAAATGAATACCGTGAGGGATTGCTGTTGTTCGATGTGATGCAGAACAATATTTGGAATAAATTTCCCGAAAACAATGAAGACGTGGTTATTTTTCAAGAGAAATTGGAAAAGAAATGGATTGAATCTTTAACTAATAAATTTAAAGTAACTGTGAATAAGGATATTTGGAACGAGCTTAAACAAGAATTGTTAAATATGGATAAATGAAGGAAACGACATTTGTTATGAAGGTTACACTCGTGCTTGGTTTTTTAATGGTCTTATTGTCATCTTGCAGCGAAATAGGTACTCAAGACGGATCAATGGTTTTGGCCAGAGTTAAAAGTGAAGTTCTAGCAAAATCGGATGCTGAGGAAAATATGCCGTTGGGTTTGTCTGAAGAGGATAGTCTTCAATGGATGTCTCACTTTATATACTCGTGGGCTACTGATGAACTGCTTTTTGATTTGGCAACTTATAACTTAGAAACAAGCAGCCAGCAAGATTTGGAGTCACTCGTAGATCAGTATCGCACCGAATTATATATCAATGCTTACATAGAAGCTCTTGTTGATCGAGAAATGGACACAGTCGTGACCAACGAACAAGCGCACGCTGTATATGAAGAAAACAAATCAAGTTTTAATCTAAATGAACCTTTAATTAAATTGCGTTATATCAAACTTAATGCGGATTACGAAGGTTTAAACGAGGTAAAGAAAAGGTTTGTTAGGTTTAATGACAATGATCAATCCCATCTTGACTCGATTTCGATTCAGTTTAAATCTTTTTTCTTAAACGATTCTGTTTGGGTCAGGGGTGAGGAGGTGTTACAGAGTATTTCTATTCTACGTGCGAAAGATCGTTTAGATGTGTTAAAAAAACCTAATTTTGTGCAGCTCCAAGATTCAATCGACCTATATTTGGTGCAAGTAAATGCCGTTTTAGATCGTAATGAGACGGCACCATTAACTTATATGATGCCAACGGTTCGGCAGATTGTGCTAAATCAAAGGAAATTAAATTTAGTTTCCCAATTTAAAAAAGACGTTATCAAAGATGCAATCAATAATAGAACGCTCGAAGTATATGAATAAATCTTTCTTCTTATCATTATTATTTTCTGGAATAATTCAATTGGTTTTGGCACAAAATCCGCCAGATGATACAGCCGTTCGTCAAAAAATTGATGGAGTGGCAGCTGTTGTTGGTGACTTTGTAGTTTTAGAGTCTGATATTGATCGCCAATTTTTAATGCTTCAAGCTGGTGGCGTCGATACATCTAACATCACAAAATGTGAAATGTTCGG
>Ga0115570_10001454_pt1 | contig 19150 bp, 17 predicted proteins | sample COGITO_mtgs_1205_3_FD_87294 | JGI IMG/M metagenome (GOLD analysis project Ga0115570, IMG submission 87294) | Pelagic marine microbial communities from North Sea - COGITO_mtgs_120524 | ecosystem: Environmental > Aquatic > Marine > Epipelagic | place: Germany:Helgoland, sampling site Kabeltonne... | reverse complement strand
GCCTACACGGGCGCTAATAATTACACCGAAAATGGCCACCGTTTGGGAACCGACTACTCTATTCAAGGTAACATTCTAATTTCAGAAGATGTATTGAACGATATGGAGGATGCCTTTTTAAATTCTTCTGGTCCTTTATATGATCGCCTAATGGCAGTCATGCAGGCTGCTAAGCGACCCGGTGCCGACTCTAGATGCTATAATGATAATATCAGTTCAGGCTCTGCATTTATCAGAGTGGCCACGCCATCGGACACCGACAGTTCTTATGGTAATCTTTGGCTAGATATCAATGTTTGGCTCGCTTCAGGAATCTTTACAGGTGATCCTATTGACCAGTTGCAAATTGAGTTAGATGAATTTAAGGCAGGCCTGGGTTTGGATTCCAATGATCTGGAGGGCTTCAGGATTTCTCCCAATCCGACAGCAGGAATTGTGAAAATAGCATCAGAAACGGCACAGCCTTATGTCATTCAGGTGTTTGACAGCTTAGGTAAAATGCATGTGGACTTGGAAGTAAATACACAAAATTATCAACTCGACTTGAGTGGACTGCATAGCGGCCTGTATTTCATCACGATTATGGATTCATTTAAGACCAAGTCCGTGACTAAGAAAATTTCACTACTGTAGGCAGAAATGATTTTAGATTGAAAACAATTAACTATATTTGAAAGGCTGGCTCCAAATCCAGTTCCCAAAACATGATAACCTGCTTCTATTCTTTTAGATTTTTTCCCCTGAACCTGTCTTTTATAAAAAGAAGAGAGGCCGCTGTCATTTATTGGGTTTTTATCTATTAACTCAAATTTGAACATTATGAAAAGAAAATTAGTAGCAGAATTTATCGGAACCTTATGGTTGGTTCTAGGTGGTTGCGGTAGTGCTGTTTTGGCAGCGGCAATTCCAGATTTAGGCATCGGATTTATGGGCGTTGCCCTAGCTTTTGGTCTCACCGTAGTTACTATGGCCTATGCCATTGAACATGTTTCAGGCTGTTATCTCAATCCAGCAGTTTCTATTGGATTATGAATTGGTGGACGTTTTGGATCCAAAGACGTTATTCCCTACATCCTTGCACAAGTTCTTGGAGGTGTCGCTGGCGCAGGATTACTTTACACAATTGTAACAGGTACTCTTGGCGGTGAAATTGGAGATTTCGCAGCTAATGGTTTTGGAGATCACTCTCCAAGAGGATTTAGCATGCAATCTGCTTTAATCACAGAAATGGTCATGACATTTATGTTTCTATTTATCATTTTGGGAGCTACCCATGCAAAAGCGCCAAAAGGTTTTGGTGGCTTAGCTATTGGTTTAGGTTTGACACTCATTCATTTGATTAGTATTCCTGTAACAAATACCTCTGTCAATCCCGCCAGAAGTACCAGTCAAGCTTTGTTTGTTGGTGATTGGGCAATGGATCAATTGTGGTTGTTTTGGTTGGCTCCAATAGCAGGAGCTGTTATTGCAGGATTGGTTTACAAAAGTTTGTCTTCGAAACATAAAGAATGATATTCAAACAGGGTGATGCGTTCATCCTGTTTGTTATTTTATTACCTTTCATAGTTTAATTGATTGATCATGATCTCTAAGACTTCATATTTTGTTTTTTCTTTTTTTCTCTTAGTCTTAGCAACGGTAAAGGCACAAACCTACGGTAAACATGGTATGGTAGTATCCGACGACGCTTATGCTTCACAGGTCGGAATTACAATTTTACAAAAGGGAGGTAACGCCATAGATGCTGCTGTAGCCACTGCTTTCGCGCTTTCGGTGACTTTGCCACAAGCTGGAAATATTGGCGGTGGTGGATTTATGGTTTATATGCCTAAAAACAGGGATGTTACCACCATCGATTTCAGAGAAAAGGCACCACTGTTGGCTACAGAGGACATGTTTTTAAACGAAGACGGTATTTTGATTCCAGGGAGTAATCATACTGGATTAAAATCAGTAGGTGTGCCTGGAACTGTTGCTGGACTCTATTTGGCACATCAAAAATATGGCAAACTTCTATGGAGAGATGTGGTTCAGCCTTCAGTAGATTTGGCTCAAAATGGTGTAAGCTTGAGCTATACACTTGCTACTCACGCTAAATCCTTTTCGGAATCTGATGCGCCAGTATTTTTAAACAATCTATTTAGGGATGAAAGTGGTACATTATTAGATTTCGGTGCGTTGTGGAAACAACCAGCCTTGGCCAATACTCTTGCCTTGATAAAAGATCATGGTCGTGATGGGTTTTACAAAGGTCCAGTAGCTGAAGAATTAGCAGCTTTCATGAAAGATCATGGCGGTTTGATTTCAAAGCAAGATTTGATCGAGTATGAAGCCATCGAAAGACAAGCGGTTAAAGGAACCTACAAGTCTTATGACATATATTCTATGTCACCACCAAGTTCTGGTGGGGTTGCCCTAATCGAAATGATGAATATGATGGAATCGATTAATTTAGATTCGATACCATTTAATTCAACACCCTATTTTCATTTGATTACTGAGGTTATGAGACGTGCCTTTGCAGATAGGGCAGAGTTTCTAGGCGACCCTGATTTTAATGATGACATGCCTTTAGACCAACTAACGTCAAAAACTTTTGCCCAAAATAGGGTTTCGCATATCAATATGGATAAGGCTAGCTTAAGTGATCCTTCGAAGTTCGGGCAATTGTATGACGGGAATAATACCACACATTTTTCAGTGATTGACAAGTCAGGAAATGCTGTTTCGGTAACCTACACCTTAGAGCAATCCTACGGTTCTGGCATGGGGAGTCCAAAATTGGGTTTTCTTTTGAATAATGAAATGGGCGACTTTAATCCACAATTTGGTTATACAGACACTGGATGGCTGATTGGAACAGCTCCTAATAAAATAGAACCAGGAAAACGAATGTTGTCCAGTATGACACCGACCATTGTCGCTAAAAATGGTCTTCCTTATTTGATTATTGGCAGCCCAGGAGGTCGTACCATAATCAGTACGGTGTTTCAAACGATTTTGGCTGTTTTGCAATATGACATGCCAATTCATCAGGCGATTGAAGCCGTTAAAATTCACCATCAATGGTTACCTGATGATCTCATTTATGAAAAATATAAGCTTTCTCCGAATGTTGTAAGCGCACTAGAAGAGATGGGACATCATCCAGTGTCTCGAGATCAACTGGGTAGATTGATGGGTATCATTGTGGATGACATTAATAAGGTTTATGTAGGTGCTGCAGACTCGTCCAGTCCCGATGGCGCAGCAATTGGCTATTAAACTCATATTTGGACTTATTTTATGTTTTGAACCATTAAATTAAATAATAATGACTTTAAAAAAATTATCACTCATTGCATTGCTGCTCTTTGGAAACACATTGTTAGCACAACAAATACAGGATTTAAAAACCGAGTTGATTTCCGAGGTGGAAGTTCAACAGCAGCAACTTATCGAAGCTAGTAACAAAATATGGGCTGCTGCTGAAGTGGCGTTCCAAGAATCAGTTTCTGCCGAAACTTTGATTGCTTATGCCAAATCCCATGGGTTTCGGGTTCAAGAAGGGGTAGCGGACACGCCTACGGCCTTTATTGCAGAATATGGCAGTGGGACACCTATTATTGGAATATTAGGCGAATTTGATGCCCTGCCGGGACTCTCCCAACAGCCAGTTCCAACAAAATCACCTCTGCAATCTGGAGAGGCAGGTCACGGTTGTGGTCACAATCTGTTTGGAACAGCAAGCCTCGGTGCTGCCGTTGCTATTAAAAATTTGATGGAGGAAGGTAAAATAAAAGGAACCATACGTTTTTATGGCACACCAGCAGAAGAAAAGTTTTTTGGAAAACTGTGGATGGCCAGAGCAGGGCTGTTCGATGATTTGGATGCCTGTTTGGATTGGCATCCTGCCGATCATACCGAAGCCGATGTTCAGAGTTCATTGGCTTTAGTGGACTTTACCGTAGAATTTTTTGGACAAGCTGCCCACGCCTCAGCTGATCCATGGAATGGTAGAAGTGCCTCTGATGCGCTTGAACTTTACACGCATGGTATCAACGCCTTTAGAGAGCATGTCAAGCCAACGGTGCGAATTCACTACCACATCCAAGATGGGGGACAGGTGGTCAATGTAGTGCCCGATTATTCCCGTTTGTGGGTTAGGGTTAGAGACACCAAAAGAGAAGGGATGGACGAGGTTTATCAACGGGTGATGAAAATGGCAGAGGGTGCCGCCATTCTAGCTAATGTGGATTACGAGGTGAAGTTGGTTTCTGGCATCCACGAACTACTTCCCAACAGGGCAGGCGGTCAGGCCATGCAAAACAATTTGGAACAATTAGGAGAAATTATTTATACAGATAAAGAAACCGAATTTGCCTATCAGATTCAAGAGGAGGTTTTTAAACCCAAGGTAGGTTTAGATTCTAAGATTAGTCCTTTAAAAGAAACCGCAGAGCATCCCATGGGTGGTTCCACCGATGTGGGTGACGTGAGTTTTATTGTCCCTGTGGTACGTTTGGGTGTCACTACGGCTCCTTCTGGAACACCCTGGCACTCTTGGGCTGTGGTGGCTTGTGCTGGTATGTCTATAGGTCATAAGGGCATGATTTATGCCTCAAAAGCTTTAGGCATGACGGCAGTGGACTTATTTACAAATAGCCATTTGCTAGAGGAGGTAAAAGCTGAATTTAGAACCAGATTGGGTGACTATCAATACAAAGGACTGCTACCACCAGGTCCACCGCCTTTGGCACAGGAATAATATGAATTTAAAAAGCGGCATATCTTTATGTAGCTTTTTTTGTTTTAACTTGTTTTATTAACACAGTTCTTTGGTGGCAAACGTTTTTTATTGACATATTCTCATTCCATTTCTATTTATCCAAATATCAGATAAGTTTTCTGGAGTCCGTGGGTAATCATTATTAAATTGAAAATAATTATATCCTCCTGGAGTTGTTAGTGGTGCAGTATATATTTTCCTGTTTCTACAAACAAGTTTTATAGGATTCCATAATATATTCCAAGGTTTATTTGTTCCTCGTCTTGTTAAATATACGCATTTCAGTTTTTTAAGTTTTTGCGAATTTTGAATTAAAATTTCGACTTCGTTGGAAATAGTTTTTTCTTGTCTTATGAAATTTTCTAACTTTGAATCACTAAATCCTTTGCATAAATCATTTTGGTCTGTACCATTTATTAAATCTAAATTTTCAACTTCATAAATCAGGTCAGTAACAGCTATTTTATGTTTTTTACAGAATGACATCCAAATTTCAACATTTCTAGTATCACCCAAAGTCGGATTTATAGAATATATAAACCCTAGTGTATTCCAGAACATATTATTTTGTGTCCTGCCATAAAACCATTCGGCAGAGTTTTCATTTTTTTTACAGCAACCCGGATTAAATGTTCCGATGAATAGTGTTTCGACTTCCCAGTCCACATATTCCAGTTTCAAATCTCTGTAAAATTTATGTTTACAAGATGAATTATTGTTTTTTATTGCCATATTTTGGTGATTAGTTAGAAATTCTCTTAAATGTTTGCCAACGTCCCCGCTAAACGGAGTGAGGTTCGGGATTTTGAATATCGAGTTTACTCGAATATTCAAAAGACAATTAGAACCTTGCCAAATTGCGTTTTAGCGCATTGTTTTATTCAGTTGTCATGAACCTTAAATCATTCTCTGCCTCCATCTAATTCATCTTGCCATTTTTTCAATTCTTGCCACTTACCTTCGCACATTAATTTAGTCTGTTGGGGCCATGTACTTGGATCGTGAACATGAAACTTTCTTCCTCCTCTATGTAAAATTTCTTGGCATTTTTCAACAGAGGTTTCTGATAATTGTTTCCACGTTTTAATTCCAGCATTATGGAACAATTTTTCTATTTTAGAGCCAATTCCTTCAACCAATTTTAGGTCATCTTGCCGAATTATTTTGCTAAACAAAATCTCAGCTTCTGTTAAAAATAACTCATTGTTTTGCGGATTAGATTTTTTACATAAAAATCTACCTAACAAATAGCCTAATAAAGCACTTATTAAACCTACTAAAATGGGAATTATAATACACCAACACATATTTATTTGTTTTTATTTAATTAAAATTGTTTTATTGAACGTTAATAACGACCCTTCTGTTTTTTGCTTTACCATCGTTTGTAACATTATCTGCAATTGGTTCATTTAAACCTCTGCTTGATGTAATAATTTTATTCACATCAATCCCATTCTTAATTAAAAACGTTTTGGTGAAGTCCGCTCTTTTTTGTCCAAACTGAAAATTACTAGCCGCACTTCCTACATTATCTGTATGCCCCACACAAATTATTTTAGCATCTGAGACTTTATCTAAATACGTTTTGATTTTTGCAACTTTTTCAAGCTCTTCATCTGTCAAGCTTTTCATTTCAGCCTTATTGAAATCAAAATGTAAAACCAATGGACTGTTGTTAATTTCATTTTTTAATGCCTCTAAATCTTCTGCCGGCACTAGAACTGGTTGTTTCACTTTAACTTCTTCTACAAAAGTATTTTGTGGTTGTTCTACATGAGTATTACAACACAATTTGCAATAAAATATACAACCCATTATTATGGTAATTAAAATACCCAATAAGTATAAAATTCTCTTACTCATATTGTTGATTAATGATAGTGGATGTCATGCTAATTTTTTTAATTCCTAATAAAAAGTTTCAAAAACAAATAGGGTACGTTCAAGTTACAAATGCAACATTAGCTACCAATTTATAAATAAGGCTTTTAGGTATTTCAAAGTTTAGAATTTCTCTTGGTTTTCTATTGATTTTATGTTGTATTTCTAAGATTTGTTTCTCATTGATATTGGAGAATTCAGTTTCGCTGGTGCTGTATTGTCTGATTAGCTGCTTTGTCAGTTCTAATAAATTGATAGATACGCTCTGAGAGACCATTGCTATATGATGCTATACACAATAGCCTATGATTTGTTTAAGCGACCATTGTTCTTGAGTAATCCATTTTGTAATTTGCGCTTGTTTTAACTTGTTTAACTTACAAGATCTACCGCAATGTTTTTTACTTTCATTGCATAGCATCTGATCTCTTGATGCTAAATGTTAGAACTACGCAGTTTTGCGTTTATTTCTAGACAACCTCAAACTCCGATAATATTACGTCGCTTTGGTTAAGCTACTTATGAAGATTGAGATTTGGGGTCAAATCAAAACCAAATGTAAAAACAATTTTTTTAAACTTAACATATATTTTCAAAAAAGTGATCTGTTTGGAGTCAAGACATGTTTAACAAATCGGGCTGTATTGTTAATTACTTTAGCTGGTCCATCTTGCGTTGTTAGCGGGCTTCTTATATATTTGCACCTTTCTGTCACAAATACCTATGAGCCAAACAGCCTATAACGAAGATCACATTCGCTCCCTCGACTGGAAGGAGCACATACGGATGCGTCCTGGAATGTATATCGGCAAGTTGGGAGACGGCTCAACGCCCGATGATGGTATTTATATCCTCCTTAAAGAAGTGTTGGACAATTCGATAGACGAGTTCGTCATGGGTGCAGGGAAGACCATTGAAATTGCCATACGCGACCAGTCAGTTACTGTGCGCGATTATGGGCGCGGCATACCTTTGGGCAAGGTCGTTGATGTGGTATCAAAAATGAACACTGGAGGTAAGTACGATTCGCGAGCCTTTAAAAAGTCTGTTGGTTTAAACGGGGTAGGTACCAAAGCGGTTAATGCCTTGTCCAATTATTTCAAAGTAGAGTCTGTTCGCGACGGCTTGTCGGCAGTCGCAGAATTTGAACAAGGCAACCTGACGTCTAACATCCAACCTTCGGAATCGACGAAGCGTCGCGGTACAGCAGTTACATTTGTACCCGACAGCAGCATTTTTAAGAACTTTAAATATCGCAATGAGTATGTAGCCCGCATGCTTAAGAATTATGTTTATCTCAACCCTGGGTTAACTATTGTATTTAATGGTGAGAAGTATTTTAGTGAAAATGGCTTAAAAGATCTTTTGGAGGACAACACCAATGCTGATGATCTGCTCTATCCCATCATCCATTTGAAAGGAGAGGATATCGAGGTGGCTCTGACGCACAGTAAAACTCAGTATAGCGAGGAATATCACTCTTTTGTTAATGGACAAAACACAACACAAGGCGGGACGCATTTGGCAGCTTTTCGCGAGAGCTTGGTTAAAACCATTAGAGAATTCTACAATAAAAATTATGAAGCGGCGGATGTACGCAAGTCAGTTGTAGCGGCCATTGCCATTAAAGTGATTGAACCCGTTTTTGAAAGTCAAACCAAAACCAAACTAGGCTCAACGGATATGGGTGGTGATTTGCCAACTGTACGCACTTATATCAATGATTTTGTTAAAACCCATTTAGACAATTACCTCCATAAAAATTCGGAGGCTGCAGAGAAAATCCAGAGAAAAATATTACAAGCAGAGCACGAGCGCAAGGAGTTGTCCGGTATTCGTAAATTAGCGAAAGATCGCGCCAAAAAAGCGAGTTTACATAACAAAAAGCTTAGGGATTGTCGCATTCATTTTGACAATTTAAAGAACGATAGACGGCTTGAATCAACCTTATTTATTACTGAAGGAGACTCAGCATCTGGAAGTATTACCAAGTCTAGGGATGTCAATACCCAGGCGGTTTTTAGTCTGAGAGGGAAGCCGTTGAATTCTTATGGCATGTCTAAAAAAATCGTTTACGAAAACGAGGAATTTAATTTGCTTCAAGCCGCACTTAATATCGAAGAATCCATTGAAGATTTGCGATACAATAATATCGTGATTGCCACGGATGCCGATGTGGATGGTATGCATATCCGCTTATTGTTGATTACATTTTTCCTTCAATTTTTCCCTGAATTGATTAAAGAGGGTCATTTATATATCCTACAAACCCCGCTATTTAGAGTTCGCAATAAGAAAGAAACCATTTATTGTTACTCTGAAGAGGAGCGTGTTGAAGCCATTGCCAAGTTGCAACCAAAACCTGAAATTACACGATTTAAGGGCCTGGGAGAGATTAGCCCGAATGAGTTTAAACATTTTATAGATGAAGACATAAGACTGGATCCGGTCATGCTCGATCGCGATACTACTATAGAGTCGATGTTGGCGTTTTATATGGGTAAAAACACTCCGACACGACAAGAATTTATCATCAATAATTTGAAAGTAGAACTAGACACTGTTAAAACTGATGATGTCATAGCAACCGAAATGCCATGAGTGAAGATTTGACGCACATGCCGCAAAGCACTAGTCCTAGTGAAACCATTACTAAGGTGACTGGGATGTATAAGGACTGGTTTCTTGACTACGCGTCTTATGTGATTTTGGAACGCGCTGTACCTGCAATTGAGGATGGTTTTAAGCCTGTTCAACGTCGTATCATGCAGTCCTTGAAAGATTTGGATGATGGTCGTTATAATAAAGTGGCAAATATTGTAGGTCACACCATGCAATACCATCCTCATGGCGATGCTAGTATTGCAGATGCCATGGTGCAAATTGGTCAAAAAGATTTACTGATTGACACGCAGGGTAACTGGGGAAATATATTAACAGGAGACAGTGCTGCTGCTTCACGTTATATTGAAGCCCGTTTATCGAAATTTGCGTTAGAGATTGTTTTCAATCCAAAGATTACCAATTGGCAAGCGTCGTATGACGGACGCAGGAACGAACCGATCAATTTACCAGTGAGATTCCCGCTGCTTTTGGCGCAAGGCGCCGAGGGTATTGCAGTAGGTTTGTCTACCAAAGTATTGCCTCATAACTTTTTAGAACTTATCGACGCCTCTATCAAGCACCTCGAAGGCAAACGATTTACCATTTTACCAGATTTTCCAACCGGGGGTATTGCCGATTGTTCAGGTTATAATGATGGAGAAAGAGGAGGCCGTATCAGAATTAGAGCCAAAGTAGCCCAGCTCGACAAGTCCACCTTAGTCATTACTGAAATTCCATTTGGCACAACAACGGGCTCTTTGATTGATTCTATTTTAAAAGCCAATGAAAAGGGTAAGATTAGAATTAAGAAAATAGAGGATAATACGGCAGCTGAAGTAGAAATACTGGTTCATTTACCTGCTGGTATTTCTCCCGACAAAACCATAGATGCTTTATTCGCTTTTACCAACTGCGAAATGTCAATTTCACCATTAGGTTGTGTGATTAAAGACAATAAGCCTCTTTTTGTGGGTGTATCAGAAATGCTGCGACAATCGACAGATCACACCTTGGAGCTGCTAAAGGCTGATTTAGAAATCAAATTAAATGAGTTAGAAACCCAATGGCATTTTGCTTCCTTAGAACGCATCTTTATAGAAGAGAGAATTTACCGTGATATTGAGGATGAATCGACATGGGATGGCGTTATTGGCGCTATTGATGCGGGATTAAAGCCACATATTGGACACCTCATGCGTGCAGTTACGACAGATGATATCGTCAAATTAACAGAAATCAAAATTAAGCGCATTTCCAAATTCGATTCTAACAAAGCCAATCAGAAGATTGAGGCTATAGAAGGAAATATCGCAGAAGTTAAGCATCATCTCGCACATCTTGTAACCTATGCGGTTGACTATTTCAAAAGATTAAAATCTGACTACGGTAAAGGCAAAGAACGAAAAACAGAATTGCGTTTATTTGATGACGTGGATGCCACTAAAGTAGTCATCCGAAATACCAAACTATATGTTAATCGGGAGGAAGGATTTGTCGGCACAGGGCTGCGCAAAGACGAGTATGTTTGCGATTGTAGCGATATCGACGATATCATTGTTTTTACGAGAGAAGGTCAGGCAATGGTTACCAAGGTTGATGGTAAAATTTTCGTTGGCAAAGATATTATCCATGTTGCGGTTTTTAAGAAAAAAGACAGCCGTACCATTTACAACATGATATACAGGGATGGCAAATCTGGACCATCTTATGTTAAACGATTTGCAATTACTGGTGTTACACGCGACAAACCTTATGACTTAACTAATGGAAATAGTCAGTCTCAGGTATTGTATTTTTCTGCAAATCCAAATGGAGAAGCTGAAGTTGTTACAGTCTTGTTGCGGCAAGTGGGAAAAGTAAAAAAGCTCAAGTGGGATATCGATTTTTCTGATATTTTAATAAAGGGTCGGACCTCAAAAGGAAATTTAGTAACTAAGTTTGTTGTCAAACGCATCGATTTAAAAGAGAAAGGCGTTTCAACACTCCAGCCTCGTAAAATATGGTTTGACGACGTTGTAAGGCGTCTAAATACAGATGGTCGTGGAGGGTTGTTAGGTGCTTTTAGTGGTGAGGACCGACTTTTGGTGATCGAACAATCTGGGGTGGTAAAGACGATAGCTCCCGATTTGGCCGTTCATTTTAGCGAAGACATGATTGTCTTGGAGCAGTGGGTGCCAAATAAACCTATATCGGTTGTGTATTTCGATGGTGAAAAGGAACGATTTTACTTGAAACGCTTTCTTGTAGAAAATGAAAACAAGCCAGAAATGGTTATTTCCGAGCACCCAAAAAGTTATTTGGAAGTAGCGCTAACAGACTGGCGTCCTACTATAGATATTGAGTTTGCCAAGGAACGTGGTAAAGATCGACGTGACAATATTGTCGTGGACGTGGAATCTTTTATCGCTATTAAAGGCATCAAGGCACTTGGGAATCAACTAACGTCCTATGGGGTGAAATCCATTAACCAACTCGAATCTCTTCCGTTCGACGAACCTGAACGCATCAGTGCAACCGAAATTGAAGTTATAGATAATCAGCAGGTCGATTCAACAGATAATTCAGGTCAAATTAACTTATTTGACACAGAAGAGTAGGGTTAATCAACTTTATTTGCAATTCCAATCGTTTTTAATGATTCGCCTACAAAATTGTATTCAAATGTATACGAAGAGTCGGTAGTCGTCAATAATTTGATATGAACAGGTTTTTCTTGACTTCTGTTTTTTGGATGGAGTGTCGTTAGTATGTATTCACATGAATTGATCCACCGAACCGATGCCGAATCCGTAATTCCTTTGAAGGTTTCAATTTGTAAATTTCCTTGTCGTAAAAATTTAGATTTGTAAACTACACTATCAATTGTAACAACACTTTCAAATTGACCCTCTGTGAATCTTTTGCAATCCCTGTTTTGATTATAACATGCTGACAAAGAATAACTTAATAATAAAAATATTGTAATTCGTATTATATTTTTCATAGAACAAATATAAGACATCTATTCAGAACGGGTATAAGACTCAAACGAGCCGTCTTGCTTTAACACAATGATGGTCTCTATATCAGCTTTTGCTGTAGTATTAATTTTAGGCCTTACGTTTACAGATTCTGGTTTTGGTATATTGGACTCAGAATGTTCTTTCAATAGCTTAGAACCCGTTATAAGCCAGTGTAAATCGGTATCGGGATATGTGTTAATTACTTTTGTTACAAAATCCAAGCTAGGTTTGTTTCTGCCCGACAATAGGTGAGACATGCTTGACCGCTGAACACCTATCGCATCAGCAAACGCAGAAGGTGATAATTGTAGATTTTTGAGTAATGTTTTGATGCGATCTACCATATTTTTTGGGAAATTATATTAATCTTTAGTTGATATAAAACATATTAATTATCTGATTTATAATAAGTTAATTTAGTTAATACTGCATAAGTTACAATTGTAACATATTACAACTCATTTGAAGCTGTAATTAATGTAATTGTTAGTTACAAATGTAACATAAATATCGTTTATCTTTGAACCTATGAACGTTAATTCTTTTAAATCAGAATTAGTCCAGGTGGATTTATCCCTCAGGTATTTGCCTTTTTGTAGTTTTGAAAACGTGATGAAATCTATTCATGGCTTTGAAGAGGTCTTAGAAGGTTATTCGGTTCAACGAAGACCTATCAACAGTTATATGATAGGATCTGGCCCTACAAGGGTTCTTATGTGGTCGCAGATGCATGGTAATGAATCCACATCATGTAAAGGTCTGCTGGATTTGATGGCAAGTATGCATCGGACTTGCTTCAGAAACATATTACAATCTTGCACCATAGTTATTGTTCCCATGCTCAATCCAGATGGTGCCAATGCTTATACACGTGTAAATGCTAATGGTGTCGATCTCAATAGAGATGCTGTTAATTTGACTCAACCAGAGTCGAGAGTACTCATGTCGCTTTTTGATCGGTTTACCCCTCATTTTTGTTTTAATCTCCATGATCAAAGGTCTATATTTGGAGCAGGTTTGACGGGTTTCCCTGCGGCTCTTAGTTTTCTTGTTCCTGCCGCCGACCAACAAAAAACTTGCAGTCATAACAGAGCAGTAGGGCGTTCCATCCTGGGGTCTGTTGTTAAAGGGTTAACTGCTGATTTATCGAATACAGTGTCGCAATTTGACGATCACTTTAACATCAACTGTTTTGGAGATTTTTTTCAAAGTAAGGGTGCGACAACCATGCTCTTCGAGGCTGGCCAACTGTCTACAGATTATATGAGAAGCGACGTGCGCTTATATTTTTCTTTCGCCCTTTTTTTAGCTTTAAAACGCATTTCTTCTCCTAAGGATTTTACCGAAAATGCAGATTTTTATACCAATTTGCCTCAAAATATGGAATGTTATTGTGATGTAATCCTTGAAAAGGTAAAACTTCAATCATCTGGTAAAACCATCTCTATAGGTTTAACTTACAATGAATGTCTGGAGCAGGATGATGTGGTTTTTAGACCCTCTGTTTCACACATTGATCCCATCGATCCCTTGTTTGCCTTCAAGATTATTAATGATGAAATTAACCTCTTCACAGAGTGTGATGCAATTGAGGCAGATCAGCTGATTGAGCTTTTAGAATCAAATCAGTCCGATTTGATAAAAAATTTAACAATTATTTAATTTTTCAATCTTTTTTTTGTCATTAAATGGATTTATTTTTGAATTTCATAAATAACAGAAAAAATGAAGATTAAGTTGGATGATCTAGACCGTCAAATTCTTGATGTGTTAATTGAAAATACTCGTACACCATTTACAGACATAGCCAAGAAGATGAATGTGTCGGCTGGAACCATTCATATAAGAGTTAAAAAGATGGAGGATTCTGGCGTAATAAAAGGGTCATCTTTAACTATTGATTATGAAAAATTAGGTTATGCTTTTATCGCTTATGTAGGAATATATCTTAGAAAAACATCTCATTCTGAAGAGGTTTTAAAAGCACTATACAACATACCCTACGTCACTGTGGCTCATATCACCACAGGAAAATTCAACATCTTCTGCAAATTGCGAGCTAAAAACACAGCACATGCTAAAGAGGTGATTTTTAGAATTGATGATATCGAAAGCGTTATGAGAACTGAAACTATGATTTCTTTAGAGGAGAGTATCAATGATAAAAAACGTTTGATGCACGATATTTTTACCACCATTTAGATCTCACCAGTGGCATAAAAACGAAACGCATCTGAGTACATACTAGAAGGTACCTTTTGGTCGATAACGGCTTTTCCGATGGATTCTAATAAAATAAAATTAGGTTGTCCTTTGGAATTTTTTTTATCAAAAACCAGCAATTCCTCAATGCTTTTTTGAGCATTGTCATCAAAATGCTCGAGTTTATAATAATGCAATATTCGTGCTCTTATATCAACAGCTACACTACTATCAAGTCCGGTCAATTGTACAGAAAAATAAACAGCCATAACCATACCTATTGCAACAGCAGCGCCATGGCTTAATGGCATACTTTGGTCTTTTTTTAGTCTGTAAGTTTCAATGGCATGACCGAAGGTATGCCCAAAATTTAGTATTTTCCTGTTGTCTTTTTCGTATGTATCCGATTGTACAACCTTAAGTTTAATGTTGTTTGAAGTTAAAATAATGGTTTCCCAGTTTATAATTTGGTTCACATTCATTTTAGAACAAAATTCCCAATAGGCTCGATCTTCAATCAGACCATGTTTCATAACTTCTGCCCATCCACTTTTAACATCTTCTGACGAAAGTGTTTTTAAATAATCTGGATCCACAAGAACCAATTCCGGAAAATGCATTATACCAATTTGATTTTTAAGTCCATTTAAATCTACTCCAGTTTTACCGCCAATAGCTGCATCAACCATACCAAGTAATGTGGTTGGAATATTTACAAACTTCAATCCGCGCATGAAAGTTCCAGCCACAAAACCACCAAGATCGGTAACAACACCGCCACCTAAATTTAACAACATACTGCGCCTATCAGCGCCCTGATCGGACATGAATTGCCACAGTTGCTTACATTGGTCAATTGATTTAGATTGTTCGCCGTTGGGTATTTGCAGCATCACCGGATCGGTTATATGACTCAGATGAGTCAATAGCTTTGGAGCGCAATGTTGTGCTGTGTTTTGATCAGTTAATATGAAGACTTTTGAAGGTTTGGTATGATCCAAAATGCGCTGTAATTGTTGATACCCATCTTTACCATAAAAAACCGTATTTGAAATATGTTGTTTCATATTGAACTTGAATGTCATTTTGTGTTGCCAAATTACATCAATTATTTAAAAATAATATTTCCCGATTAGATATCTTTGACAAATGAAAAACGGATGTCCTCAGCTTAGTTTTGAAAACACTCAAACGGCCTTCAGATTAAAGAATGACAGAGCGCTGAGGAGAGCACATTGGCTGTTTGGCATGCTCAGATTTCAGCTTTTGGTACGCATTGGAAACGCCGTAGTCAACTGGTCAATCAAATTGAGGCTACCAGTATCTGGAATTATTAAAATGACTGTTTTTGACCAGTTTTGTGGCGGTGAAACCTTGTCGGACTGTCTTCCAATTTTGGATCAAATGAGCGAAGTTGGGGTTAAAAGTATATTGGATTATTCAGTTGAAGGCAAAGAAACTGAGGGCCAATTTGACGCGGCCTGCTCAAAGCTATTGGAACTTGTAGATTTCTCTAAGAAGAATCCTTCGGCACCTTTTGTGGTGTTTAAACCCACGGCCGTTGGCCGTTTTAAATTGTTTGTTAAAGTGAGTGACGGGAAGGCGCTTACAGAACAAGAAAATATTGAATGGAAAGTTGTTTTACAACGGTATGAATTGATTTGCCAAAAAGCTTATGACAATCAAATACCTGTTTTGATCGATGCTGAGGAAAGCTGGATGCAAAAAGCCGCTGATGAGTTGGCGTTGTTAATGATGAAAAAATTTAATACCTCACGAGCTATAGTTTTTAATACGGCTCAATTATACCGTACTGATCGCTTAGAATATCTGAAGAAATTAAATGAATCGGCCTTATCGGAGGGTTTTTTTGTAGGTGTTAAACTTGTAAGAGGGGCATACATGGAAAAGGAACGCGAACGCGCACAGAAGCTTGGCTATGCCTCTCCAATTTGTATTTCGAAACAAGCTACTGATATTAATTTTGACGAGGGCTTACGATTCATGTTGTCTAATTGCGATAGAATGTCATTGTATTTAGGGACTCATAACGAAAAAAGTACATATTTGGCCGTTCAGATTTTAGGTGAAAGAAATATATCATCTGCCGACCAACGTGTCTGGTTTGGTCAGTTGTATGGTATGAGTGACCACATCAGTTTTAACTTGGGTGATACAGGGTATAACGTCACTAAATATGTTCCTTTTGGGCCTGTGCGCGAAGTTGTACCTTATTTAACACGGCGAGCCAACGAAAACACATCAGTTGCAGGTCAAACTGGGAGAGAATTGAGTTTGATCAGAAAAGAAATTGAACGACGAAGAAGTCTTAAAAAGGATTAATTTCTAATACTGTTGCGATCGATTCGCAGTTTTCAACAAGAACAGTTCTTAAAAGTCCATCCTGGCGATTTTCAATGAGATACTGTTTGCAACTGTCTAACTTTGTATTGCTTTTTGAAAAATTGATTTTCCCTTTTTTCAGAATTTCAATGACATCATCTTCGGACAAATTTAAAGTCTGTAAAGTGATATTCGCTTTACCAGAAAATTGAAAGTCTTTTAAGTTGATATTTTTGATCGTACGGGCTTGAGGACTGTATGAACAAGATGTTTTTTTTCCACTTAAAAAGAACGACAAAAAAATTAGTCCAACGGCAAAACCTCCCAAATAATATCCTAAACGATGAATGAATTTCATAGATCAAATGTAGATTAAAAAATAAACAAGTTCGGGTCTTTGTACTCCAAATTAAACCAATCGCAAACAGAACTGTTGGTCCACATGCCGTGATAGCAATATAGTCCAGTTCTTAAGCTATTGTTAAACCGAACTGCTTGTTCTAACCCACCATTATGGGCCAAGTCCAATAAATATGGTGTTAAAATATTGCTCATCGCGGCTGAGGCAGTTTGAGCGTATCTTGAAGGAATATTTGGTACACCATAATGAATAACATCATGTTTTATAATTACTGGACGTTCATGAGAAGTCAATTCACTCGTTTCAAAATTACCACCCATATCGATGCTGATGTCAATAATGACACTGCCAGGTTTCATTTGACGAACAGTATTCTCATCAACCAAATTGGGTGCGCGGTTTTTACCACGTACAGCCCCAACGGCTATATCACAAGTCAACAAGGCTTCTTTCAAAGATTTTGGCTGCAAGGCAACTGTATACGCATTATGACCCAATTTTGATTTAATGCGTCTAAGTTTAATCGGGGAGTGGTCAAATATTTTAACGCTGGCACCGAGTCGAATCGCTGATTGGGCTGCAAAATACCCTGCAGTTCCAGCACCTATAATCACCACCTCTGTTGGTGGAACACCACAAATATTGCCTAAAAGTAACCCTTTGCCGATCTCGTTATCGCTTAAAAACTCTGCTGCAATGAGCATTGAAGCGTTACCTGCAATTTCACTTAATTGTCGCACTATGGGTAATGCCCCAGAATCATCTTTAATAAATTCGTAGGCTAAAGCTGTTACTTTTCGACTGGACAGAGCTTCGAAATATTTGGACTTTTGGGTTTTCAATTGAAGAGCAGAAATTAAAATTGATTTTTCGCTCAACCATTTAATTTCTTCCAAAGTAGGTGGGTTGACTTTCATCACTATGGATGATCCAAAAACTTTGGTTCTGTTGGTTGTTATTTCTGCTCCTGCTAAACTGTAATCTTCGTCAGTAAAGTTGGATGCTAAACCTGCTCCAGCCTCTATAATCACATTATGGTTATGACAGGATAAGGTATGGACCGCTTCGGGCGTTAAACATACCCTGTTTTCATTTGATTCATATTCTTTAGGAATTCCAATAGTTAATGACTGCTGTGCGTTAGAAATTTCTAAACGCTCCTCTAAAGGAAGAAGATCTAGTTTTGAAAAAGGTGACATCTTATCGCTCATACTATTATTATGGACATAATGAGGTTACAAAGTAACAAAAAATAGGGCATTTAAGCTTGTGCTAAGGTTATTGTGCGCGATTGGTCATTATTGATCTCGATCTGCAGCCTAATCATATGATCTGGCATAAGTGGAGTAGCCAATTCGGGCCATTCAATTAAGACAAGAGCACCCTCCTCGAGATAAATGTCAAAGCCTAAATCCAATAGTTCTTGAAAGGATTTTAGACGATAAAGGTCAAAATGATGTACCAAACCATTTTTTACTTGATAGGTATTTACAATCGAAAATGTAGGACTACTCACATGATCTTGCGACTGAAGTGCAATTACAAGTGCCTTTATTACTGTTGTTTTTCCGGCACCCATTTCGCCCGTTACAGCCACGACATCACCAAATGTGAGATGACTTAATAAAAAACTTACGGCAGATTCAAGTTCGTTCAATTGAAATGTAATCGCGGCTTTTATCATGATTTTGGATCGCAGATAATTAGTGGAACGATCATTTCTTCGAGAGAAACACCACCATGTTGGAAGCTGTTTCGATAATAATTCACAAAGTAATTATAGTTGTTAGGATAAACGAAATAGGCGTCTGATTTTGCGAAAACAAAGGAACTGTTCATGGTTAATGAAGGCAGACCAATACGTTCAGGTTCTTTTGATGCGTATGTATCTTTATCGTTATAGGTCAAACTTCGCCCTGTTTTGTATCTGAGATTTATACTGGTCTCTCGATCACCAATCAGTTTTGAAGGATGTTTGACGTTGAT
>Ga0115570_10001452_pt1 | contig 19169 bp, 19 predicted proteins | sample COGITO_mtgs_1205_3_FD_87294 | JGI IMG/M metagenome (GOLD analysis project Ga0115570, IMG submission 87294) | Pelagic marine microbial communities from North Sea - COGITO_mtgs_120524 | ecosystem: Environmental > Aquatic > Marine > Epipelagic | place: Germany:Helgoland, sampling site Kabeltonne... | reverse complement strand
CCTTTTAATACTATTCCTGATCCTAAGATCAAGCCTCGAGATATTTTTATTTCGGGCATAAATACTGCCCCTCTAGCGGTCGATATTGAAATCGCGATGGCTGACGATATAGAAAATTTTCAAGCTGGGATAAATGCAATAGAAAAATTAACTGACGGCAAAGTGTACCTTACCAATAAAGTTGATTCTAGGCTTTCCGATGTTGAAAATGTGAATATTAATACCATTGAAGGTCCTCATCCGGCAGGTAATGTAAGTATTCAGATACACCATATTTCACACCTCAGGCCGTCTGAATTGATTTGGACTATTGCTCCTCAGGATGTTGCCATGATTGGAAAACTTTTTTTGAAGGGTGTATATGACCCTTCTAAAATTATTACAGTCGCAGGTCCAGGCGTTAAAAACCCAACGCATCTTAGAGTTAAAACTGGATATCCTGTTGAATCTATTTTAAGGTCGAATCTATCATCAGAGGATGTTAGATTGATTTCTGGAGATGTTTTGACAGGTAGAGAATGTACCTTAGAAGATTATATGAGCTTTTACGATAGTTCAATTAGTGTTATTTCTAATGAAATTAATAGAGAGTTTATAGGCATGCTTAATCCTGGCAGTAGTTCATCAAGATATAGTTTAACTCCTGTATTTGTATCTTTAAGTAATATATTGTTTCCTTTTACTTCCTCTCAAAATGGTAATCACAGAGCAGTAGTTCCAATAAATTCTTGGGAACGAGTTCTGCCTATGGACATTCTTCCGAATGAATTATATCGTTCTATTCTTGCTGAAGACATTGAAGAGATGGAAAGTTTAGGGTTATTCGAGTGCGATGATGAAGACTTTGCATTGTGTTCATTTGCTTGCCCTTCTAAAACAGACGTTAGTGGTGTGATTAGAAAAGGTTTAGATATGCTTCAAGCAGAGGTTTAAGATGAAGTGGTTGTTAGACTATTTATTAAAAATAAAGCCTAATTTTGATGAAGGACAAAAACTTAATTGGTTATATCCATTGTATGAGGCAACCGAAACGATATTATTTAGTACGGATGCAAAAACAAAATCTGCGCCTCATATTAGAGATAGTATTGATATTAAAAGAGTAATGATTCTCGTCGTTGTTGCACTAATACCTTGCTATGTATTTGGGGCAATAAATATAGGATATCAAAATGCCCTCTCATTTGGGTTGGAGAGAACTTGGGTAGAAAATTTAATTTTTGGGGCTAAAACAATTATCCCAATAATTGTAGTAACATTTGTTGCCGGTGCTTTTTGGGAAATTTTATTTGCTATCGTTAGAAAACATGAAATATCAGAAGGTTTTCTTGTTACCTGCGCTCTCATTCCACTTACAATGCCGCCATCAATTCCTCTTTGGCAATTATTCATTGCTACTTCTTTCGGGATTGTGATAGGTAAAGAAATTTTCGGTGGAGTTGGTATGAATATTTTTAACCCAGCTTTAACGGCTAGGTGCTTTATTTTCTTTTCATATCCTAGTAAAATTTCAGGCGACATGGTCTGGCTTGTTGGTCCTGATGGTTACTCAGGTGCTACTGCTTTGTCTGTACCTGCTTCTACCAATAGCGCAGATGCAGTTTCTCTTTTAGATGGAATAACTCAATTTGATTATTCTTGGATAAATTTAGCATCAGGTTGGATTCCAGGTTCCATTGGCGAAACAAATAAATTTATCATATTCTTAGCTGCTGTTGCTCTAATGCTCATGAAATTGATTTCCTGGAGGGTGATATTAGGAGGTGTAAGTGGACTTTTTGCTATGTCATATATTGGTACCCTGATTGCTCCATTTTCTGATAATTCAATGTTGTCGATCCCTCCGCATTACCATTTAGTAATGGGGAGTTTTGCGTTCGGGCTGACTTTTATGGCTACGGAGCCTGTTACAGGCTCTCATACAGACACTGGAAGGCTAGTTTACGGGTTTTTTGTTGGTGTTTTGACAGTTATCATTAGGTCGATTAATCCAGCGTACCCCGAGGGTGTTATGTTGGCAATTTTATTAATGAATGCATTTGCATCATTAATTGATTATTTCGTTGTGAAAGTGAATATAAGAAAAAGGATGGCAAGATATGCGTAGCGATACATACACTATTGTTTTTACAACAATTGTTACAGTTGTCCTAGGTTTGGGGTTATCCGTTACTGCTGATAGTTTGCGAGAACGACAATCTATTAATGAAGAGCTTGATATAAAAAAAAATATATTATCTGTGCTTGGTTTTAGCCTAAGTAGCGAATGGGAGAATGACAAGATTCAATCTTTATATGAACAAAATATTAACGAGCTCATCGTTGATAAAACAGGCTCTATTCTTGGTCCGATTGAATCATCCAATTCGGATAAATATACTATATACCAAAGCAGAGAAAATGATAAAGTGACTGGTTATGCCATCCCTATCGCTGGAAAAGGGTTATGGGGAACGATGTATGGATACTTCGCAATTGAACCTGATGCTGAAACGGTCAAGGGTATTACTTTTTATCGTCATAAAGAAACACCCGGTCTTGGTGCTGAAGTAGATAAAGAGTGGTTTCAAAGTAACTTTGTTGGGAAAAAACTTATTGATACCAATGGTAGCTTAGTTAGTGTAGAGGTTGTTAAAGGCTATGTATCTAGTACTGATCCTAAAGCTATGCATAAAGTAGATGGAATTTCAGGTGCTACAATTACCGGGAAGGGATTAACCACTTTTCTAAAAAATGATTTGCAAAAATATGAACCATATTTATCAAAAGTCAGAAAGTTGAATCAAATTGAGTCTCTTTAGTAGTAAAAATAAAAAAATAATTAAAGACCCTTTAATGGGGGAAAATCCAATTTCTATCCATGTGCTTGGTATATGCTCTGCTCTAGCTATTACAACAAAAATAGATACAGCAGTGGTAATGACGATTGCTGTTGTTGCAGTTCTTTCAATATCGAATGTTGTTATATCTTTTTTGCGTAATAATATTCCTAATAAAGTTAGAATTATAATACAAATGAGTGTAATAGCTTCGCTAGTTATTATAGCTGATCAAGTATTGAAGGCTTACATGTATGATATGAGCAAACTTCTTGGCGTTTTTTTAGGGCTTATCATTACTAATTGTATAGTTCTAGGCCGTGCAGAAGCTTATGCTATGCAAAATTCTCCAAGCAAGGCTCTTCTCGATGGTATGGGTAATGGTCTTGGCTATGGCTCTATTTTGATAGCGGTTGCTTTTTTTAGAGAATTATTTGGTTTTGGATCTATTTATGGTGCTCAAGTAATAGCTAATCAAATCTATCTTGGTGGCTATGAAAATAATGGTTTAATGATTTTGTCTCCAGGAGCATTTTTTATTTTAGGTTTAATTGTTTGGGCGCATAGAGCTTATACTGGAACATCGGATAAACATTAAATATGCAACATTACATAAATATTATTATAAACTCAGTATTCATAGAAAATATATTATTGATTTATTTTTTAGGGATGTGCTCTTTTTTATCAATATCAAAGAAAGTGGAAACATCGATTGGTCTTGGGTTAGCTGTGATTTTCGTTTTGTCAATTACTGCCCCAGCAAACTGGGCAATCAATGAGTATCTTTTAGCTGAGGGAGCATTAAGCTGGGCTGGTTTAGGGCATATTAATCTTGATTTTCTTCAATTTATAGTTTTTATCTCAGTGATTGCAGCAATGGTTCAATTAGTCGAGATGTTAATGGATCGGTTTTCACCTGCACTTTACGTCAATTTAGGCATTTTTCTTCCTTTAATTACTGTTAACTGTTCGATTCTTGGGACGTCCCTTTTTCTAGTGGAAAGAGATTATAATCTGGCTGAATCAACTGTATTTGGTTTTGGTTCAGGGTTAGGGTTTTTTCTCGCGATTGTTTCATTAGCTACAGTAAGGAAAAGAATGAGATATTCAGATGTTCCTTCATCATTAAGAGGAGTTGGCATGGCCATGCTATTAACTGGTTTAATTTCTATGGCGTTTTTAGGTTTTTCTGGAATCAGTTTGTAGTTATTTAGGTCTAGTTTATGGAATTTACTATTGTTAGTGTAATTGTTTTTGGTAGCATCACGATGTGTTTAGTTTTGCTTTTAAATTTAGCAGAAAAAAAATTGCTTCCGCAAGGGGATGTCTCAATACTCATTAATGATGAACCTAATAATGCGATTAGTGTTGGTACCGGTGGTACACTTCTAGGAGCATTAAGTGGTCAAAAAGTATTTTTACCTTCTGCATGTGGCGGAGGCGGAACTTGTGCAATGTGCAAATGCCAAGTTTTTGAGGGCGGAGGAGACATACTTCCAACAGAGACTAGTCATATAAGCAGACCTGAAGCAAAAGAAAATTGGCGTTTAGCTTGTCAAGTTAAAGTCAAAGAAGATATGAAAATTCATGTTCCTGAAGAAGTCTTCAGTGTTCGAAAATGGGATTGCACTGTGAAATCAAATACCGATGTTGCTACTTTTATTAGAGAGTTCGTCATAGAACTTCCTGAAGGTGAAAACTTGGATTTTCAAGCAGGCGGTTATATTCAAATAGACATTCCAGAATATCATGGTCTTACATTTAAAAATTTTGATATAGATAAAGAATATCATGAAGACTGGGATAAATTTAATATTTGGGGCTTAGTTGCAAATAATGATGAAGATGAATTTAGGGCATACTCAATGGCAAGTCATCCGGCTGAGGGAAATAAAGTTATGCTTAATGTTAGGATTGCTACTCCTCCTCCAGCATTGTGGAATGATGTTCCACCAGGCATTGCTTCTTCATATATTTATAGTTTGAAGCCTGGAGACCCAGTAACAATATCTGGCCCATATGGTGAGTTTTTTATTAAAGATACAGACCGTGAAATGGTTTACATAGGAGGTGGAGCAGGTATGGCTCCCATGCGGTCTCATCTTTTTCACCTGTTTCATACTCTAAAAACAGGTCGAAAAGTATCATTTTGGTATGGTGCTAGATCTCTTAGAGAAATGTTTTATGATGATGAGTTTAAGAAAATTGCAGAAGAATTTCCCAACTTTAACTATAATGTTGCCCTATCAGAGCCATTACCGGAAGACAATTGGACAGGACCAACTGGTTTCATTCATCAAGTTGCGCATGATAATTATTTGGGTAATCATGAAGATCCAACTGAAATAGAATATTACATGTGTGGTCCTCCACCAATGATTAAAGCTGTTGAAGATATGTTAGATGGTCTTGGTGTTGAGAAAGAAATGATTGCTTTTGATAGCTTTGGGTAAAAAATATCTTAAATACTTGCCTTTAAAAGCCCAATTGTTATTGGGCTTTTTCTTTTACTTATCTTGTTCTGATTTATTTATTGAGTATTCAATCTCTGGATTTACTATGGGCACTTCATTCAATATTAAAATAAATGAATCACACAAAATTGATAAAATCAAACAAATTGAATATTCTATTGATTCAATTCTAATAAGTCTCAATCAACAGATGTCAACCTGGATTGAGAACAGTGAAATTTCAATTTTTAATCATAGTCGTTCTACAAGCCCTTTCAAAATTTCTGATGAATTTTATCATGTATTAAAGAAAGGAAAACTAATTAATAATCAGACCTCGGGTGCCTTTGATTATACTGTCTTCCCATTGGCTCAGATTTGGGGTTTTGGACCAAAAGGAAAGAATAATTCAAAAAGTCCTGATGCGAATGAAATAAAAAATGTTCTTGAATACATTGGTGCAGACAAAATAGATCTTGACTATCCATACATTAAAAAAAAACATCCTAAAGTTCAGATTGATCTTAATGCAATTGCTAAGGGTTACGCAGTAGATATAATTCATGATTGGTTAATACATAAGAATTATAAAAATATTTATGTAGAAATTGGAGGTGAATTAAGATGCAGCGGTGTAAATAAAACTGGTGATAATTGGACTATTGGTATTGATTCTCCAATAGATAATATTGTTTCTAATCAAAAAATATATGCTAAGACCAAAATTAAGAATATGGCCTTAGCAACTTCTGGGAATTATAGAAATTTTCAAGAGAAAAATGGTAAAAAAATCACTCACAGCATTGATCCACGAAATGGATTTTCTATTGAATCTAATATTCTTTCTGTAAGCGTAAAAGCTAGAAGCTGCTTGGTCGCAGATGCATGGGCTACGGCGCTGATGATTTTGTCACTCGATGATGGCTTAAGAGTCGTAACCGAAGCAGGTGGATTAGAAGTATTATGGATTTTATCAGAAGGGAAAGAAGGTCTTTCTCAGTTTAGTACTAAAGGTTTCTATCGTAAATAGATTTAAGCGCTTTCAATAGTTTCACATTTTTCTGTATCACCACCACAAATCGTACACGCTTCGTCTGCACCTATGCCTCCACAACTTCCTTGGATTGGTTTATCATTAAAAATGACACCAATAGATAAACCTAAAATGGCAATTCCTAATACAAATATTGATATATATATTGATTCCATATTAAATAATTTACGAAAGTAACGCTATTACTTATCATATTGAAAATTATGTAAATTGAATATTATTATAAAACTCAAATAAAGGTTTTTTCATGTTAAAAAAGATGATGCTTCTAATATACGTTTTTACTCCAATAATATGTTTGGCCGCTGGAGGTGGTCATGGTGGTGATTATCATCTAGATGGTAGTCTTTCAAATATGGGAATTATTTGGGTGATTCCATTTGCTGGTATCTTATTGTCGATTGCCATTTTCCCTTTAGTTCTTCCAGAGTTTTGGCATCATAACTTTGGTAAAATATCTTTATTTTGGGCCTCCATACTTATTGTCCCTTTTGTTATTAAAGAGGGTGCTGCTGTAGCGGTGTATGAGATATTGCATGTAGGATTATTGGAGTATGTTCCTTTTATAATTTTGTTGTTAGCGCTATTTACAATATCAGGAGGAGTTAGATTAACAGGTGCTTTAGTTGGAACTCCCCTAGTAAATCTTGCAATAATTTTAATAGGTACATTTTTAGCTAGCTGGATGGGTACTACTGGTGCGGCTATGTTACTTATTAGGCCATTAATAAATGCAAATAAACATCGTAAAAACAATGTCCATGTAGTAGTCTTTTTTATATTTCTTGTTGCTAATATAGGAGGTTCTTTGACCCCACTAGGTGATCCACCTCTGTTTCTAGGTTTTTTAAAAGGAGTTGACTTCTTTTGGACCACGTCTGCAATGTTTCTTCCTATGCTAACTATGATAATTGCACTTTCAATAATTTTTTATTTTCTTGATTCATATTATCTTAAAAAAGAAGGTATTACTTCTGCTCCAACAAAAGAAAAAATTAAATTAGGCGTTGAAGGTGTTTTTAATTTAGGATTAATACTTGGTGTTATTGTGGCTGTCCTGATTAGCGGCTTTTGGAAACCTCATATTAGTTTTGAAGTTTATTCCGGTGTTCATCTTGAGTTACAAAATATAACTAGAGATATTTTACTTTTAATATTAACCTATGTTAGTTGGACCTATACTTCGAAACAAATTCGTAAGGATAATGAATATACCTGGTTTCCTATTGTTGAGGTAGCGAAGCTATTTGCTGGTATATTTGTAACAATAATTCCGGCAATTGCTATCTTGAAAGCAGGTACAGATGGTGCCCTTTCTGGAATTATTAATTCGGTTACAAATGATGATGGGCCAGTAAATATCATGTACTTTTGGTATACCGGAGTTTTATCAAGTTTCTTAGATAATGCTCCAACATATCTAGTATTTTTTAATACAGCTGGCGGAGATCCTATTTTGTTAATGGGTGAGCTTAGGAATACCCTTTTAGCTATTTCTGCTGGTGCAGTATTTATGGGTGCAAATACTTATATTGGTAATGCGCCAAATTTTATGGTTAAATCAATCTCTGAATCTTCAGGCATTGAAATGCCAAGTTTTTTTGGATACCTCTTTAAATGGGCAATTCCATTTTTAGTGCCTCTTTTTGTAATTATTAGTTGGATTTTCTTCTAATGAGAATTACAAAAGTAACAACAAAAACTGGTGACGATGGAAAAACTAGTTTAGGCGATGGCAAACGTGTTAAAAAAAATCATGTCATAATTGATACTTTAGGTGAATTAGACAACCTGAACGCGGTTATAGGTTGGGCTGAGGTTTCTAGTTCAAGTAAAAAATATTCGAAAGACTTAAAATCAATTCAGCAAGATATTTTTAATATTAGTGGAGATATTTCTTTGCCAGATGGTAAATCTAAATTATTAAAAGAAGAGCGTATTTTTTTTCTCGAAGATAAAATTAAAGTTATGAGTAAAAATTTACCACCCTTAAAAGAGTTTATTCTTCCTGGCGGTAGTGAATTTAATGCAAGATTACATATTTTGAGAACAACCGCGAGAAATACAGAAAGGTGTCTTGTGGCGATGCAGCAGGACGAAGGTAAAAATTCATTACATCTAAAATATCTAAACCGTTTGTCAGATTATTTATTTTTACTGGCAAGGGCTGTAGGGTTATCTGAAAACCTTGAAGAAGAGCATTGGGAATTAAATAAATGAATTATAATAATTCAGAAATTAATTGGGCAAAAATTGATGAAATCATTAGTTCAAAAAATAAAATATTATTAACGACTCATGAAAATCCAGATGGTGATGGTTTAGGATCCGAAGTAGCTATGTATCATCATCTAATTGAAAACGGTAAGGATGTAAGAATAATTAATTGTTCTCCTACACCAGATATGTTTGATTTTATAAATCTGGATAATTGCATTGAAACCTTTAATGAGAACACCCATATTGAATGGATTAAAGATTGTGAAATTATTATAGTTTTTGATGTTGGCAATTTTAGTCGCACTAGAGATATAAAAATTGTTGCAGATAAATTTAATATCCCTGTGATGAATATAGATCATCATCCACATCCTGATGATCATGGTTTTGAATATAATATTGTTGATATCAAATCAGCAGCTACGGGTTGCATGGTAAGAAGCTACCTTAGTAGTGCAAGAACAACTCCTCTAAACAAAAAGATATGCGATGGCATATATGTAGCTGTGATGACTGATACGGGTTGTTTTAAATATAGTAATACGGATACATATTGCCATTCAATTGCCATTGAATGCTTAGATAATGGAGTAAATACTAACTATATATATCAAAAGATTTATGAAAATAGTTCTAGAAAGCGTGTTAGTGTTTTAGCTGAAATGATTTCTAATATATCTTATGAACTGGATGGGAAATTTGCTTGGTCCTTTATCACAAATGATATAATGAACAAGCATCATGCTTCTAAAGAGGACTTAGAAGGTTTTCCAGATTTCATTCGCTCTATAAGTGGCGTTGAGGCAGCATTAATGATTTTTGAAATAGATGAAAATCTATGTAGAATGAATTTCCGTTCTAAGGGTAATATAATAGTAAATACTATAGCAAAATTCTTTAACGGTGGAGGACATGCCTTTGCATCGGGGGCAGTTCTTCATGAACCTATTGAGATTGCAAAAAGTACGATAATAAATAAAACAAAAAAAATGATTCAAGATCAATTGGATGCTTAATTAATGAAAATATTAGTAGCTAAAGACGCGGGATATTGTTTTGGTGTAAGAGATGCTGTTAAACTTGCAAAAAAAAGTGGAACTGATTACAAAGAAGTGTATATGCTCGGAGATATTGTACATAATGAACAGGTCGTCAGCGATTTAAGTAAAAAAGGTTCAAAAGTTGTAAAAAATCTGGACGAAATCCCAAAAGATAAACCAGTTCTATTTCGTGCTCATGGTACGGATCCTGAAACGTGGAAAGCAGCTCAAAAAAAGAAACTTAATATTATTGATGCGACATGTCCATTGGTTACAGAAATTCATGAAGAAATAAAAATTTTAGAAGAAGAAGGAAGAAGGACTATTATAATTGGAGATCATAATCATGATGAAGTTGTTGGTATTGCTTCTCAGGTAAAGAATGCGATTATTATCTCAAGTCCAGAAGAGGCTCGTTCCTTAAAAAAAATGAAAAAAGCGGGCGTCGTTACTCAGTCGACTCAAATGATTGAGAATGTTCAAGAAATACTCACCGTATTATCTGAAAAAGTATATGATTTAAGATTTGTGAATACTATTTGTTACCCAACGCGTAGAAATCATGAGCAAATTAAAAAACTTGCTGATATTTGTGACTTGATGGTTGTGATTGGTTCATACACAAGTGCCAATTCAAAAAGGCTTACTCAATTATCTATGGCCAGGAATGAAAACTCCTTTCAAGTGACATGCGCGGATGAAGTTAAAAAGTCTTGGTTTACTAATATTGGAAGTGTGGGCATATCAGCAGGTGCTTCGACACCTGATGATCTTATAGCAGATGTTATTAGTAAAGTTAAATTATTTTCAAAAATTAAAGTAAAGGAAGAAATTTATGAGTGATAATCAATTTGATATAAAAGTAGGTTTAGCGGAAATGCTTAAAGGCGGTGTTATAATGGATGTAACTAATGTAGAAGAGGCGGTAATAGCTGAATCTGCTGGAGCATGCGCTGTAATGGCATTAGAAAGAATTCCTTCAGATATCCGTAAGGATGGAGGAATAGCTAGAATGAGTGATCCTCAAATGATAAAAGAGATTAAAAAAGCAGTTACAATACCTGTAATGGCAAAATGTCGAATTGGTCATTTTGCGGAAGCCCAGGTTTTAGAAGCTTTAGAAGTAGACTTTATTGATGAAAGTGAGGTTCTTACGCCAGCGGATGAACACAACCATGTTTGGAAGCATGATTTTAAGGTTCCATTTGTTTGCGGTTGCCGGAACCTCGGTGAAGCATTGAGACGGATTGCAGAAGGCGCTGCTTTGATAAGAACCAAAGGAGAAGCTGGTAGCGGTAATATTGTTGAGGCTGTCAGACACATGAGAACAGTTATGAATGACATTAGCAGGTTGACGACACTAAGTCGAGAGCAACTTGTTGCAGAAGCCAAAAATATGGGCGCGCCACTTGACTTAGTTATAAAGGTTTCTGAGACAGGGAAATTACCAGTTCCTAATTTTGCTGCAGGTGGTATTGCAACACCAGCAGATGCAGCATTGATGATGCAGCTAGGTGCTGAAACTGTATTTGTTGGGTCAGGTATTTTTAAGAGCCAAGATCCTGAAGCTCGTGGAAAAGCAGTTGTAGAGGCTACAACTAATTTTAATAATGCTAAAAAAGTTATGAAGGCTAGTACTGGGCTTAAATCAGCAATGAAAGGTCTAGATATGGCAGAAATTCCTGAGGGTGAAAGACTGCAGGAACGAGGCTGGTGATAAAAATTGGTGTCCTTGAACTGCAAGGTAATTTCGAATTGCACCATAAAGTCCTTTATGATTTAGGTATTGGTTCAAAAGGTGTAAAATGTCTTGATGACTTTGATTGCTTAGATGGTCTCATTATTCCAGGTGGAGAGTCAACGACAATGTCTTTATTAATTGACTCTTTTAATCTTCGTAATTCAATATTAGATTTTTCTGAAAAAAAACCGGTATTGGGTACATGTGCAGGGCTAATTTTAATGTCTAAAAAGATAGAAAATGATGAAAAAGTTAAACCTCTTGGTATACTTGATATTGTTGTTAACAGAAATGCGTATGGTCGCCAAATAATGTCTGAAAAAAAACATATAGAAATTCATCCTAATCCTCAAGCTTCTATTGATATAAAAGGCACTTTAATAAGAGCCCCGAAAATTACCAGTATGGGTAAAAAAGTTATTTCTATGGGCAAAATTAACAATACACCCGTTGCTGTATTTGATGGGAAGCATATAGGCCTATCTTTTCATCCTGAATTAGATGGGATTTCAATTTTCCATGAAATGTTATTTGACTCCTCCAGTAAATTATTTTCTAATAAGTTCGAGAACTTTAATGCAGCTTAAATATTTACCAAAAATTCAATCGCCTAAAGATTTGAAAAAATTAGATGCCCAAGCTTTACACTCGTTATGTGAAGAGTTAAGGTATTACACTGTAAATACAATTACTGAAATCGGCGGACACTTAGCTCCTACGCTTGGCGTGATAGAGTTAACTACTGCGCTTCACTATGTTTATGATACGCCAGAAGATAAATTAGTCTGGGATGTTGGACACCAGGCATACGCCCACAAGCTTTTGACAGGCCGCTTTGAAGAATTTCCAAGTATCAGACAGTATGGAGGATTGAGCGGTTTTTTAAAAAGAAGTGAAAGTGATTATGACGTTTTTGGAGCAGGCCATGCTTCTACGGCAATATCTGCTGCTTTAGGAATGGCTGAAGCGAGATTTCAGAAAAAACAGATTATAAAGTTGTCTCAGTAATTGGAGATGGTGCTATGACTGGTGGCTTGGCATTTGAAGCAATAAATAATGCTGGGCATTTGGGTAGGCAAATAACAGTTATTTTAAATGATAATGAAATGTCGATTAGCCCTAATGTCGGAGCTATAAGTAAATATTTCACTCGGCTTATATCAAATCCCACATATAACAAACTTAAAAAAGAAGCTTGGGACATTACTAAAAAGCTTCCACTTGCAAGGGGAAAAATCCAATCATTTTTAAGCAGGCTAGATAAAAGTATTAAAAATATAATCGTGCCTGGCATGTTATTTGAAGAAATGGGATTTAGATATTTTGGTCCTATTGATGGTCATGATTTAAACGAAGTAATTAAAACATTAGAAATGATTAAAGATTTAGACCAACCTGTTTTACTACACGTGTTAACAAAAAAAGGTAAAGGGATGTCTGTCGCTGAGGATGATCCAGTTAAATATCATGGTGTGAAAGCAAATGGTAGTGCAAATGGTAAAGTTGCGAAACCAAAAGAAGAATTAAGTGCTCCTTCATTTCAAGATGTTTTTGGGCATCTTGCATGTGAGGTTGCAGAGAATCGTAAAGATACTGTTTGTATTACAGCAGCGATGAGAGAAGGTACTGGATTGGTTCCCTATGAAAAAAAGTTTACAGATAGATACTATGATGTGGGTATTGCAGAGGGGCACGCAGTTACTTTTTCAGCTGGACTAGCAACACAAGGTATACGTCCAATCGTAGCAATCTATTCTACTTTTCTTCAAAGGGCCTTTGATCACATCGTACATGATGTTTGCGTTCAGGGCTTGCCTGTAATTTTTTGCATGGATAGATCAGGTATTGCTGGAGAAGATGGCCCTACGCACCATGGAGCTCTCGATATTTCTTATTTTCGTTGTATTCAAGGGATGATGTTATTTGCTCCGAAAAATGGTGATGAATTTAGAGATTTGCTTTATACTGCTTTAAATCACAATGGCCCAGTTGGGATACGTTATCCAAAATGTAGTTCAGTCAAATTTGAAAAGGATGGACAGGCAAAACTCTTGCCCATAGGATCCTGGGAAGTAGAAAAAAAGGGTTTGGATTTAATAGTCCTTGCAATAGGGCCCATGGTTTACACTGCCTTAAAAGTTGCTTCCGATCTTGAACAAAAAGGCATCTCGGTTGAAGTTGTTAATTGCAGATTTATAAAACCTATGGACCATAAGTATCTAAAGACAATCATTTCTAGAGCTTTTACCAAGGTCATTACTATTGAAGAGGGTGTAATCGAAGGTGGCTTTGGTGAAGGGGTTAGTTCATTTTTGCTTGAGAACGGATATCAAGGAGAATTAAAAAGGTGCGGGCTTCCAGATTCTTATGTCCAGCATGGTAGTAGAGTTCAAATATTAAAACAGTTATCTCTTGATGAATCAGGCATAAACAATACAATCTTAGAGCTTTTTGATGAGGTCAAAAAGCCACAATAGGAAAATTATTTCATGAGTGCATCGAATGATAACGATTTTCTATCTAGTTGGCGTAATGACGTTAATAATTCTAAAACCAGAACTTCCTCTTTTGATACACTTAGTGGTCACCAATTAGACGTCTGCTATTTTCCTGAGAATATAAATCAAGAATACCTTAAAAAATCTGGTTTCCCAGGTCAATTTCCATTTACTCGAGGAATCCATCCCAACTTGTATAGAGGAAAATTATGGACTATGAGGCAGTTTGCTGGGTTTGGGACTCCTGAGGAGACTAATAGAAGATTTAAATTATTACTAGAAAAAGGGCAAACTGGGTTATCCGTTGCCTATGATATGCCTACTTTGATGGGCTATGACCCTGATCACTCTTTATCATTAGGAGAGGTCGGAAAGTGTGGTGTAAGTGTTTTCCATATTGATGATATGGAATTATTATTTAGTGGCATTAATTTAGGTGAGGTTTCTGTCTCTCAGACTATCAATGGTCCAGCGATTATTTTATTAGCTTTTTATATTGCAGTGGCTGAAAGACAAGGTGTAAACGCCAAAAATTTAAAAGGGACTCTTCAAAATGATATTTTAAAAGAATTTATTGCACAAAAAGAGTGGATTTTCCCACCTGATCATTCGATGAGAATCATTACAGATATGTTAAGTTATTGTACTTCTGAAATGCCACTGTATAATACAATTTCGGTAAGTGGCTATCATATACGAGAAGCAGGTTCAACAGCTGCTCAGGAACTCGCATTTACGCTATCAGATGGTTTTACATATATTGAGCATGGATTGAATGCGGGGTTAGATATAGATAGTTTTGCACCAAGAATTTCCTTCTTCTTTAATTCTCATTCTGATTTTTTTGAGGAAATAGCAAAGTATCGCGCTGCTAGAAGGATTTGGGCGAAAAAATTGAAATACAAATATGGTGCAAAAAATGAAAAATCTATGATGCTAAGATTCCACACCCAAACGGCAGGTTGCAGTTTAACTGCTCAACAACCAGAGATAAACATCGCTAGGACTAGCTTTCAAGCAATGGCTGCTGTTTTAGGCGGTACGCAAAGTCTTCATACAAACTCAATGGATGAAACGCTTGCTCTTCCGTCAGAGAAAGCAGCAGAAATTGCCTTAAGAACCCAGCAATTGATTGCCTATGAAACAGGTGTCGCAAATGTTGTTGATCCGCTAGGAGGCTCTTGGTTTATTGAAAAGTTGACCGATGAGATGGAAAATAAAGCAGAGGAATATTTTAAAGAGATAGATGATATGGGAGGTGTTATATCTGCCATTGAAAATGGTTATCAACAAAGAGAAATAGGAAAATCTGCTTCTAATTTTCAAAATAACGTAGATAAAAATGAAAGAGTTGTAGTAGGTGTAAACGATTTCATAAATGAGAATGAAGATATAGATATCCCGATTTTAGAAATTGATACTAGAGCGGAAAAAAATCAGATGGAAAGATTAATTCAAATTAAAAGCAGCAGAGATAGTACGCTCACTAGTAACTTGCTTGATAGTATTACAAAAGCATGTAAAAATGGAGACAACCTAGTTCCTCCTATTATAGATGCAGCAAAAAATTATTGTACAATGGGTGAAATAGTTGAAGCAATGAAATTAGAGTTTGGTGAGTGGACAGAGAATTCAGTTTTTTAAAAATAATTAAAAGGTTTTAAAGTTTAGGTAATATAATGGAAAGAAAAATTGTTCATATCGTTGGTACTGGTACTATAGGAGAACCTTTAATTGGGTTGCTTTGTGATTATCAAGGTCAGTTAGGTATAGATGAAGTAACATTTCATAAAAATTCAGCTTCGAAGATTGATAAATCTAAAGTTCTAGATTTATTAAAAAGAGGTGCTCGGCTTGCCGTTGACGATGGTAAGGAGAATCAATTTAAAAAACTTAAAATTGATTCTGATTTGAGAACTGAGGATGCAATAGAAAGAGCTTCTGTTGTAATTGATTGCACACCAAGTGGAATTGGCCATAATAATAAGGCAAAATATTATCAAAAATTTTCAAACCATGTTAAAGGATTTATTGCTCAAGGTAGCGAAGATGGATTTGGTAAAAAATATGCAAGGGGAATTAATGATAAGGCTTTAAAGTCTGATGACAAATTTTTACAAGTTGTTAGCTGTAACACTCATAATATTTCATGTTTGACTAAAACAATAGCGTTTACTAGTGATGATTCTAATGATTTAGTTAAAGGAGATTTTTTGTGTATAAGGCGTGCGAATGATTTAAGTCAAGAAAATGGCTTTATCCCTGCCCCTCAAGTTGGAATCCATAATGACGAAAAGTTTGGTACGCATCATGCAAAAGATGCTTCAAGTTTATTTGAAACTATTGGAGAAAATTTAAATTTATTTTCCTCGGCCATGAAAGTAAATAGTCAGTACATGCATATTTTGCATTTTAAGATGATTATAAATGGTTCGATGCACATCGATGATTTAAAGGATAGATTGACCAAAAATCCTTTGGTTGCAATGACAACCAAAAACATGACTAGTTCTGTTTTTTCTTTTGGCAGAGACCATGGGCATTATGGTCGGATATTAAATCAAACAGTCATTGTCGAACAGTCTTTGAACATTAGGAATGGAAATGAAATTACGGGGTTTTGCTTTACACCACAGGATGGAAACTCAATATTAAGCAGTATTTCCGCAACAGAATGGTTTCTATACCCTCATTCTTATGAGGACAAGATTCAATGTCTATCTGATTTATTTTTCAACAATATTTAATAGCTTTTCTGTGAGGCTTTTAATTGGTTATCTCTCAAATACCTAACCCGGATGTTTTTCAAGAAAAAGATTTTTTAGTTTTTAAAAATTGTTTCAAAAATTTTTTTAAAGCAAAAGAGAATGTAAAAGTATTAGTGTCCTTATCTGGTGGAAGTGATTCTGTTCTTCTCTTATATTTAATTTTGAGATTTTTTGAAAGTAGTAAGCGAAATATAATAGTAGCTCATATTAATCATAATCTTCGAATTAATAGTATTGATGATCAAAAATTCATAGTTGAATTAGGCAGGGTATTAAAAGTAGAAACAATTATTAGGCAATTAAACCCAAAAGAGAAGACTAAAAAGGAAAGTATTGAATCGTGGGCAAGGAAAGGTAGATATAACATCTTAAATGAACTTGCCATAAAAACAGAAAGTGATGTTATTGTTACAGGGCATCATAAGAATGATCAAGTAGAAACGATATTAAAAAATTTATCTGAACAAGCTGGTTTATATGGATTGAGTGGGATGAAAATTGAATATAAAAATATTATTAGACCTCTTTTATCATTTTCAAAAAATCAATTAAATAGAATGATTGATAAATATAGCATTCCACATATAAATGATGCATCAAATGACAATCTCAACTTTAAACGCAATTTTATACGAAAACAAATTTTAAAACCTTGGGAGCGCTATGATAATGAGGTAGTAGAATCAATTGCTACTGCTGGTTCTAATTTTCAAGAATATCAAAATGCTTTACAATTTTTTATAAATGATTTCATTTCATTACATATCTCACAAATGAAGGAAGGGTATTTTACAATTAGTAAGAACGCTTTTAGTAAGCTACCGATAATTGCCAGAATCCTAGTTCTTCAAAACCTAACAAGTACTTTAGGGCGATTAAGGAAATATGATTTTGAAAATATTAAAAATTTTTTACTAAATAAAAAAATCGGGAATATTTATAAATCAAGATTTAGATGGATTCTTTTAAATGATCGAATTCAATATTTACTTCAATTAAATCAAACAAATATAAAAAAAGTTAAGACACGTATTCACGAAGACAAAAAAATAAATTACATTGAATACGAATATATTTTAAAAAGAGTAGATAAAAGTTCAAAATTCTCAGCTGATCCAAATATCGAACTATTTGAATTAGATAAAATAAAGAATCAAAAATTATACTTAAGACTTTGGAGAAGTGGTGATAGTTTTAGTCCCCTTGGTATGTCCGGTAATCAGAAAGTGAGTGACTATTTAATTAATAAAAAAGTAAATCAGTTTGAAAAATGGAATCAAGTTGTTTTGTTAGCAGGAGAAAAAATTATATGGTTGTGTGGACACAGAATAGATAATTCAGTGAAGGTTAGTAATTTGTCAAAAAATATAGTAGAGATAAAAAGGGTGGCACAATCGAATCCTCAATTATAAGCCAAGATAAGAACTTTGAATTATTTATTTCGAAGGAAAATATCGCGAAAAGAGTGAGCGATATTTCTTTAGAAATTTCAGAGAAGTTTCATGACACCAATCCTGTCATCGTTAGTATTTTGAATGGTGCTTTTGTTTTTACAGCAGATATAATTAGAGCAATAGACATTGATTGTGAGGTTGATTTTATTAAAATCTCTAGCTATAAAGGTATGAATTCAACAGGCGCGATAAAAATGTCTAAGGACCTTAGTATTGATATTAAAAATAGGCGAGTTATTATTGTTGAAGATATTATTGATTCAGGTTTATCCATTAAATATTTATATGAACATATAATAAAATATAAACCAAAAGATATTACAATAGTTTCACTCTTAGCAAAAACGAACAATTATAAGTTAAATTTTAATATTGATATTATAGGGTTTGAACTATCATCAGAGTTTGTAGTAGGCTATGGGCTAGATTTTAATCAACGATTTAGAAATTTGAAATCAATTTTCAAGTTACATCCACCTTCAAGGTGACTTAAGAAAATATTTATGGAACAAAACAAAAAATCAAAAGACAATAAAAAGAAAAAAGAAAAATTGGAATTTCAATGGAAAAAAGCTGGTAAGACCAGTTTTATATGGATAACAATTATTTTAGTAACTGTTTACTTTTCTAGCGTTCTGTCAGAGAATAGGAATAATGAAGTTGAAGTTGAATACACCGAGTACAAAAATTATTTGAGTGAAGGTGCAATTAAAAGTGCTATCATAATAAACAAAACATTTTATGGTGAATTTAAAACTAAACAAACTATTGATACTCCATTGGGCATCAGAGATGATATCACAAAATTTAGATTGTCAATGCCATTCATTGATAGGGAAATAATAGAAACATGGGATGCTGCAGGGATCCTATATACTTTTCAAGAAAAAAGTATTGATTGGACAGGCTATTTTCTCAACATGCTTCCTTGGATTATACTAATTGGATTTTGGTTTTTTATGTTGCGCAGAATGCAAGGCGGTGCCGGCGGTATGGGTAATATCTTTAAATTTGGTAAAAGTAAGGCCTCTTTATGGACTTCTGATCAGCCCAGGGTAACTTTTAAAGATGTTGCTGGCTGTGACGAGGCTAAGGAAGAGTTAATGGAAGTTATTGAAT
>Ga0115570_10001435_pt1 | contig 19264 bp, 13 predicted proteins | sample COGITO_mtgs_1205_3_FD_87294 | JGI IMG/M metagenome (GOLD analysis project Ga0115570, IMG submission 87294) | Pelagic marine microbial communities from North Sea - COGITO_mtgs_120524 | ecosystem: Environmental > Aquatic > Marine > Epipelagic | place: Germany:Helgoland, sampling site Kabeltonne... | reverse complement strand
ATTGAATGCCATAATAGATTCAACTTCTGCGTAAGATAATCCTTCGTTGATTGCTCGGTCTATGAGCTTGAGAACTTTATCGTCCATAAGGTATTTTGCTTGTTAAGCAAAGATACCAAAAAAGTGGTCATTACATTTGATACTTATCCATGTCAACCCCCATGCGCTTTAGTGCTTTAATTAAATACCTCTCACCACCAAAGTAATCAGACATACCACGCCATAGTTCACTGCCCTTGGTAAGTGGTAAATTTTCGATTTCAGTACTTGCATTTGAGCCTTCACCGCTCATTACCGAATTACGCACAACTGGCAATCCCTTATCGTTTGTTTCAATTCCCATAATGTACATAGACTTGCCCGTGTCTCCTTGATCTGGATCATTTGGATCGACTGGTGTAGTTATGCTAAATCTTATTGGGTTTTGAGCAGTAATAATACGACCGTCTTGAACCTCTAACTCATTAACAAATTGAGACTTTTCTTTAGCAGAAGCTTGGGATGGCGTGTCGGTGACATTAATACTTCCCTTGATTTGGTTAACCGTATCTTCAACAAAGTTATTTATTAGACCATTGGTGTAATCCTCATCTTGTGCGAGTTCCTGGATTGTGTTTAAATCAAAGCTATCCATATTGCCTTTAGCACGCTGATCTAAATAAATCATATTGTGCAGTTGACCAGGCTTTAAAGCAATACGTTCTGTAAAGCGCATAGTAACTTTCTCACGCAGTAAGTCTTCATTGGTAATGTTGCCATAATCATCCATAACGTCATTAGTCAACACCTTTGGTCCGTATGAACCAGCCATATCATATGCATCAGAATAACCATCCGGTAAAGCCTCCTTCATTTGTACACGATCGTCATTTACAAATGTTGATCCGTCAGAAATACCTGGGATTTGCTCAACAGTCATTTGTTGACCGTTTTCATCTTCAACAATATGTGATCCATCTTGGAATCCAATGTACACGTATCCTTTGTGCTGGTATTCATCAGCAATAGACTGAAGCTCCTGATAATCGTTGTCAAATCCAGCCAAAACCTTATCATCAGACAAGCTGTTGCGCTGGTCAATAAAGCTGGTAGTATACCCTTGCATTGCCTTGAGTGTCATCTCAAGCTGTTTCTTTACCATTGCAGCGTTTTCGATGTCACCACTATTTTCAAAGTCCAAGTACGTACTATACATACCTTGAGCTACGCTATAGAGTCCCTCAAAGTTTTGTAATGAGTTAATTACAGCGGTAGCTTCACCACGGTATTCTGCTGCACGCTCTGCCTTTAATTCTTGACGTTGCTTTTCTTGGTCACGATAGTACTGCATACGCTGCATATCTTCACCAAACTTCGCAATCATTGAAGAAGCATTGGACTTGGGTGCTATGTTATCGGTAAGTAATGCCATTATGCTTTAGCCTTTTTCTCAAACTTCTTAATGATAGACTTCATATAAGAGTGAAGCTTATTGCCTTCGTTTGATGCTACAAGTTTTTTGATTGCAGCCATTTGTTCTGGGTTAAAAATATATTCACCGCCAGTCATCTCGGCAATCTTCGTTCCGTCTTGGACTACATCAATAGGGTTCTTTTCATGTGAGAATTCACCAGGAGTTTTTTCAATAGAACCTCCGGACTTAAATCCTTTCTTACGAGGAAGAGTAACTGGATCTTCTTGTGTTCTTCCTTCACCATAATAACCTTGATTAATTTTTGCACTTTCAAGTCCAGCAGACAAAGCTGTATCCCCCAAACCTTGTAACCCCTGGAGCATAGTAGACATACCAGCAGTTTGCATTTGTTGAGAAGCTCCTATTTGTCCAAGAATACGTTGGCGATCCATCTCTTTTGCACCAATCATTTTCTCATAAGCACCAAGAAGTTGCTGTCCTTGCTGTTGTGTTAAATCAGCTTTAGTTGATTGCGCTTGACCAACCATTCCTTGCGTACCACCAAGAACACCACGAGAGCCAGCAGACTGTAGCGTTTTAGCACCAGCAGCCAAAGACTGATCCATTTGGTTTTGCAGCTTCGACTGGTTTAACAGTTGCGATTGCTTTTGGTAATAGTTGTAATAGTCCTCCTGGGAAGTCATAGAGGGCATCATAGCTTTTAGCGAAGCTTCCTCTGCTTTTGCCTCCTTTTGCGCTTTATAGCCTTGCCAAGCAGCAAGACCTTGTGGCACAGCAGAAGCCACAGCACCTAAAACCATACCGGTTTGCGCCTTTGGCACTTTCTTTGTTTTCTTTTTGTTGGCTCTCATAATTACAAAAATAAGTATTTATTGACCTTGTTGGTCATGTAAGTTAGATTTATCAAATGTGGTGTTAACAGCGTACAATTCTATCGCACTGTTTGATGTTTTCTCCAGGTCAATTTGCATATAGTAATCACGCATTGGATCACCATCCATAGCAGATTGAGTTCTTGCAACAAGTACATCATTAACACTAATACCAGATACAGTTGCATCAGCTTGCAGTTCTTTTCTGCCAGTGATTGCATTTACATCCAGGTTGGTGTCCACTAAACTTGATCCACTAACTTTTAATATATCAGCTTCATATCCAATAGGAATGTTGCTAATTCTTGAGTCTATAGTAATCTTGTCCCCACTGATTGCGGTTACTTTACCTATAGATACAATATGTCCGGTAGATCCTAAAGTATCTCTACCTATGTGAGCATAATGATTACGCTCACGCTCTTCGTATGCACTTGCAGATATCGAGCTTTGCTGATCAGTGTTTTTAAATACAGCATCCCAGGCAGCATTACCTTCCAGGCTAATAGTCTCGTAAGTCTTAACCATAGACGGATTGTAGTTGCTTACCACACTAATCTTACTTGGATAGCTTGTGCCGTAGAAACTATTGTAGGTAGTATTGGTATCGTGGGTATACAAGCGACCGTCCTTAAATGTGTAGAACAAGTTTTTAATGTAACCCATCTTCTCCGGTACAAACGAATAGAGCGTAGACCATTGACCACCTTTTGCATCGTAAGCCGCTGTAAACCCTTCAAACTCTTTTGCTGTACCAGACGTAGCATATGTTACTCCTTCACCATTAGTTAGAGTTACATTACCATTTGCCAGGTTCACTGTTGCCTGGCCTATAAAGTCGTTTGTTGTCGTAGTAGCTACAATGTCAAAAGACCCAGAGGCGTTCTCGGCAAGTGCAGAATCTAACTGTACATTACCTATATCATTACGGTCAAGATAGATCACACCATTACCAGCATCTTCGTGATTAGTAAACAGATCGTCCCAATTGATATCAGCATTATCATAGTTTAGATATTCTGAACCATAGACCGGTGAACTTGTAATTACACCAGAGCTATCTGTACTTAAGACAGCTGTAGTACTTCCACCACTATGAGTGATTACTACCGAGCTGTTGTATATATCGTTTATGCTTACCAGGTATTCATCATTGTCTGGATCATAACCAGAATTAAGATCAACAGCAGAGGTATATTTTGTAGCATCAGCAAACTTCTTGCTGAAGAAGCTGTCCATATTTTTCTCACTAATAGGTTCAATACCTGAAGCACCAAAGGCTAACACTTTACCAGCTCTAATGTCCGAGAAGTAAACACGTCCAAAACGGATCGATACGCTTTCTGGGTTGTCATCACATCCGTAATTACCAGCCATGTATTGAGGTGTTCCTAATACATTGTTAGATGCAACCAAATCTGCATTGTCCGAAGCGTACTGTATAATGTTTCTACCTACCGGTATAACACTCATTTTGTTTTGCTGAATACAGATTATACTGTCAGCAGAGTTCTGCAAGAATTTAATAGATCCGTAAGAATTGTCAAAGTCAGCAAAGTTTGCCAGAGACAAATTAAAAGAGCTTAACGCTAAATCTTGGCTGTCGTAATTAAAAGGCTCACTATAGGTAATTGATGCCTTACGGTACATCTGCATTGTACTTGGAGCATACAAATTGCTTCTACCATATGACTGTTGATTAGATGCAAAGAAATCACTCAACGAAATGTCTTCAATGTATTCAGTCAAGTAGTTGTAGGTTGTATGATCCTTACCGTAACGTAGCTGTCTTAATCTGTAATAAACATCCCCATCTGTAAGTTCCACTACAACGTCTGGGTTTTGAACCGTCATAGTATGAGTTCCATTACTCCCTAAAACAACCTCACAAACACCCATGTAGGAATATGCGGTATCATCGCTTACGATAACATTTAATATATTAATCTTTACTCCAGACTTCGTAAAGGTATCCCCTTTAAATATTTTTTCGTCAGAATAGAATCTTCTAAACCTTCCAGTTCCGGTTATATTGAAATTAACAGAAGTAGCGGTTCTTTCGCCATCGTGTGTTCCGTTCGATACATTATAAGACTTGCCGATTTCATAAAACGGTAGCCCCTCTGTTGTTTGCTTTTTACTGTAAATCTCAACAATACACTTGTTGTCCCAATCATCTGTATCAGCTACTACCGCTGCTTTACCAAACTTACTATGACCGTTATCTTCCAGGATCAAGTAGTATCCGGTGGTCTTGTATTTAGTAGCTTCCGAGGTGTCATCATAAATAGGATTATCCGTAGGAGAAGCAGAGTAATATTCATAGCCAACAACATTAAAGTCTATACCGTTAGGATAGTAATTGTCACCAAAGCTTAATATGCGAAGCTTATCACCCTTGGTAAAGCTATAATCTATTAATGCTCCCTTGCTCTCAACATACGAATCTTCCTTACCAGCAAGAGATCTAAAGGACACAAATATCTTATTGTTATAATCTTGACCAGCACTTTTTAGTGCAGTTGTGTTTGTTTCGTACCTGGCCTCTATTACTGAATATTGCAAATGGCTTGATGTACTGCTGTTTCCAGCATAAACCGGACTCCAACGTGTTGCCCAAGAAGGCGCATCGTTTTTGATACGCATTACCATAGATGTTTCTCCTTTGCTGGATCTTTCACCAAACCATTTTACATAAGACTCTGGTGCTTTTTGTACAGAACCACTACGGTTTCTATCGTCATAATAAACAACACCTAAACTATGTGTTGCACCAGCTTTAAAAGAAAGAGATCCTCCAGATCCTTCAGCGTACCTGGAATTATTTGTTAGCGTAGCGTTCTGAAACCTGGAGTTTGCTGTTTCTTGTGTTGGGCTGTAATAAAAAAATCTTGCCGGATCACCGGTCCATGTATGTAGGTAACCAGTATAATTACTACCGTCACCGTTGTATTCTATGTTTATTGAAGTAGCCGGTTCATATTGATCACCGTTATACCCAGTAGCACTTACATATCTTTCATCAGTAAAATCTGGCGCACCACCAGCGTGACCGTAGAGTTTGTCAATATTTAAATTGGCTTCTGTTATTTTTATTGTCGCTGCAATCTTTTCGTTAGTGCTATCATAAGGATCAAAAACTAAACGCACTGTACCCGATCCTTTATAGTATGCGTGTCTTGTATTGCCATCACCAGCACCACCGAAAACAACATTTTTTATTTTCGTAGCGTGATCTAAAAACTGATTTATAGTATCAAAAGACACTGGAATATTTCCACTTAAATATCCCATAATAGCCGTTGCAGCATCAGCCTTTGTTGTAGGATGCGTTGGTGAGTAGACAAAGTTCTTCTTAATAGGAGTCATGTCTACATTCACAGTATCGTCAATCCTACCTCTTATTACATCCGTTTCTCTTTGAGCCTCTTGCCATGACAATGGATAGTTCTGCATATTAAGCTTAACAAAGTCAGAGAGTATTGTTAAGTCAAGAGTATATGCACTACCAGGCTTTAAGATGCCAGGGAAGTCAGATAAATCAATTTCAATGCGCTTTGTTGCTGAATGATTATCAGTATCCAAGGTCATTGGAGTATCGTAGGTCGGATATCTTTCCTTGTAATTAGGCAAGACCTCTATATCAACATTAACATTGTCGTACCCTTCTGTGTATCCACCGTACATTAATCGGTTTCCACTTACAGCTTGAGTATCTGCTTTCAGTGGTACATTATCAAACAACTTGTTAAACTGATCTTGAGTAACAGCAGTGTATGATCCATCGTTTAAAAACTTAATCGTTTTAGACTGGACACTGGTTCTATCGTTGTCAATTTCATCAATAATATAAAAGATGTTGTCTAAACCTGATCTGGCTAATACACGAATCTTTTTGACATCACCAACATGAGTATTTACCTCAACATTTATTCCGTTATTTGTCTTTTTTGCATCTGCTGTAACAAGGCCATCATTGAGTTGTTCTGTCGTAAACGCCACTGCTGAATAGGGAGAAATCGCAGAAACTTCCCCATCATCATAGACGTATTGATATGCGAATTGGAAAGTTTTCTCATATAGATTATTTACAGTCTTTGAAGAATCCGTAAAGAAGTTAAAAGTAGGAGGATCAAGTGGCGGCTGTTTAGCTGTGGTAATAAAGTATAGTCGCTCTTCTTCAGTAAGAGTTGTAGAAGGATTTGTTCCCTGGCTGTATTCACTTGGATACAATCCACTCTCTGCTTTAGAGATGTTGATTTTTTTTGGTGCGGTTACACCATCGGTAAAATACAGTAAGGTATCGTTGTACTGGTTTACAATAATATCAGCTTTAACAAAGCCATTCTCTGTAAACTTTAAAACGCTGTCCTGGTAAACCTTTATTACACGATCACTTGAAAGTGAATACTTGTATATGCTATGATTGTTGTTGCTGTTGTATACAAAGTAAAAGACCTCGTCCTTCTGTAAGTTTGATACGTGACCAATAACTTTGTTTGTTCCAGCTGGAAGAGTGTCGCTTGTGTTTTTATACGCAACTACGGTGTTACCCTTAATGTTTTTTACAACTCCAGCATTACCACCGTCATCATTAGATACACGAATATTTAGCGCATCTACTAATTCAATGGATTTCAATACCCTGGGATCATCGTCCTTGTTAAGGTATCGTGGAGTTAGTTTATCAACCGCCATATGTTATCCTTTAGGACTTTGTTGGTAATTCTTTCTAATAGTCTTTAAAGCTTCCTCTTTAGAGAATGCTTTTATACGTGCGTTAGCTAATCTACGCTCGTTGTAATATTCTTGTCTGGCACGCATCTTCTCGTTTGCCGGGACTGTGCTTTTACGCTCAATCAAACGATAGTACATATAAGATCTTAATGCGTTTTCTGCGTACAAGTGAATTCTTGGGTTTGAGCTTCTTGCTTCATCAGCAATGTATTCTACAACTACCTGGGTAGCATCGATGCCAGTTCCCAGCTCAATGCGATTATCTTCTGCATTCATTCTGTACTCACCGCCATACTGTCCACCTCCTACGCCATATAAACGGCCTTCAGTGCTTTCGTATAAGTAGTTACGGAATACATAGCTATCGTACTGTTTAAACCCTTCACCTACGTTGGTTACATCACGATCACGTTCACGGTCGTACACGCCATCACTATCACTATCTATTGGGTTGCCAGCAGCATCCTTCTTGTACTTATTAGATATGTTAATGTTTTTGTTTTCACCAAAGACATGGACCAATCCATCTTGACCTACAATACCGATCTTAATAAGATCTACGAAGTCATCTGGTAAGTCAACTGTGTTTAATGTTTTGTTGATCGTAAGCTTTAGAGACTTTACTTGTTTGAGCATATCAAAACCCATCTCACGAATTCCACGTAAGGCAAAGTTTCTAACGACAGTATTGGATGCATCAGCAACATAGTCATCACCAGATCCGGTGAGGATAAAGTCGTTTACAATTTGATCAATAGTAACAGTATCTCTTGCCATTATTGTGCTTGTTGTTGTGCGCCATAAGCTATGACAGCTTCGTCACGCAAGTTTATACCAACCATTTTACCAATCTCTATTACCAATTTAGGAACATAATGATCTGGTAACTCAAAGTCCACACTGTTCGCTGCCAGGTAAACTTCTTTCCCTCCAGGTAACGCCTGATCGTAACCGAACTTCGGCATAGATGCAGTTCTCGCTCCGCTTGTAGGATTAACACCTTCTGGTTGTTTGTAGTATCTAATCTTAATTTTCTTCACCGTAGTTGGGAACACCTCAATAACATCGCTTAACAACGCTACTGGAGATGAATCGCTTGGCTTTGACAAATCACTTTGTAGGATATACTCAAGCTTTTCTTCATCATACATTACATCTATAGTTGTAGACGTTGTAGTTCCAAACACATAAGTACCAGAGGTACGCAAAGAAATAATCTTTGCTAAATCATCTGGCTTTGCAAATGTTCCGTTAGCTTGAGATACAGTCTCGGTCTTTGAGAATGTAGATAGATCTTCTTCAATCTGTTTCATTGCACTCAAGTGTCTTTGTACGTCAAGACCACGAAGCTTCATATTTTTAGCTACGTTGAGTTGTTGGAACAGATCGTTAAATATTTTAGCCTGGGCAACTGGAGCAAAGTTGTTAAACACCGTTGGTGTAACAAAACCTCGCTGGTCCTTATTAGCCAGATCTTTTAATGTGTTATATACTTGGTTGACACTTGCCATTTCTGTAGTGATTCTATAATAGCAAATGTACGAAATAAAAAAGGGCATCCTTTTGGGATGCCCTTACCATCTAATAACGAGAGAAAGAGATTTGATGGAATTAGTAAGTAGTTGACAAAGTTATGCAATAGATTCTAAACGGCTTGTGATTTCACTGAAAACTTCAGAACCCTTTTCCGTTAAACAAAATCTTGTCATTACATCAACCGTGTCCTGACCAATAGGAGTTGATACAATCAAACCTCCGGTGTCAAACCAACGCATACCATCGTTTGTGCTATCCAGGATCTGGAAATCCACAGCTTGCATAATTGCACTACGTGTACGTACTGTTGGATTATCAAACATCTTGATAAACTTGGTTGGATTTGTTTTAGCATGATTTAAAAGCTCACGCTTAACACTCATTGTTTCAGCTTCGATGTTAATGCCCAGGAACATAGCTACCGGGTATAAATCTTCAATTGCTTTATCACGAACTAAACCTACAGCTTCATGTACTGCAAATTCAGCTTCTACCTCATCAACCGCTGTTTTAGATTCGTCTTTTAAGTAGAACAAGCCACCTCCGTTTGCTTCATTCTCTGGATGAGCAGTGAGGTACTTGATTAAGTTAGGTTGAGTTTTCTTTACAGCAAGTGTTCCTTCACGGAATACAATCTGTTCTCTTACCGCATTTGAGCTTTGCTCGTCTGCATAGATAGAGTTTTCATTAGGGCAGTAACGGATTTGTCTAATCTCGTTTTTAGCCTCATCAAACACTGTAATGTTTGTTTGTGGGATAGTAAAGTAAATGCCTCCTTTTTTCTTCGTCAGGAAGATATATACTTCACGTTCTTTTTTACCTTCTTTCTTTTTGATCTTGTAAGAAGTGCCAGCGTTTACAGCTGGGGATTGGGCAGCTGGTTTACGACCACGCTTTGCCGGAGCAGTTTTTTGTTCCATAATATTAAATACAATTAAAATTTAAAAAGAGCCACCCCCGAAGGAGTGGCTCATATATGTAATTAAGAAATTACTTCTTAATCAATACGTGACGGTTAGCCGCACGAGTTACCAAGTTACATTCAGAACGGTAGTTGAATTGTACCAAATCCTTCGTGTCGTTAGTAGCTCCAAGGATAGAACCAGTCATCCAATGCTCTAACTCACGAGAGTAGCCATTAGTTGCTTTGTAGTTCATTTCCAATGCTGGGTTACGATCACCAGTTTTCGCATCAACAACAGTTGACATTGGGATCATAACACCCACGTAACCTTTAGCGGTATCTGTAGCAAGACCTAACAATGTTGGCTCGTTCAACAATTTCCAGTCATGCTTGTGGAAAGTGTAACCACCACGAGAGAATGATTGGAAGCCAAGGTTTACAGCCATATCCTTGCTGTTACCAAATGCACCGAAGCTTGAAGTAACACCAGCAGTGATACCAGTACCAGCACCAGCAGAAGCAATCAAGTCATCGATTTTCAATGCCTGGTGACGGTTAACGTACATAGCGTACTCTGGACCAGCACCTTGACGGTCTAACTCTTTGATCAAGTCATCAACATCGCTTAATGCAGAAATGTAGTCAGAAGAGTTGATACCACGATCTTCGATTGCAGCGAAGTAACCTTCAGAACCAGCAATACCAGAAAGAGCTGAAGCAGTTGCAGTAACTGACTCACCTAACAACATCATCATTTCACGCTTGTCCATGAAACGCTGACGAGTGTCTTGCTCTGACTTGATGTACCAACGGTAGTCACCACCACCCAAGTTGATCCATCCGATGTTAGTAGCTTGGCTACCAGTCACCTTGTAGATCTCTTTGATGATAGAGTATCCGTTTGTACGCTTAACTACGTTGCTTTCCATGTAGTCTGTTTGCTGGTCAGAACCTTGAGCAAACAAGTTACCGATAACTGGTACTTCAATACCAGATGTAGCTACAGAAGGAAGAGTATCAGCAGAAGCCAACGGAGTCAATTTGAAAGACTGAACAGTGTTGCCAGTCTTAACTACATCGTGTACGAAACAACGAACATCGAAGTTAGCACCAGCAAGTACTACGTCATTCTCACGCAAGTTAACAGTGCTTGCAGAAGCAGCAGCAGAAGCTGTAGCCACAACGAATGCTTGAGAAGCACCGGCAGCAGCAGAAGCTACAGTTGCAGTTGGTGCAATGCTTGCTTTAGGGTGCAAACGTTGCTCTTCCCACCACTGTACTTGGTCGTTAGTACCAGCGTTTTTAACTGCGCCAGTCAATTTCAAGAAACCAGTGATACCTTGGTTTCCATACGTTTTTACCAATAACTCACGGTTATCTGGTTTGTTCACCTCATTGATGAATGATGCCAAGTCAACGTACTTGGCCGGGTCTAATCTACGGATGCCAGCATTTGCTACATCAGAAGGTCCATTAATTGCCATAACTTATATTTTTAATAGCGTTTTACAAAAATTTTATAGTGGTATCATTACCACCAAGTAGAGCATTTTTGAGTTGTTCCGCTATTGGATCTGCATCTTGACCAGGGCCAACACCAGGTGTTTGCATTTGGGCGTTTGCAGCTTTGCTAACCAAGTTTCTTTGTCCGTCCGATAGTCCTTGTTGATACAATGCTTTCGCAATCGCTGGCATATTATCAACGACAGCTCGGTGGATTGAAAGTGTTTCTACATCCCAGTTACCATTATCATCAATGTATTGATCAAAATAAGTTTCCAGGTTTTCGTTTCTGTTGATTAGATCAGATTTGTAACCATTGTCTAAACCATAAGTAAACTCCTGGCCGTTGGGTAAATCAAAAGAAATACCATCAATGTCACTAACTGTGGATCGCATATTGCTAACCCAGTTCTCATCAAACAGATCCTCTGTAGAAGCAACGCTTTGTGGCAAAGTGTAATTGCTTCGTAACTCTTCTATACTCTGTTTTGCCTTTGAAGCATCAATTTGTAATTGGATTTTAGACAGTTCTATATCACCTTCGTCATATAGATCTTCGTCCAGCTTGTAGCGACTACTCACAAGTTTATCAACTTGATTAGCAGAAAGATCAGGATACTCCGACATGGTCTGTAACTTAATAGCAGATAAATCATCCATTTCGGTAGGATTTAATTGCTGGTACTGAAACCATTCTTCTGGAGATCTACCGGTGTTCTCTACGAACTCGGCAATCTTTGCTACACGCTCATCCAACTCACGTTGTTGCTGTTGAGGCGTATTTAATCTTTCCTGGAGATCATCGAGTGTAAAGTTGTCCATACCCAGCCTTTCGCTTAAGTATGAGTTTACCAACGCATCGATGTCCTCTTCGGAATCAGATTCTTCATTAAAAGAACTTTGCTGGAATTCTTCTCCTGATCCAGCTTCAGGTTCTGTTTCTGTATTTAGAAACTGTGTTTGTTCTTGTTCAAAAACTGGCTCTTGCTGTTGCTCTGCCGAGTCATCAAACGGTGATCCATCTTGAATATCCAGGCCAGCTGCTTGAGCTAAATCCTCGATGTTTGTTACGTTCTCACTCATATTTAAAAAAATTTAATTGACTTTGTACAAAATTAGATATTTATTCGTTATACTTGTATTAACAATAATGTTAACAACGAGAAAGAGATTATGAAAAAGATGATGATTGTATTGGCAATGATGTTGGGGAGTCAACTGTTTGCCCAGGAAGTACCAACTGTATTAAACGGATTGGATTTTGAGACTGTAACATTGGTTACAGATAAGGGAGAAGAGTTTACCGCTTACATTGTAGAGGATAGCTTTAAAGACTTAATTAAGTCTGTGCGTAATTTCAAGGTGGTTGATCGTTTTAGCAGTAAGAATGCTAAATACAAAGTACACCAGGATAATGGTTTTGAGTTTTTAGTAACTCGTGGTTTTGGTTTAAAAAGTGTTACTGTATATAAGTTGTAGTTTTAGGTTTATTGGTTTGGTTTTGACTACAACGAAGAAGAGGGGCGAAAGCCCCTCTTTTTTTATAGTTTTGATTTATCTATTGGTTTAGTAAATCCATTTTCCCTGATTCTGTCGAAAACCTCCATTTCTTGTTGGGTAAATCCACCTGAAGCACCACCATCATAGCCTTTACCTTGCAGTCTTTTTGCGAATCCTTGACGTTGACGGAGCGCACGTTCTTCTTTCATTAAGCGACTGTTCTCACGAATTGCCTCAAGTTTTCTTTCACGCTCTGCCATGGCTGCGGAAGCTTTACCACCTTTCTGGTACTTAACTACCTTACCACCAGACTTCATCTTTGCTGATGATTTGTTATATGTATCTACTGCTTTCATGCCTTTTTTACGATCCTCGGCTTGCTTCGCTTTCGTTTTAGCATCGTGTTTTTCCATTCTGATTTTAAGATCAGTTCTGGCTTCAAGTCTATCAGCGTAAGCTTTCTTTCTTCGGCCAGCAGCACCGCCATCACCGTCATAATATTTACCACCAGCTCTTGCAAAAGCTTGTCTTCTCTCACTTTCTGTTTCATCCATGCGCGAATCAAGACCCTTATATCCGGTTCTGATGTCTGATGCGTGCTTGCCGTAATTTTCTCCTACTCTACGGTTTAATTCTTCGGCATCAGATAAAGTCATTCCCTTATAAGATCCCTTCCCTAAATCAATCTCGCCTTTAGGAGCTTTACCGCCTTTTTGGTATTTCTTCATACCCTTACGCAGCATACTAAAGTCCTTACCAGAGATCTTACCGTCTTTATTAGCATCAAGTTTTACTTGACCGCCTTTTAAATATTTTTTAGCCTTCATATCTGTTATGTCTTGTAGCAAAGATAATTATAATATCAACGTCTCATTTAACTACCGCACGCCTCACAATCCGGATTATCAATTGAACAAGCCTCTGGCTGTTCCGCACTCTCTAATTCATTCACCCAATTGGCAAAGCTGTTATCTGACATTTGTCTTGATTTAAAAAAGTTTGAGACAAAGATAAAAAAGAAAGGGCCGCGAAAATCGCAGCCCTTTTGAGTGTAAGCTTGTGAGGATTAGTCCTCTTTTGTTTCGGTAATTTCTCCAGTCTCCAAGCTGATCGTTACAGATCCATACTTTTCTTCAAGAGCTTTTTGTTCTGCCTGGACCGCTTGTTGAGCTTCCTGGACTTGACCCATTGTAGCTGCTTTAGCGATTTCCATTTGACCTAACTGATTGGTTAGACGGTTTACTGCGCTTACCGCTCCCTGGATTTTCTCCAGTTCTGCTTTGGTTACTTTCTTGACTTTTGTTGCCATGGTAAAAATATTTTAGTGAATTCAACTATTGCAAATATAATACAATAGTGTTTATTAAGACAAATTGTCTACAATAGTGCTAAAGATTGACCGTTAGCTGATGCAAAACTGTAATTACCGCTGTCATCTGCATTCCCAACAGTTGGTACTGCATCTGAACTATCTCCAAATATAAGATCACTTGTTACCCCAGCATTAGATGCTGATATAGGATCTCCAGAATTATACATAAGTGTAATGTCAGCAGCACTGATAACTTTATCCCACATATGCATATACATATAGTCCGCAATACGACTACCACCAGTGTTATGGTCATTACCACAAAAAGTTATCTCATTTAAACTCATGTTTGAACGAGTACCATTGTTAGATACAACAGCACTGGTTAACTCACGATCATTCCAGTATATCTTAAAAGCGGAAGAGGCAACAGTTTGAGATGCATCGTAAGTCAATACTAAATGAACAAAATTGTCACTGTTAACATCACCTCTATTAGAAGCAGTCCAATAGTCCGTTCCATTTGTACCAGTCCCAGTAGCAGAGTTGTTACCGTGCAATGCCCATTGTGCATTAAAGTTTGTAGCACTACTTCTGTACATGGCGTTAAATCTATTCAATCCATAATCATACTGCAAGAAGAATCGGTTTGCCGTTGAAGTAGTGCCAGAAGGAGTTAAATCAAATATAATTAAGTTTAAATCTGATGCCGACCATTGAGGTCTTATCCATAAAGAAGCAGTAAAGCTTTCTGTGTTTGATTGTACTGGATAATCGGATGCATTGTCCCACTTAATATCATTACTTAAATCCCAATAATATTTAGCATTGCTGTAGCCATAGAATTCTGACATAGCATGAGGAGCTGATTTACCAGCTGCAACAGACAGAGTGTTTAGAGAACCACTGGAGTTCCCTAACTCTGTTTTTATATCGTTTATACTAATTTGTCCGCTACTTTGTAGAGCCATCTAATCTTGCTTCTAATTGTTCAACTCGTGCAGTCAACTCTTTATTGCTTTCAATAAGTAGTGCAACTAACTTTTCGTAATCAACAGTCTTGTATGTTCCGTCACCAACGAAAGGTAATTTCTTCTCGTGTACAACTTCCGGTACAACCTCTTGTACTTCTTGAGCGATCACACCGATCTCACGCTGTCCTTTGCGACTTCCTTCATTCCAGGTGTACGATACACCACGGAGCTGATTAACTTTCTCGGTAGCGTTCTCAATTGTCTGCACATCGTCTTTAAGGCGTGCATCAGATACAGTTGTAGAGAAAGCGATCACATCACCATCAACGTGTAGATCACCATCATCCTCCAGGCGCATCTCTTCAGCACCGGCTGTGTACCAACGAATACCAATGTCCGCATCGTAGAAAGTGTAATCGTGAGTATTACCGGTATAGATATCTGTAGTAGAGCTGTTACGTCTACGGTCATCTTCTAAACGGAATGCTGTTCCGCTTAATGTCATACCGTAATTACCGTCAGCAGTGTAAGTAGTGTTAGTGTCAGGAGTATTTACTAAAAATGGGTCTGCGGATGTTCCAGTACCACTAATATTAGCACCTGCAAATTTAACGTGTTCTGTTGTATCAACTCTAAAAGTCGTATCGTCTTCAGCAACCAAGTCCCAGCTTCCGTAGTTTGCTGCAACAGATAAATCAATAGTTCCGTCACCGTCTTGATACGTAGCTACTATATTAGTTTCGGTATTGCCGCTAAACATAGCCCCAACAATATCTTGCACTTGCTCATTAGAAAGCTGTGTGTTCGTATTGGTTGTGTAAGAAGGCGTTGCCCATACAGCAGTACCACTTGATGAATATTTTAAGAACTGACCAGCAGCACCACCAGTTGGTATGTGTTTGTTACCAGCTGTGGTAGGGTGTACATAAACTGTGTCTGTGTCTGTTGCACTAATAGTTCCGTTAGCAGCTATTTGCACATTTGTTCCAGCGGTAAGAGCAGCTACAACATTAGCTGTGTCAGTAACGTCAGCATTATCTTCAACCCCAGAGGCTGTTGAGTATCCACCACTTGCGTGATCACCCCAACCATAAGCTGTGTCCCAGTTAGATATATTAAGGTTAGAACCAGTAACCGCACCGGCTGCTGTAATAGATGAAGCAACTGTGAGAACACCAGCGGTAGTAAGAGACATTGCTCCAGCTGATTTTGTTTGCCCACTATATCCCCACCAAAAACCTCTGTCTGAATCATCGTTCATACAGAATGTCATAGCGTAATCATTAAGACCGCCATAAGTAACACCACTGGTCATACCAATACCATAAGTAGTACCACTCCATACAGAGAATTTTACATCTGCATTAGCACCAGTAGTAATCACTTGATTTCCACTTACAGTGACATCACCGCTAAACGATCCAGTTGTTGCTGAAAGAGCTGTAGACTCTTGATATGGTGTATAACCCAAAGCTGTTGTTACCGCAGAAGAGTTTATCCCGGTAATATAACCAGCACCATTCGTGAGCTGATTGTTATTGGTAACATTGGTTGCACCAGCTGCAATACCGTCAAGTTTTGTTTTTAGTGTTGTGGTAAAGTTCTTTTGGGTAAGACCGTTATCACCTACCGTGTATGTCGTATTTGTATCTGTTGCTGATATAACTCCACCAGAGCTAATACTTACGTTTGTACCAGCTGTTAAGTTACCGCTGTGGTAAACTTTGTGCATTGTACCCCAGGTAGTGTTTATACCGCTTCTGAAGTATAAGTTTTGGTCTGTTTGATTGTTTGCTGCGTTAGCTATTAACTGCCAAGCTGCATACCCATCAGCCCAACCTTTAAGAGTAATACCGCTATACCAAGCCCCAAGACTACCAAACTCATCTGTAAAGTCAGTAGATAAAGCATGGTCTCGATAATCATTAGGTGTTATTTCCCCAGCCCTTGTGTCATCAATTCTTAAGTTTGATATGTTTCTTGTATTTACAAAGCCATTAGCATCAGTTACGTGACCTTCGCCATTTGTAGTGATATTAATATCAATGTCAGAAACAACAGTATACCCAGCTAATGCTCCAGTATCTATACTAAAGTCATCACCATTAAACGTAGGGTGTGAGTAATTGTTTGCACTTGCGGCTATACCGTCAAGTTTATTTTTGAGGGTGGTTGTAAAGTTTTTCTCGGTTAATCCGTTATCACCTACAGAATATGTAGTATTTGTATCTGTCGATCTAATTTCAATAGCACCACCAGATTGTGTGATAGTGGTAGCACCAGCACCGGTCAAGGTGATTGTTCCGTTAGTCTCACTTCCACTTACACCAACTGAAGTGATTGTATCCGTGTTTACTGTTTTAGCTGTCCAAGACATTGTACCATCACCATCTGATGTTAAGACTTGACCACTTGAACCGTTACCACTAACATTTAATTCAGAAGCTCCAACAGCATTAGATGTGATTTCCGAAGAGCCAACTGCGTTAGCATCAATTTGAGAGGCTGTAACACTGCTTAAAGTAGCGAGAGACCCAAGTCCTAAATTAGTTCTTGCTCCAGCAGCCGTTGTTGACCCAGTGCCTCCATTACCAAGAGGTACTGTACCTCTAATTCTTGAGCCGTCTACAATTGGTTGGTTATTACTATGAACAACATTTGTTCCGTTATTTAGTGTTGTTTCAAAAGATATTGCCCAAGGGTCAAGAATTTCACCTTCACTTGTGTTATACCCAGCCAACACATCCCTAACAACTACTTGAGGATAACTCCAAGTTGTACCAGTACCTCCAATATAAACATATTGTTCTGTAGCACCAGAGTTAGAAGCAAAAGTCACATCAAGATTTCTATTGTCGGAATCAGACAAACATATTGCGGAAGTGTTATACCAATTTGCCTCTGCATTAGCATAAGCATAGCCTCCAAGTTGGAAGCTTTGCATTCTATCATTATCATATTCGTATACATCAACATGAAAAGAAATCATCATGTTGGTTTTTACGTTAGGCAGTTTAATTTTTAATGCTCCAGTAATGGTGCTTGAGCTTGTAGAGTATAAACCACCTTTCACCATCGGCATGAAAACCCCATTAGAGTCATTGCTTATATAAGCGTATTTCTCTTCTAAAAACTCTGATATCTTGCTGTCTACATTAGGTATGCGAGCAATATCTAAAGTTCCGCTTGTAATGTCAGAAGCAGCGTGAGTGTGTGAAGCAGCGGCAAAATCACCGGTATTAGATGTAGCAGCACTACCCAATCCAAGGTTAGTTCTACCATTAGACTTTTGTGTAGAGGTAAGACCCTGGGCATTTGTGTCAATACGCAATCTGTTGCCTAAAGCAGTTGTCATGGTAGTGCTGAAGTTAGCATCATCACCAAGTGCCGCAGCCAATTCATTTAAGGTGTCAAGTGCTGCTGGAGCAGAGTTAACAACGTTTGATACAGCAGTGTTTACGTACTCTTGAGTTGCTAATGGATTACCACCAAGCTGTACTTCATCTACCCCTACAAAATTTACATCAATAATAGGAGGATTTGAATTACTTGAGAATAGAGATGCTGCTGGACCTCCGATATAAAGAACCTCGTTTCCACTATCAAACTGAATACCAGCCCATTCGTTATAATCCCAAGAAGCAGAACTACCAAATCTTAATCCTGCTGTTAATCTTTGTATTACAACATCTCCAGAAGAAACAGAAGTAATGTTTGCTCCATCACTGTGGAATCTAATACCGTTGTTATCTCCGTTTGTTACACGGAGGTCACCAGTCATCGTACCACCAGATCTCATCAAAGCACCAGCAGCAGATACGTTGGTCGCATCCGTTACATCGGCAGAAGATTCAATGCCATCAAGCTTACTCTTAAGTGTGGTAGTAAAGTTTTTCTGTGTAAGTCCGCCATCGCCTACGGTATAAGTAGTATTGGTATCGGTTGATCTAATTTCTATGGTTTGCCCACTTTGTGTAAGTGTAGTCGCACCAGCTGCCGTTAATGTAATTGTACCGGTAGTTTCCGATCCACTAACCCCTACGGAAGTAACAGTATTGGTGTTGGTATCCGTCCATGGGACGTTTACATACATTTTTTCTAAAGATACCTCTACTGGATAGTTCTTTCCGTTTTCAGCATAGCCAATTTTAAATCCACCTCTTGTACTTGAACTACCAGCTGGAAGGCTGTAGTTGTTAGCAGTTGTAGATATAACTCCAGTAGAGCTATCGTAGCTAATCAATCCAGTACCGCTGATCTTACCTCTAACCTGGGCATCAGTAAGCTGTGTGTTCGTGTCAGTTGACGTGATAGTGACTGTACCACCAGCAGAGTAAGAAAGAGATACGTTAGTACCAGCGACAAGGTTTAGATCACCACCAGAAACAACTGTTGTTCTTTGTACATCATTGGTTTTTAAATTCCATGATCCGTAGTTGTCTGCATTATTTGCAACGCCCGTGGCTGTTGAATATCCAGCTGATGCATGATTACCCCAGCCGTATGCTGTAT
>Ga0115570_10001423_pt1 | contig 19329 bp, 25 predicted proteins | sample COGITO_mtgs_1205_3_FD_87294 | JGI IMG/M metagenome (GOLD analysis project Ga0115570, IMG submission 87294) | Pelagic marine microbial communities from North Sea - COGITO_mtgs_120524 | ecosystem: Environmental > Aquatic > Marine > Epipelagic | place: Germany:Helgoland, sampling site Kabeltonne... | reverse complement strand
TTTATCAGAGGCTGCACGGGCAACTTGATAACCAGTCATTCCAGGAATCACAAAGTCAGTAGCCATACCTTGCATGTGTCTGCTTCTAGGGTGTCCTCCAACTCTTCTGTTAGTTTCAGCGTCTCGATACCAACTGGTGACAATAATAGGTTTACCCATAAATTCTCTAAACTTTGACATGTACCTAGCTTGTCTAAGTATATTTAATACAACTTCTTTACTCTCTGGTGCTCTATAGTAACCGCTCGCTCCAGCTTCATAGTGTAAAGCTTCTGCCCAAGTAAAGTAACCACGTCCTTCAATCTTTCCACGCATATCGAATGTAGAAGTGAAACCAGGTAACTTAAACTTTCCGTCTGATGTAAATGCCATGTATTTCTCCGTTGTGTTTCTATTTACTATTGTATACGGTCATAAAAAAGGGAGCTTTCGCTCCCTCACCTAACCACACACACACCTTTGACAAAACTACAATTTAATTATAACTCCACAGAGGCATCTGGGCAGTCCCTAACCACCTCTAAGTACTTCACTTGCCAATGATAAGCTTCTTCTTCTAGTCTGTCTATCTTGTCTTCAAGTTTATCTATACGTCCATATAAATCCATACGTTCAGAGGTTAATTTATCAATAGCATTTTCCATATACTCTTGAATACTAGACTGCTTGTTATTAAGATTATCCAACTCTAATTTATATAAATTAGCTTTAGACTTTGCTCTACGTTCATTGGAGCTTCTGACATGAGATAGGTAACCTAACACAAATGTGGAGACACCTACAAGCAACTCTGGTTTGATAATATAGCTGATGATTTCATTGAACATGGTAATAAGTACAAAAAGTAAAAAGAAGGTAACGTTTGTTACCTCCTCCTTAGTGTACTTAAATGTGAAAGACCAAATTAAGCGGCAGTGTGAATTAAAACTGCGTGGTCAGGTCTGTAAACTTTCGCTCCATAAATCTGAGTAGCTACTACAGCATCAGCTTGGAATAGAACTTCACGACTAGACTCAGTTTTGGGGTTGAGTTGCATAGCTAACTTAGCCCAATCTCTGTGCACTAACATAGCTGTTTGCCAATCGTCAGCTTCTCCATCTACACCATTAGTAGGTAAAGAATCAGTACCAGTGAATGTCTGTGTAGGCAAGTACACGGAACCTTCGACACCAGGAGTTGGACTAGGAGTACCACCAGCACCATTAGTGTAACCAGTTAAAGAGTTAGTAACAATGTTGTTAGAAACTACTACATTAATTCCATAAAGACTACCAACCATACCAGTCATAGTAGGTTTATTGTTGACATAATCTACATTGATGAATTGCTCAATGGTCAATAAGTCAATTGCTTGTGCTGGGGACACATAAAGTACTCGTCCAGACATAGGCACTTTAGCTTCGTCCATTAACTGCTTAGCAGCAAGGATAGATGCTCTGTCTAATCCTTGAGGTGTTCCAGTTTCAGTACCATCACTAGATGCATAAATGTTCTGACTAGGTACAGAGTGAATATCAGCACGTAGACCAAGAACAAAGTTATCAATATCTTGAGCTAATGCATAACCAGCTTCACGAGTGTACTCAGAGCGTAAATTATAACTAGCTTGAATACCTACGATGTCTTCAATCATGAAAGACGTTTCTTTGTACTTATCAATTGTGATAGTGTACTCAGATTCTGTTCTAGACTGTAATGTGACTGGAGTGTTGTACACTTTGTCATTTACAGCTAAACGACTGATTTCAGGGATGTGAACTACATCTCCTTTTTTACCAACCATGGGTAATAAAGAAATACCTGATTTGAAAATAAAGTTTGTGTCTCTTTCGCGTTTAATCTCGCCAGACCACAATTCAGGAATAAACACATCTGCATTGTTAATTCCTATTGCCGAACCTTCGTAACCACCACCTGGTAAAGTCATTATCGTTTCTCCTTTGTTTAGTTATTGTTATTTGTTACTGTACTAATCCTTTTTGATATGCCATTAAGATTCTATCAGCATTTCTGGCGTAGACTTCCGGTGACATATTGTCAATTTCTCTTTGGGTAAATACCGCTTTAGAACCTGTGGAAGAACTTTTGCCTCGAGAGCGTTGAAATGCGGGAGCTTGCTTGTTTATGCGAGTATTCTCTTCTTGTTCAATCTTCGCCCATATTAGTTTTGCTCCTTCAATTGAATCTAAACGTTGACGCATGTCTTCAGGATACTTGTTAAAACGTTCTTGAACTCGCTCCAGTCTTGATTCAACTTCTGTTGATTCAATGCCCCATTCATTACTTAGTAATTTTGTGGCTTCAACTTTAGCTTGTTCTGCCTTAACTTGGTTTACATATTCGACTGCTTCTTGCTGGCTAGCTTTGAATTGTTCCAAGGGAACGCCCATGAATTTCTCAAAGTCCTCAGCAAACTTTTTGAATTCTGGTGCAACTTCCTTCTCTTCTTCTTTTTCTTTGCTTGCCTCAAGTCCTAAGTCTTCAGGTAAATCAAGTTGCTCTAAACTAGGTAAATCACTTTTACTCTCTACTTCTGGTGTCTGCGGTTCCGAATCAACGGCGCTAGGTTCTTCTGTAGGTGCTTCTGTGCTGCCCTCACTATCTAATTGTAATAACTTTCGCTCTGTTTCGTCAGTAACCTCGTTAGGGGATGCCTCATTTTGGAAGTCAAACTTAGCTCTAGAGGTCACAATTGCTTGTTCTTCTGGGGCTTCAGTTTCTACTACTTTTATTTCCGCTACTTTATTTTGTTCAGTCATGTTTATAGTTGTGCATTAGGGTCTACTCCGAAGGTTTTAGAAGTTAGGTTAGTTGCTCCGTCAGCCTTCATGTTATTTTCCATTGTACTAGCTAAAGTGTTTCCGCCTACTGCTGCTAACTGCTGCTCTAGACTTCCTCCGCCACCTCCTGGTGCTGCGGGTTGTCCTCCAGCACCCTGCCCAGCTAAAGACATTGCATCTTCTCTGGCTGTCTCTTCTTGGATAAACATATCGATATCATCAATACCTAAACGCCTAGCCAGGTCAACCATAAAATTGTAATAGTTGATGTGTTGAGCCATCTGAGGATTAGCACTTACTACTTGTAAGAATTGAAGTCTTTGTGACACCTCAAACTCTTTATCAGCAATATGGTCTGCTCCCACAGGAGTAACTTTGAAGTCATGGCGCAGTTCTTCTTGTCCTACTTCTAAGAAAGTGAAGTCCCCAGGGTTTTCCCCAGGTATTCTAACAATCTCATCCTCTTCTACAAACTGTTGGAATAGTCTAAAGAGTTTATTGAGGGACATTATGAGGGCGGTTTCTTCAATGTGCTTGTGTACGCCTGATAACCTATTCCCACCTGCGTCTCTAGTTGCTTTAACCTCTGCTGCTGTAACACGCTCCGCGTCCCTTGCGGAGTTAGATGAGATAAGATTTCCTGTTCCTGCATTTTTGTCAATTCTTTGTTCAAGTATTGCTGACTCGTCATAAGTAATCGTAAAGTTTTGGCTAGTTGCTACCGGTCTGAGTGTATCAGGTTGATTAACTGTGAACACACGTCCAGGTTTTGTATAAATATCTTCTGGTTGTAATGTCCCATCATTAATGTACTCCCACATAGAGTCAATTGACAACTCTAAATTATCTAATCGCTGGTTTGTGAGGATATCAAGCTCGTGGAGCATTCCCAATCCTGGTTCAATGACTCCTAGGGCAGCAGTACTACGTACCACAGGAGTATAAGTACCAAGGACAAAAGGCTTACCACACCAATAAGGGTTATTTTCAAATCTAACAAGTTTATCTCCAATAATTGTCGCTGTAACGTCTTTATAAGTTGTCCCATCTACAGTTACGTCACCCCAATATTCAAATATTTCAATCTCTTGTGACCAATGGTAACCGTCTACAACCTCAACTCCTTTAAACCTGTCCAGTAGCTCGGCATTAGCTCTTATATCTACATCTCCATGGTGATAAGCACCGCACTTAACCACATCTAAGGTGTCAATATTTTTGTAAAAACCTGCTTCTACAAGCTCGGCAACTTCAGCTTTAGTCTTTAATACTCGTCGTATAAAGTCTGATTCGTTTAAATCAATGGATTTAGGGTTAAGAAAGCAATCAAATACGTCAAGAACCTCGAAATCTGGGTGATTTCTAATTACTCTTACTTCTTCTACCTCTTTAAACTTAGCTTTTTCACCATAATCAAGTGTAGTACCTTCAGGTCTTTTGATTTTAATGCGTTTCTTCCATTTAGTTGCTTCATAACGCCATGGTAAAGCTATTACACTTGAGCCTGTAATAATCATTTGACGAAGAAACATCTCCCAATGACTAATAAAGTTAGACTCTATAAGTTTCTTACTGGTAAATTGCTTAATCACCTTAACTAGGTCAGCATGTCCAGGCTCTAGTGGGACAACATCAAACCAATCTCTATTTGGAAAGAATGCTTGTTGTAGATAAGCAAGTATAGTTTCTACCTGCTCAAATGCTTTACCGGTAGTTATGTTGTGTCTCCAGTCAGAGTTATTAGCTCCAACGGACCTAAACATACGTGATTTTAAATTATTACGTGCTTGCTCAGAGCCTAAGTAGAATGACCAACACTCTAACCAGATATCCTCTTTTTCACGCCTAGCATTCTTAAAATATTCTAATTGTGACTTCACATAGGAAACTACTCCAGCATCAAAACCTAATCCTAGGTCACTAGTTAAATCGTCCTTGTGGTCAATTGTTATATAATTTTTCTTTTTCTTAGCCATATCTATCTAATACGTCCTCCATACCTACTGTTAGTTGTGAAATGGTCATATACTGCTTTTCGTCTTCCTTTCCTACTAGGTGTAGGTTTAGCATTCTCCACAAGCATCGCCATAGCATCTAGATGGTCATCATGTGTCACAGGAGAAGGAAAGTAACTAAATTCTTCCTGTAATTGGGTGTGGCTCTTCATCCATGAAACTAGGTATAACTGGTGGTTAAATACAATTGGTTGCAGGTGAGTTTCTATCCTTGCTTTTTTATCTCCTTTAGGTCTGTATTCACGGAGTGCTAAAGGACGGTATTCCATGAACTTAGAACGGAACATGTAAAGGAGGGACTGTTGGAAACTAACAACTTCAATCCAGGCTGCGTTTAAATGCCATTTATCGGCTAGTTCATAGGTTGAACGTATTAATTCATCTGGAAGCATTTTCCCCGACCTAAAATCGCAAATATAGAGATTATATTCGTGGTCTATCCCACCGACCATAATAACAGTATTATCAGCTGTCTTTTTCTGGGAAATAGCTGGGTCGATGACAAGTTGAAGTTGCACGTCTACCGTTTGGTCGCTCCCTGGTTTCTTTATCCTTGCCATACCAAGACCAAGTGTGTCTGCATCTATGTGATTAGGAAGAATATAGTTAAACCGGTCAATGTCAAAGATAATATCTTCAGACACAACAACCTTATTAAGGTACTGGGAGCTAAAGCGTATAATGCCTTGACGTTTCTTTAGTCTTTGTACTGTCTTTTCATTAAACCTATCTCCCCAAATAAAACCATCACTGGAATCTACTTGGTTAACATAGATGTTTCTAAAAAACAATGTGTACTCAAAGTCTTCAAGATTCTCTAATAAGAATTCATAGTAGTCTCCTTTCGCGTAGCGCGTACCCCATACTAGTAGTTCATCACCTATGACTTCCGGTAAAGGTTGATTATTGATGTAACCCATTGCTACAGAGCGTTGTGGGTCGATGATGGACTCTAAATCTTGTGTCCACCGTAGCGTTTTATTAATCTTTTCTTGAGTTGCTGTTGTTTCATCATTAATAATGTCATCCAGTATCATCAAGTCAAAGTGCATACCAGTTATAGTACTTCCTGGTGATGCTGCTAAGATGGAAGGTTCCTTATAAACCTCATTACGAATGACTTGGAGGGCATCACTACGCCAAACAACCTTTTTATCTTCCGCCTCGGTGTAATCTCCCAAGTCCCATTTTTGGTTCCGTCGGGAGTATCCTGCTCTGTCCAAGATAGGGACAAGTCTACCCTCGTGATGTGGTCTAGCATTCCAAACATCGTCTTGAAGCTGTTCATCTTCATAGTATTGTTTAATCTCACGTACAAATTGGAGAGCTAAATCTTTAGTGGCTGTTGCTACACATATTCTAAGGTTTGGGTTCCTATATAGCCGCCATAATACGTAACTTACAGTTCCCAGAGTTGACTTTAGGTGACCTCTAGGTACTAGTCCTAGTCTTCTTCGTTTGTCAAAGTTTAGTAGTTGGGTTTGAGTAAAAAACTCTGCCATCTCCTCATGGACACCAGCAAAGCTTTTCTTTCCGCCTTTGAATTTAATTAACTCAATAAAAGCCCAGTAGTCAAATAAAGCTCGCGCGTGTAGGCTTTTATCGAGCTTTTCTACCTTACTGGGCAATGAATAAAAGTGCTGAGAGTTATTAGGCGATACTACCCCAATCTTACGACCGCTTCTAGAAGGTAAAGGACGAGTAGCATTTATGGGCAACCCTATCTTACTTTGTTCCTTGGGGTCATCTGAAAACTCAATTAAAGGTTTAACCTTAGAGTCTCCATCTTTTTGATTGAGTATCATAGTTGTTAGGCATCAATGGAATTTAATTCTTCTTTAACTTCTTCGTCTCCGTACTCTTCAGCTAAAACTCTAGTTACTACAGTGGCAACTTGGCGTGCAATCTCTACAATTTCAGATGTGGTGAGTCTACCGTCGGATAATTTCATTACTAGGGATAGTGGTAGCTCGGCTATCAATCCCATCATTATTCTCTTGACTATGTTCATATTATTGTTACCTCTAAGTAGTATATTTTTTAGCAAATCCGCCTTTCTTAGCACACACTAATTTGATGCGTGCAACTAAAGTAGTATCAGAACTGGCTGCACCAACAAGAGTGACATCTACTCCTTGGTTAGTTGTGTCAGCATCATAAGAAAGTGTAGCTGTAGCTCCACCACTAGTCATAGCAGTAGCAGCTGAGTCTACTGTGACATCTCCAGCAGCAATTCGGTTAGCTGTGACAACATTAAATCCACCTACAGCGTCATCAGTGCCGGCATCCGCGTAAACCGCGTATTGAATGAAAGCTGTAACTGTACTGTCTACCGGTACTGGGTAGGTGAAAGTTAGTGCTTTACCATCAATAGGAATAACAGTAGCTGGGCTGTCATCAACTCCTGTGACAACATAAGTATCCTCTACGTATCCTACAGTCTCTAATTGATATCTAATGCCTTCAAGTTCATTGTCCTTGAAACTTACAGCAGTTTGTAGTGCCATTATTCTCCTTGTTTTCTCCTTTTATTGTGTTTATCTATTATCGAACTAGTGAACCGCTTTGACGAGTCTGGGCAGTTCCTCTCTTTCGGGATAACAAGCTTAATAACCGTCTTCTTCTGTCTCCTTGTAATTGTTCTTCAACTACATTTGACTGTGATTGACGTAAGTTGTTATTAATCTGTTGAGTTGCTCTATTCTGTGCTTGGGACAATATCCCTATACGTTGGTCTTGAGTCTTAGATAAGTCGGTAAGTTGTCCTATCTCTCTCTCTAAGCTCTCGCGTTGAACGCCAAAGGCATCAGTTAGCTCTTCTCGTTGTCTCCCTAATTGTAACTTGAAGTTTGCATTCGCTTCTCCCAGCTTATCGTCAAACGCACCAGTTAGTGTGTCCCTTTGTTGGTTTAACTGAGTCAAGAATCCCTGTTCCTTTGTTTGAAACTGGTTCTGTAACTCCTTAATCCTTTGCTCTTGTTGCTTCTCCAGCTGACCTAACAACTCACTCTTTTGTTGCTCTGATTGGGTAGTGAATCCACTAAGCAACTTGTTACGTTCCTGTTCATACTGTTTGCTTTGTTGTGACAACTGACTCTCTAACCCTTCTCTATCACCACTAAGTTGATTGAACTGGCTAGTTAACTGTTGATTCTGTTTCTGCAAACTAGATATAAATCCCTTCTGTTCTTCAGCTTGTGTACTGAATCGTTGTTGTTGGGTAGCTATCTGTTGTTGGAACTGTTGCTGGAGTGTTTGCTGTTGAGCTTGCTGCTGTTGAATTAACCTTTGTCTCTCTGTGTCGAACAACCGGCGTTGAGCTTCTAAAGCTGCATTAGATTGATTGACAGGAGCATTGGCTTTAGCTTGTTCCTCAGCAGCCTCCTTAGCTTTCCTTTCTCGTATCCTACGGAAGAAGTCCTTAAACCCCATTATTATTCACCTTTATCACTGGACGATGACGTCTTTCTAGTGCTTCTACGCTTTTTGGTAACCTTTTCCTTAGCTAGCTCTGCCTCTGCTTCTTCATCGGAATCTTTTCCTTTGAATATATCAAGCACAGGTTTTGGAGGATTCTTAGCATTACGTACTCTTTGATTAATTAATACTCGCTCGTCGGTTAACCTATTTTGTCTCTCTTGTTTAGCAACGCGTTCACCGTCAATGTCTAACTGTTCCTTTCTCTTTAAGTAAATCTCTTTACCTCTATCCATGTTGGTTTAACTCCTTTTCTTTCTATACGTCCAGTGTTAGGGCATCTGTACAAGTAAGACTCCCACATAACTATAATACCCAATTTACTACACGCAGATTCTACTGTGTACCTATCAGGCGGAAAAGCACTAGGTAAAAGAATAATAGCTGGTTGCTTATTTGGGTAGTCCAATTGATAACACAGTACTTGACCTATAGCTGATTTGTAATTCTTAGCCTCTTTAAGTTCTATAACCATGTCTTTAGTGACTATATCAATCAACCCATTAGCACAACTTACTTCTTGACGGCTGTTAGGTAACTGCTTTGCCCAGTACTCTCTGTACTCAATCTCCTTGAATGTCACCAGCTTTACGCGTTGGGCGCTCTGCCTTTTAGATTCCCTTTTTTGTGCTTGTGCTCTAGCTAATTTGCTTCCTCTGGAGCACTTCTTGCATTTGTTTTCCAATCCATCAAACCTGGACTTGTCTTTGTAGAAGTTGGTATAAGGGAGACATTGCTCACACTTCCAACACCACTTAGCTGATGCATTGCATTTACGTTCTTTAGACATTAGTTTAATTGGGGGGTTAGTTGTTTACCTGTAAAGCCTAACATAACTCCCCCCATTACAGTATTAATTTTGTTAATGAGGTGCAATATAGAAGAGTCCCCACTGTCCCCCATTCTGATGTGACAACTGTTCTCTGCGGGTAGAGAATATTTATGCGTTAGCCGTACTTATAACATCTCTACTGCCGGTAAGAGTAATTATCGGTAGTTGAATAAATGCATACACAACGTCTACATCGTTGGCGGAACACACCGTGCTGGGAATACTTGTGTGACATCTAATAAGGGTACTCTAGCGTTTAACGCCAGCTATGGCTACGCCAAAGAATAGTCACCGTCTTCGACGGCTCAACTATATTACGTATTAGGGACATACGCTTATATAACCTTGTATATGATTATCTATTAGTATATGCTTTATATGTTATATGTTCTTCCTTCGCTCGCTACTCTCGTACGCTCTCTCACTCAGTGGGATAGTATATGTTCAGTGACAATCTCTTAGTGACAACTAATAAGTAGCAGAGTAGTTATTATCTGTTGTTTAGTGAGTAGCGCGAATAGCGCGCCGAACGTAAACAGCTAGTGAATTAGGAGTTAGGAACTTGTGAACTAACGAACTAATGAACGGGGTAATGTGTAGAGAGTAGTTATCAGTTAGTTAGTAAGGTAGTATCGTATCTGTACGTCTCTTCCTTCCTTCCAGTATACAACTTAAGGGTAGCACATAAAAATGAGAAAGTCAAGAGTACACTTTAACTAATTAATCGTCACAATACCTAACGCGCTTGACGCCTAGCCTACTCTTTTAAATAACTGATATGTCACAGAGTATACGCATCACATCTACTTATACGTCACACAATACCAATGGTTCTGCTTGCTAATGTAAATGATTGTAACAAACTATTGCCATCAACTGGTAATCAGCATTAGTATATACACATAGATAAGGAAAGGGCAGCGGAGAGACAACCACCAGCCATCCACCAAGTCCCAAGATTCGAGTTCTACGCACTCCTAAGACGGGCAACAAAAGAGGATAGCCACGCTGCGGTGCAACTCCTCGCCAATGGTATCCAATCCACAGGTAACAAGGCAGCGGTAATTGTTTAACACGGCTTTGATAGTCACTGACTGTCCTAGCCAAAGGTAAACAACTACTTAATGAGGTAACACTTATGACTAACACTACACCTAAACTTCTAATTCCTTTCTATCAATCAGCATGGGATGACCTAACAATTGATTGTAATTGTGAGTTAGGAGAGGTCGCGCTTGACCTAATCATCGCGCACCTAGTAGACGGTGACACAATACCTAAGAAGTTACACAGTAAAAAGAAGTTTGTTGAATATCTCAACGCTCTTACTGTTCTGTATAACACTGGTGTTTGTGTAAGTTAGAGATGCACTGAGGGGACAGCACATGGGCTATTGAGCCTGGGTATTGTCTCCAACTGTATATCTTTATCAGAGAAATGCCAAGCTAATGAAATGCAGAAAATTAATTATAACTCTACTACTTACCTTAAGTAGCGGATTGTGGTTTGACTGTCTAACTTACTTTACAGACTTTGAGTTAGATAACCATTTCGATGTAACAATGGACATTATTAATTAAAGGGAGTAATACAATGAAAGCTGCAACAATCATAATCGCTGTTACTACTGGGGTAGCAATGGCAATCAATGGATTAACCAACACACCTTCTGTTACAACTAACAGAGATGTAATAAGAACTAACGCTGATGTCACATGTACTGCACATGTAAACAACGTGGACAAATGTTCCGATGCTTTAATGTCATGGGCTGAACTTAACTATGGCGATGACTACCTTAACCAAGAATACACAGGAGATAACAACTAATGATTAAACAACTAATAGTAGCCACGGTGCTAGCGTTTAACGCATCAACTATGGCTTATGCTAACGATAATGATGTCATAGCAACTCAAGCAATGGCTAATGGTAATGCTGAAGGACAATCAGTAGCTGAATACTGTTATGACACCCATCAGAATAGCACCGTTGCTGATTATGTCACATGTTTAAATTTAGAGCACACAGAGTTACACATACAACATGAGTACATTATTATCATGCAACGTAGGGAGATTGAAAAACTAGAGTATTCATTGCAACTATCTAATGGGTTTAAAGATACTTTGTAACGAAGTGTAACAAACACTGGACAAACCAAGTTGATTCGATTTAATATGTACACATAGAGACAAACGAATAGGTCTGGCAACGAACCAGGATAAACTAATCACGGCGAATACAGAGATGGCACGGTTGTTTAGTAAAGGTTCAACTCCTTTACATCTCATGGAAACAATACACAATAAATAAATAAAACAATGACACACCAACAATACTTACAATCAAGATACGAATTAGTTAACAAGATTAACCGCGCTAAACGTGAGGGAAATCACAGACAATACCTGGAGATGCAACTCATGATTCAGGAAATCAACGACTTCTACTTTTTCTACAATCAATCAATCTAAATACCAAGCAACAGAGCTACTAATATTATTTTTGGAGGACAGTAAATGAAAATTGAAGTAACACCATCCGAAGTACAACTGTTAGTTCCTCACGTTACTATCCTCCAATACAACAAAGGGTGGTTCACAGTTGAGGAACAAGACAAAAAGGTACACGGATATAAACAACTAAAGCAACTTAACAACAAACTAAAACAACAACTAACCGAGGCACTTAATAATAATGAAATTCAACAAACTAGTTCAGCACGTAACCAAACTATCCAAGAATCAACAGAAGATATCATACATCAAGTTTCTGGGTGTGGAGATAGAAGTCAGGACATCGAAAGAGAAAGCAGAAAAGATGATGAGTCTTCAGACATCTTTAGTGACATACGTAAGGAGCTTACAGACAACCAACAACAGATTGAGCAATGTGAACAAGAGCTTGACCAAGCAGAACAAGAGCTTGACCAAGCAGAACAACAGCTTGACCAAGATGAACAACAGTTGGCTTATGACTATCGAGAATTTGTTCGAGTCTGGAGTGATAGCTCCGAATCAGATACAAGCAATCAAAGACGAATTGAAGAAGCAACAACAACAATAGATATAGATTATGACACCGATGACATAGATGGGGAGGACGATGACAACTACGTTACTCCTACCTATGACATCTCAATACTTCACCAAGTTATAGACAAGTACGAAGACAGCGACGAAGAGGAAGAAGAATTCTTTTAAGAGGTACTAAATCATGGGAATAGCAATGAAGGGAACAATCATATACTTACTGGCACTACTAACGTTTGCTTGGATAATCACTGAGACTACTGAGACACCCATACAAACCATAGACCATAACAACTACACGGAGACTAAGTAATAATATGGATTTACAGAAAGGGCTTAAGCTCACAATGGAGCAACAACTTAAGTTAGAGACAATGAAGCGTCAAGCTGATGGGTTATCAAGAGATGAGGCAATTCAACTATTACTTGAAGCTTCACGCTTGATAATGATTAAGGACAACGTGATACGTGAAGCTCTAAAGAGCATATAAACAATAACAACAAAGGAATAAATCATCACCATGAAAAACGCCAGCACACCAATCACACTACTAGTTATGCTTGCCCTAATAATTCTTGGGTTTTACATTGACACATCACGACGCATGGTTAAAGCGGGACGTGTAGCTAGACGCATGTGGGATAACAGAGAAGAAGGGGACATCAAGTTAGCCTTAACCTATCCCATTGATTACATTAAGAGTTTCTACATTGATGGCTAAGAGAAGCACATTAACAGAAAAGGATATAACACAAAGGTTGTACAAGTTAGGTCATACCTTTGTGTCCCACCACAGAGACTCCAAAACTCACAACATGAGGGTTGTATTTAAATGTGGTACCTGTGGTAAAGAAGCAGAAACTAATGTAGGTAACTTAAGGTCACCTCGATGTAAGAATTGTAAGATGATTAACCATAACTTTGTACACAAGGGTAAGGGTAAACAACACAAGAATACCTTCAAACAATACAGACACCAATGAAATGCTCAACTAAAGAGCTACTAAAAAATTATAAAAGTAATGAACAATAAAACGCTGAGAGAGCAGGCATATGTGACCATTAGTTACAAAGACTTTGAAGACTTAAAACACCACAAAATAATAAGTGACAAAAAGGTTGACCAACTAAGAAAAGAACTAAGTGACTCTAAAGTAGAGTTGCAGATAGCTAGACAATTCATTAAGTACTTCGCTCGTTATATACCCTATATGGGTTATGAAGATGGTAGTAAAGCATTGACTAACCTTAAGCACTACTATCCAGGGATTTATGACCAAGCAAGTATACCAGAACCACCAATAGTAGAGGATGACAATGATGAGTAATTACAGACTGTTTATTAAGAAAAGAAGAGAAGACAACAGCATAGTTACCTGGGAGGATATTATAAACATCAGCTTAATCATACGTGATGGTGCTGGATTTGATACTCCGATGGTATCCATTAATGATGTTGATGTCCTTAATAGTGAAAGTGAATCCACTGACTTATACATTGAGTTAACAATCTACAACACAACAATTAAGCATGCTAGCCGAAAGTTTGTTGAGTCTATTGAGTACATACGAAATGAGTTTGATACAGAAGTAAAGGTAATAACATTATGATAGTTAATGCTAAAGCTTATCAGATATGGTTCTTAAAACCAGACAACACAGACAACTTAACTATTCAAATAAAGAAAGCTCTAGTTAGATTAGGAGATAGGAGTGAGATAACTCACACAGTATTTAGACCTAGCTCCAACTTAATCTATGATGTCACAGTGATTGACAACTATCTAAGTTATTTAGAAAGTGAGCAGATTGAAGAACTAATGTCTATGGTTAAGTTTGTTGTAGAGATTAAACCAAAGCACCCATCTGTTAATTACCATAATATGATGAGACGAATAGATAACCAACGTAACTTAAATATCAAGCTTGATATTGGAGACTTGCAGCATTGGTACAGACACAAAGGAGACAAAGATGACATACTTCTCTGCACTGATGTGATAGTAGACGTGTTGGACATGCACGGTACTATACCTGACAACTTATTACCATCACAATTACTTTACTGGTTTGATGATAATAAAGACAACTATGATGTCCTAGATAAACTGAACGCAGAAAGTATAGAGGTCATAGAATTAACTAATGGACAACTTCATCAAGCACAGTAGTTGCCCTGCTTGTGGTAGCGCGGATAACGTCGCTGTCTACGAGTCAGGGTTTGAGATATGTTATTCACCCAATTGTAATTATGTTAAGCATTCTGACGATAGCCCTTCTGATAAAGTCCTTGCTGAGTCTAGCAATCCTAGTTTTTATCCTCTCTTAGATGGAGATATTCCAACATTCCTAACTTCTGAACGTGGTATTACTAGAGAGGCATTGAGAGACTATGGAGTTAAGAAGTGCAAGGTTGATAACTCTGAATCAATACAGTTTCCCTATTACCTTAATGGTATGTCTGTCGCTGCTAAGTACAGAGCGTGCACTGATTTCGGTGGCAAGGCTACATGGGATACGAAACACTATTGGTCAAAAGGTGAGCTTAACAAATGTAAGTTATTTGGTATGCAAGTCGCATCCGATAGAAAGAAAGGAGTAATCATTACTGAGGGAGAACTCGATGCGCTTGCCGCTTACTCTATGTATGGGTTAGCACATAATGTAGTATCTATAGCCAATGGTGCGAAGAGTGCAGCTAAAGCGGTTAGTCAACACATGGATTGGTTGCTACGGTTTGAGGTTGTATATATTAACTTTGACATGGATGAACCTGGTCAGGCAGCGGCAACAGAAGTAATGTCATTGTTTCCACCAGGTAAAGCTAAGAATGTTTTGCTACCCACTGGATTCAAAGATGCTTGTGAGATGTCAGCTAAAGATTTAGGTGCTGAGTATCGTAAGTGTGTTTGTAAAGCTCAAGGAGTAACTCCACAAGGAGTAATGTCAACTGAAGATGTCATCAACTCAACATTGGATTACATCATGGACATTGACCAAAGCAGAGGAGTTAGCACTGGGTATAAACAACTTGATGCAGTGATGGGAGGGTTCAGACCTGGTGAACTAGTAACGCTAGTCGCGGGTACTGGAGTAGGTAAAACTACCATGACTCTCAACCTTACATACAACGCTGCTATTCAAAGTAACTTAAAGACTCTGTTCATCCCGCTAGAGATGAGCTATAAGCAGGTGTTAGTTAGATTGATGGAGATTGATATCAAGCAACCCATCATGACCACATATGACAATCCTACACCAGTTACACATGATGAGTCACGACTAAGAAATACCATCGAAAAGATAACAACTAATGTCAGCATATACAATCACATCGGCGCACTTAACTTAGCCAAGTTGATAGGAGTTATTGAGTACTATGCAATTGCACAAAAGACTAAGCTGATTGTCCTTGACCATAAGGATGCTGCTGTTAACTCTCTTACTGATGACGGTGGGGGAGTTAAGTTGATTGACAATCTAATGGCTGAGTTAAAGCGCATCTCTATTCAGTACAACCTGACTGTCCTTGTTGTGTCCCACCTATCACGTAGTAAGGATGACAAAGAAGATAGCAAGGCATCACTTAATAGAGTGCGTGGTTCTGCTGGTGTTGCCCAGAACTCAGACATTGTATTAGGTATTGAGAGAGATAGAGCAGAGAATAAACTAAAGATTATAACGCTTAAAGCACATAGAATCTTTGGTGTGTATGACATCTTTTCTCTCTACTACAACAAGGAAGCGTTACGCATAGAAGAACCAGCATACACAAACATTAATGAGGTAAATGAGACTGATGGTAATGAGAAGCAAGTTCGAGAGGACAATAAAAGCAAACCACCCAAACCTGTTGTACGAACCACTGAAACTACCATACACAAGGAACTACATACCAGACTTCCTGTTAGTAACACGGACGGGCAAGGAGATATACATCGAAGCGAAGGGACAGTTAGTCCCCCAAGACAGGAGCAAGCTGATAGCAGTGAAGAAGGAACACCCGGATATAGACTTGAGGATATTATTCATGCGAGCCTCCAACCAAGTGAATCGAAGGTCGAAGCGCTCTTACACTTACGGCGACTGGGCAACCCGTAACAAATTTTTATGGCATGAAGGAACACAACTACCCAGCAGTTGGATTAATGAGTAGAGAAATACAAAGCTAAATAACTACTAAAAATTTATGGCACAGTACAAAATAGTGACCTATGAAAACTCTTTACCGGTTGAGACAGAGTACAAGGAAGAAGCAATAAAAATGGCATGGAGATACGTTAATGACACACATAGACCTTTTATAGTAGTGGATGAAGATGACAGAATCATATATAGCAATAGACCTAGAAACGAGGGGACTGATAGAGAAGGGAGTAGTACCTGATATTATTTGCTACTCCTGGGCTACAGATGACGACTCTGGAGTTGAGACAAACTTAAGTTTGTTTTGGGACATAGTTGGTAATCATCGAATAGTATTCCACAATGCCAACTTTGATAGAGCAGTGCTTAAGGGACATGGTATTGATGTGCTTGGTTATGATGACACAATGATACTTAGTTATTGCCTTGATACCGCTGGACAACACAACTTGCGAGCCTGGGGTGACAAACTAAAGTTTAAGAAACTTGAATGTCCATGGGATGGTCACTACCCTGAGAAATATACACCTGAACTAGAGGAGTACTGTAAGAGAGATTCTGAGTTAACTATCAAGCTGTTCCATTATTTGATGGGCATATCTGATGACATCATTAAAGACTTATACTATGATGTTGAGTTGCCTTACTCTTACATAATCCAAGAAATGGAAGCTACAGGTATGTACTTCAATAGAGAAGAGGTACTTAAGTTCCATGAGGAAATACAAAAGCAGCTATCTACAATTGAACATGAGATTGTAGAGAAAGTTGGTGATATTCCCTGTAAAAACTTAAAGACTTATAAGAAAGAGCATGAAGAACTTAATGAGTACTTTGTTAAACAGGATGAAGATGGCTATCACTATCAGATGTTTGAGCAGTTTAATCTCAATAGTAGATATCATAAGGCGTATGCTCTTACACATCTGTACGATTGGAAACCCGAGTCTTTCGGTAAAGATGGCACTCCTACTGTCTCGGGTGACATTCTTTCAAAGTTATCTTACCCGCTTGCTGAAGATTTACAAGAAATTTCAAAACTAGTAAAGATTGACAGCTCATTCATTAAACCAGTTCTTGATTATCAAGACACACATGGTTTTGTTTATGGTAGTTTCAATCAATGCATAACTATTACTGGTAGATTAAGTTCAAGCAACCCTAACATGCAGAACTTACCAAGTCGTGGTGAGTTAGGACAACGTATGAGAGGTTTAATTCAATCTCCTAGCAATGATATTGATATTGTTGGTGGTGATTTATCTAACATAGAGGCGCGAGTACTTGCTTATTACTTAGATAAGGTATTCAAGTATCCAAACATGGCTGACGCTTTTGTTAACAACCTTGACCTACACCAACAAAATGCTGATGCTTGGGGACTTGATAGAGCTATGGCTAAGAAAGTACTGTACTTAACTCTGTATGGTGGAGGTGCAAGTAAGTTAGCTAAAGACTCTGGGTTGTCACAACAAGAGGGACAATCAATCATTGACCAAGTTAATAAAACTACTCCTGCGATTGAACAGCTAAAGAACAAGGTATATGAAGCAATCAGGAAAAATGGACATCTTAAGACTCTTGGCGGACGTAAGTTGTTCTATCCAGACATTAATGCTAAAAGCTTTAAGTTAAGAGGACGTGCTGAAAGGCAGTCGTTTAACGCGTTGCTTCAAGGTAGTGCTGCTGACATCTTAAAGATACTGAGTATTCAAAGTTATCACACAGTCAGAAAATATGGAGCTAGATACGTAGCAGCCGTACATGATGAGTCACTATTTTATTGTGATTCTGATAAGTCCCAACAGCTAGCAGAAGATTTAGCAAGTCGGTGGTCTAACAGTGGATTACTCGGACGCATCCCAACAACAACAGAGTTTAAAGTAGGTAAGAAATGGTCAGACACACATTAGAATTTACTCCTATCTATCAAGAAGGTTCTTTAGAAGGATTGAAAGTAATCATTAATGACAAAGGAGACATTTGTTTGATAGATGAGGAGGACTTACATTTACTAGAGGAGAAGCGCTGGAGATACAAGTCACCCAAACAACACTACGTTGTACGTGGACAGAGTATAAATATGAAGTACAAACTGTTCTACCTACATCGAGAAGTAATGTTTCAACATGGGTTTCACATACCCAGTAAACATCAGATAGACCACATCAACAGATGTAAGTTTGATAACCGTAAGAGAAACCTACGCATAGTTAGTAGGTCACAGAATCAAGCTAACCGTTCACGTAAACAAAAGAAAGGAGGATTTAAAGGAGTAACATTTAACAAACGTACTGGGTTGTATGAGGCAAGGATTCACTTTGATAACAAATACAGATTCCTTGGTTCTTACCCCACGGCTAAGATGGCAGCACATTACTATAACCAAGCAGCCAAACAGATTCATGGTGAACACGCTAACCTTAACCAACTAGATTAACAATGGCTTATCAAAGTAAGATTAACCCTCAACACTACCAACAAGGTAATAGACAATGCATTGACATTATTAAAGACATGGGACACATTAAAAGCTTCTGTGCTGGCAATGTTATCAAGTATGTGTACCGATATGAAAATAAGAATGGTGTTGAGGACTTGAAAAAAGCACAATGGTACTTACAACGATTAATACAAGAAATAGAAATAGAGGAGTTAAAGAATAACAATGGTTGACTATAGCCAAGACAAGATTAACGAACGACTAGGTAATCACGAGCCTAAGATACTTGATGCACGAGCTTTTCTTACCGGACAATCAACTCTATGGCAAAGCACAAAGGAGGGACACAATCATCCAATCATGTATGGAAACGTAATTGTCCCTAAGAGAATGCTTGACTTTGCTTGGGAAAACACAGAGCCGATTTACTACAAAGGTGAACGCTGTATTAACTTCTCCATGAATTTCTGGGAGTCGAACCCCGATAAGTTTTATTCAAGCAACCCACCAATCTATAGTGGACACACTAAGCTATACCTAAACTCTATACGTGCTGACGTGGCTGACAGTATACGTAAAGCATATAGAGACTTAAACCCT
>Ga0115570_10001391_pt1 | contig 19536 bp, 13 predicted proteins | sample COGITO_mtgs_1205_3_FD_87294 | JGI IMG/M metagenome (GOLD analysis project Ga0115570, IMG submission 87294) | Pelagic marine microbial communities from North Sea - COGITO_mtgs_120524 | ecosystem: Environmental > Aquatic > Marine > Epipelagic | place: Germany:Helgoland, sampling site Kabeltonne... | reverse complement strand
GTGTGAGTGTCTTAGTGCTTCCTTTGTGTGGTCAACGAGTGTTCATAATAAAGCTGTGAACAATAATTTTGAACATGTACACAATTTTTATTGTTTAGTAACATTTTTATTTATATAAGTTTTGATATGATCTATTAATTTTTTAGGACGTTTTCCAGATTCAATAAACTCATTACGTTCCTTGATACTAGAAAATCCAGAAATCTGCCAAGGAAGTAAATTAAATTGATCAAGACCCACGTATGATCCATAAACGGTTGCGTATACTTGGAACATATCTCTAATTGTGCCTCTTACTTCATCATATGGCAATACTACAAATGGAACATTTCCAAACTTGTCGCTTGATTCCATTATAAGAATGGGTAAATAATCATCATTCAATTGACACACAAGTCTATGACCTTTAACAGTAGTTGCAATAACATGGTTGTGTTGAGTTGCAATTTGAATAGTTATAATGTTATTTTCTTTTATTTCGTTTAAAAGTTCTTCGTGAGACAGTACTTTTTCAATTGGTGGAGGTGATAATCCAAAAAATGACCAATGAGCGTACTGATCATCTGGATCTATGCTAATATTAGGAACTGACTGCAGTGACAGTGTGGGAATATGTTCAGTATAAAAAGATCCAGTTAAGAATGTACGTCTATTTATAGTTGGTAAAGAATATGATAAAAACAGTATACTAAATACTGGAAGTGTCATTACTTTTTAACTTGTAATTTTTTTAAAAGTACATATTTAACATAATTTTTTTTAGTAGTATTTTTAAAAATGATTACATTGTATTCACACTTTTCTCAACTTCCACAAAAACAAATTACTACATGTGATGACATAAAACAGTTTTACCAAAAAGTAAAATGCTGCACCTCAAATTCTACAAGTCATGTTACAGAAGATATGTGGAGTGGATCACAAATCGTTCGTGCCGGTGCAACACGAGGAGGGTCCACACGCTATCTTATAGAAAAAGTTGGAAACAGCATCGTCACACTTACGACGAATGATCCAACTTCGAATACTGATGAGGGATATCGTAATACTTTTTACGTCATAGAGTATGACAATATGAACTCAAATGGTTTAGGAAACCCAACTAGGTGGTGTTCATTTCCAAAAAATGCTGTAAGAGTTGGTACATCTGGAATTTCAGTGACAGAAAGTCACATGTACATGGCACATCCAGATTTTGTAAATCAACAAACTTTGGTAGACAACCGTGACTTTTTTGTTCGAAGAATTGCAAGACCTCTTTCCGCGGGTGGAACGTGTACATACATTGACGTTGACCTAAAAGAAGCAGCGCGCAAAAGTTTTGGTTTTGAAAAAATTTCCGATTTTCTCAACATTCCGAGACGTACCCACTCATCTCGTATAGTTGGTACTTCGAAAAAGTATTATGTCTTCAACTTCAATAAATATGGAGATGCTCGTCTTGTAAAAATTCCATTAGACAATTTTGTAGAATCTGCTGTTCAAATGCTTAAGATTAACTCTTACGGCGCCGCCTACATGACAACACAAGGTATAATTTCAGCGGGAAACTTTGTGGTATCTAACACTGATGTAGATTTCACAGTTGCAGATGTCAGTAAAGAATGGAAGCGTGATGGTGCTTACGTTCCAACTTCGACTCCAGCTCCAGCATGGTGGGTGTTTGATTCGAAATCGCAACAGTCCGACGGTCGTGTAGACCAAACATCACTTACTAGTGTTCACACCGGAGCGAGTGGGTGTAGTTATATGCTTGGAGGACAAATATATGGAAGGACAGATAACCTTGCTGTTATCCCTTCAAATATGGAAGAGTTTCAAAGTTTTTCATATGAAAGTATTAAGCGCGCCGTCTTCCGTATATGTCCCGGTTCTCCAACGGTTCAACATGTCACTCTTAATAGTCCAAAATGGGGAGTTTTCATAGAAGCAATGCGAGTGGACGAAACCACTGGCGACATTTTCGTTTCTGGTTCGTTTTCTGGAAATAATAAATTCTTTTTACCAAAGGACTATTATACCAATGCAGGTGCTGCAAGATATTCTGCAAACTGGGAGACGGGTATCGCTACTCTTAAAGATGACAGCTTTTTGTTTTCGGATACGAAGCAACCATACAAATATGATAGCAAGTTTGGGCTTACTGAACTGGTTGGTGTTAGTGGAAGAGATATTGCAACGGAGGATTCGACTACCAATACGAGGATGGGAACTTGGACGGGAGCCGCATTCTCTATAGAACTAAACATGGTAGATGGAGTGGTGTATGGATTTAGTGGTCATGGTACCATATACGTTTTCGATATGAATAACAAAATGAAGGTAAAGACCATGCGACAGTTACTTACTATACCAGGTAAACCTATGTTTCCATTCAAAAAAACTACTGTCAAAACGTGTGGTGGAACAAATTCTGTATACGAAGAAAGTGAATGTTGTGAAAGTATAAATGGTGGTGTTCCTAAACAAGCTGTGTACACTCCAAGTGTTCTTACTGTAGATTATCCAGAATGTCCCACCGGGTTATCGTATTTAGGTCTTACATTGTACGATTCTTATGGAGATGCCTGGCAAGGAAGTACATTGACGCTTAGTGGAACTGGAATAAGCTTGGAACCTTTAACGTTAACTAAGCCCAGTATGGACACTATGTACTATTGTATACCAATCACTACATGTGTTTCAATTACTCATAGTGAAGGTGGGTATCCAGAAGAGACGTCTTACACTGTTTCATGGCAAGGTGTTACCAAAGAATGGAAGCATAAAGATGATTCGACCATTAAAATTGGAAGTTCTTGTGTACAGTCACCATCATCGTCGAGTCGTCGACTTTCGACCAAACTTTTCTCAAAACTTGAACCAAACACTGTTTCAAAGAAGAAGGACAAGTATGAAGATAAAGGAAAATGGTAGTAAGCCGAATAATTCTAAAAACGTAAACAACATGAATCTGGATACGCACTAGTTGCGAAACACATATCAGAAGCAGATGGTGTTAAAGTAGACACCTTGTTAAATATTAAATTCGGATTCTAATTATTTTTATAAAAAACTATTTTGAACATTTTTTTTTAACTCTGAAAATTGAATTATTAACTTTTTTTTTCATATTACGTGATTCCTTTTTAATAAACCCAATGTTTCAGAAACTAAAATTTCGTCCTTTCGGTGTAAAGATTTATAGTTTAAATAAATTTGATTAAAATTAACTAAATTTATTTTAACATAGTTCGAAAAAATTTAAAATTTATAATATAAAAATGCTTCTTCTTAGTTCAATACCAAGAAGAGAAGTTTCAGTTTCTCCACTTACGGGTAGTGCACTTTTGATTGGAAAAGATCATAAAGTAAGAGGCATGGGAATGAACCAACACGGACAATTGGGTCTTGATCCTGATACCTATCCACGTGTAGGTATAGGCTGTGTTGAAAATATACCTATATACGGTGAAACATGTACCAGATACCAAGATGTGTTTCAACAAAATAGTTGCTGCAAAGACACTGATAATAATGTAGAGAATGATGTTTCAAACCACGCAATTGAAGTTGCAATGGCTTCAGAGTACTCTCTCGTTTTATTTGCGAATGGTAAAGTGGACTTACTTGGTAAAAGAAACATGGTCCCGAGAAGTATGAACAACATACTACGTATTTGCGCTGGTGAAAAGTTTGCTGCAACTATTGCGAATGATTTCTCACTTACCGTTTATGAAGATTCATTCATGTATAAAACTTTCAATAGTCATAAGTTTGTAGATATTTCATGCAAACATAATCATTTATTAGCTCTCGACAACAATGGAAAGGTTTTTTCAATGGGTTCGAACTCTGATTACGAACTTGGTGATCCTACGTTTAAATCTGATAACAATTTAAACGAAATAACGTCGTTACCTCCTTCTAAATTTGTATCAACGGGTGTAAACAGTTCTGGTGTTATTACACAAGACGGTAGAATACTAACGTGGGGACAAAATAGTGCGGGACAATTAGGACATCACTGGAATTCAAACACTTACAGTGGAGGTGTTATTGATCTGAGTTCTTCCAAATTAAATGACATTACAGTAACTCTCATGCCTAAAACAAAAGGGGTATACATGAGTTTGGGAAAATCTCATTCTTCCTTTACAATGGATAATGGAAAAGTTCGTGGTGCTGGATTAGACAGTGGTGGTCAGGTATCGGGATTCAGTCCAGCAGCTGCTCAAAAACCCACTTCAACTAATAGTCCTTTAATTTCAGATTATTTTGATCAGTCCGTATCCCCGAGTATAGCAAATATCAATTGGAGATTTATGTTTCCAGATACACATGTTCAAAAAAGTGGAATAGACATGACGTTTAACGGTGACATGGTTTCTGTTCCAACAAGTATTCATTGTACGATAAGCAGTAAGTTTAATGACATAGAAATATCCAAGTTAAAGAATGTAGAACTATCAGATACGGCAACAGGTGTTGTTTTAGGTACTGCAAAATTCAAACAAACAACTCCATTAAACTGGAAACAATGTATGTACGGAGATCCTTTTCAAGGAGCGTACAAAGGTATTGATGCTATTTTAGAAGTTCCTGTAAACACTGCATTTAATGTAGGTACCATGTATTTTTCTATAAACGATGAAACGTACGGAGAAGTAGAATTTATCCTTTCTATATGGGATACTAAAAATTTGAAATTTAGAGCGACTGCAGGTGCTCAGGCACCAATTTTTGAAAGTGATGATCCACTTGCAGAGATAATTCAGTCTCGAAATAGAGCAGATAGTTATTGGTTTGGAAAAGACAAATCGTTTCACAAATTTACTTCTTTATTAGAAACAAACTCTTTCACCGAACCATATACTGGTTCTCCGAAATCGGTTTTGAATTTAGCCAAATGGTACAATGAACCAAAAGATGGTCATGTAACTGGTTTCACCGAATATGTAAATAATGATATATCACAAATGATTTCTAGTTCTATAGGCGGAGAAACGTCATTTACAATAGATAGACCTTCACCTACGGGTGGAACCGAAATTATTACATTTGTTAATTTTAAACTAGACGATATTATAAAACTAAACCTCCCAAATCTTGAAAACAAATTTGTTGTTGTTGGAGATAAAAAATATATACCACAGATGAACAAGCAAAATTCAGACGTACAAAAATATATGACTTCCTCGAGAAGAGCTCCTGTAAACAAACGTAAACTAAAATTTGCGGAAGTTGGTTTTGGATCTACATATTCTGTATCATATGATGGTGACATAAGATTTCATGGTATAAATCATCACCAGTGTAATCACGTTTTTAACATGTGGGGATACCTTGGAGGACAAGCCTTTGTTGAACCAGAAGTACTTTCACAATTTATGAACCTTACACTTCATAAAGAATTGTATGATAAATATCATACAGATGCTGGTGGCACACCTTGGTTTGTGGCAGATGGGAAAAATGTACACCCTTTTATGGATGGGTTTGAATCTACTAGTATAGGATATAAATTTAATGGTGGTAATTGGGACGGCGTAACGTTTTCTGATGATATAGCAGATTTAGTTGTAACTGGAGGAAGAAATTATGTAGACTCATTGTCCAGTGATAAAAATCTTCAACTCTATCAAAATAGTAGAGGACTTTCGTTTTATTCAAATACAATTCTTGTAAATGGTAAACCAAATGCAGTAAAAAATTATCCCGTCCCTGTTTGTAATGTAAGAACTGATAAAATTAGTTTGTGTGAATCGAATATGTTTAGTGGATTTTACGGAGCACAATTTGGAGCACCTGATAATGAGCTTAATGGATTTGCATGGGGACTTATGAATAGTAACGTAAGGGTTAATATAAACTATCACGATGAATGTTATCAAGGAAATGTTTGTGAAAATTACCAAATTCAAAATTGGCCGACTTCAAGAATGCTTCCTCAAAAAAGTGAATCTGGAGGTAGAAGATTGTCGATGAAGGAAATGATAGATTTGTACAAGAAAAATACGATATATCATGATAAAAGAGAAATGGAGCCATAAAAATTTATAATAAAAAAAATATTACTGTAAGTGATATTTCGAGTTTGAAACGTGAAAATGAATCTAGCTGAAAGTCATGGACCAGTCCTTTCTCTGCCATTTTGATAAATGCATTAAATCATTTCTAATATTGTATAAGTTCCTACTGCTCGTTGACAGTTTAAGAAATAGTTAGGGCGTTTTCTTAAGTTATGCATGCCTTTTAAACAATGTTCATATTCATTAAATGTTACATTTATCCTTTTGTTGATGCGTTTATGCCATTTTTTTTCAATTCGTTCATGTTTTAAAACTTCTTCTCTTAATTGATGATCAACGAATGTCCATAAACGTACACTTTTGTTTATGATTCCTAGTTTTTTTCGTGATAAAATAAAGTTTATTATTTTTTCATCTTCATATTCTCCGGTCCAAAATGTAATAGCATCCTTGTTTAATTGTTTAGGTACTTTGAAGACATTTGTAGGACAAATAACAGAAATGTTTGGAATTGTGTATAAACTTTTACAATAATCATTATTGATTTCTATTGCTAGTACGCTAGATGCATAGTGTCGGTAACAGTTTACTGTATTTCCTTCTCTAGTCCCAATTTCAATTATATTTAAACCTTTTGACATGTTTGCGATTATAGACTGTACTGCGAGCGGACTTCTTAAAGGAACAAAAGAAAAATCCCCATTACATAACATTTTTATATATATATATTAATTATAGTTTCAAGTTTATAAACATAACAACTAACAATTATTGAATAGAGTCACAAAGTCCTAGAGTCTGTATTCATTTTTTGTATATAAAAATTTAAATAAATAATATAATGGAAATTGGATTTTTCCCCAAAACTGCACATATATAATAATTATATGTTTAAAAGAATTTGACATCAAATAGAAATGACATGGAATTCGTTAAATATTTTTATGATATAAATTAAAAATGCGTGATAAAAAGATTGTAATAGGACACAAAGTATCTTCCAGTCAAAAGCTATCTTCTGATCGAAGATATTATTTAATGTGTGTTGGTATTTTGTTACTATGTGCTGGTATAGCCGGTGTTATAATTTACGCATATACGAATGGTTTTAGTATCACCACAGATACGAATAGTTCTAGTATCACCACAGATACGAATAGTTCTAGTATCACCACAGATAATACGGTTAAAAGATTATGTAGTCCAAACGATGGTACAATGTTTGGGTGGTATCACTCTGATGATAACGTTTGCTTCTACGAAACAAAAAGTAATAGAAGGCAATTGTTTGTAGGATCTTTATATCGTAGTTTACAAATACCAAAGTTCAATGGAGCATATTGGGCGATTGATCAATCCAGTGTTGCACACAATGAACTTCCAGAATCTTTAATAAATTCAAGTTGTACAAGTATGTCGACTCATCCAAGTTGCCAGATGTACTTTTGGGAAAGAGAAATAAATGGAACTGTTGTTGATTTAACAAACCCAAATGGTACTTCTATACTTAATTTCATTAAGAAACGTGTTCAAGGAGAAGGCTTATGGGAAGACATTATGTCTCAAGGAGATACGAAACAACGTTTACCAGATTTTTGTGATAAAGCAATCAATACAGAAGAAGCAAAGAGTTACATACAGAAATATCCGTCTGCACTATATTCTTTGAGCACGGAAAACATAAATGTTTACAATGCTTCTATAGAAAGTCATAAAATGTTATGCAATGTTGTAGAATATCCGTACTATCCCAATACGGAAATCCGTGGACCAACAGACGGTTTGAGGTTGCTCAATGTTTTTGCTGTTGCTATTGTAGATAATACTGTGTATTATACATATGGTTGCAGTGCAGGTACTGGACGAAAGTTAACTGCCCGTGATTATAAACCCACATACCTCGCGATGTTAACACAGCTTTATTCCCGTTACGTATCTAATATTGATTATGATGTAACATTCAACTACACTTCACAGAACTACACTGCTTATCCCGGCACTAGCGAAATTGAGTGTGTGAGTATTGAAGTCTCGGACTCTAAGTTGGAATCAGGTTCTGGATAGTTGGTAAATAATGATTATGTAACTCTTCCCTAACCTTCTACATTTACTAAATTAACATATCTGACACCCGATCACTTGCGACAGCCAATATCTACATTACATAATGTTATGTCGTATTTCTCGAGATTTACAAATGTTTTAATATAAATCACTAAGTATATAGAAAAATCTTTAAAATTAAAAGTCATCTTCTCCCGTTCCGAATTCATAACCTCCACCAGCTTTTTGATACTCACCTACACGTTTTTCGAAAAAGTTTGTTTTTCCAGTTAAAGATTGCATGTGCATAAAATCAAATGGGAGAGAAACATTGTACAATGGAGGAATATTCAACATTCCTAGTAAGTAATCTGCAGTATACTTTATGTATTGTGTCATAAGAGCTGTATTCATTCCTAAAAGATCAACACTTAATGCTTCTGTTACGAAATAATTTTCACACTCTACTGCATCTTTTACGATTTCATAAACTTCGTCATGTGACAATTTGTTATCAAGCATAGAATATAAAGTAGTTGCAAACTTGGTGTGCATTCCTTCATCTCTTGAAATTAATTCATTGGCAAACGTTAAACCCGGCATTTTGCCTTGTTTTTTAAGCCAGAATATTGCACAAAAAGATCCGGAAAAGAATATTCCTTCCACAACTGCAAATGCCACTAACAAATGAGCAAAACTTGCCTTTTTGTTTTTAATCCATTTAACTGCCCAATCTGCTTTTTTAGCTACTGCTGGCATATTTTCAATAGCATTAAAAAGTGTATTTTTTTCTTCTTTGTCCTTTACATATGTATCTATCAAAATAGAGTACATTTCAGAGTGAATATTTTCAATTGCAATTTGAAAACCATAAAACACTTTTGCTTCCAACCATGATATTTTGTTCATCATATTTTCTCCTAAATTTTCGTTTACGATTCCATCTGATGCTGCAAAAAAAGCCAAAATGTGCTTTATAAAGTGCTTTTCATTTTCATCAAGTGTTTCCCAGTCTACTAAATCTTGTGAAAGTGATACTTCTTCACTCTTCCAAAATGAAGCCTGTGCAATTTTATACTGTTTCCACAATTCTTCGTGTTGAATAGGGAACAAAGTATATCTTTTTTGGTCATCGTCGAGCATTGGTTCATACGTATTCATGGTTTCGGGCTTTGTTTTCTTAGTATACTTTTTTTTTCGTTTGATCAACCGTTTAAAATTATGGAAACGGTTGATCGTATTTTTATAAACTATTTTTTTGTTTACAAATCTGATTTATACTTGAAAATAAATAGTTGTCAATTACTATCTTTTTATAATTTTGTTTTTTTTTATGTATTCAATAATGTGTACGGGACACTATTGACTTTAAAAGTATCGTAAATAAATATTTATCAACAAAAACTAATTCTGTAACAATTGTGTATTGTAGGTATTATTTTTTTTATATACTTAAAAAATGATTGAAGATTGCTCTGAAGATTGCTCTGAAAATTTAAAAGAAGTACATTTCTCACGTGATAAAAGTGACTTTTTGAAAAAAGTATATGGCTTACTATCATTGCAGTTGTTGTTTACTAGCATGTTTTGCTATATAACTGTACAGACTAAACAGTTAGAACCATTTATAAAAGATGAAACAATATTTTTGTCTAGTATTGTGTTTAGTATAGCGTCTATATGTGGTATGTACTTTTACTCCAAGTCATATCCTTTAAATATACTTTTGTTGGTAATGTTTACAATATGTGAATCATTTATTATTTCTAGGATTTGTTTTATTAGCGTTTTAGAAGGAAAACAAGAGTTGGTCTTACTAGCATTGAGTACGACTACAACTGTATTTATTTCACTAAGTGCATTTGTAGCATTTACAAAAAAAGATTTTACATATTTGCAAAATCTTTTATATGTTGGAACATTTACACTTTTAGTACTTTTTGTTTCGCGCATTTTTATAACTTCCAGTATATTGGACTTGTTTATGTGTTGGTTTGGAATACTTTTATTTTCTGGTTTTATTTTGTATGATACTTCTTTAATATTTAACAAATTTGGACCAGATGATGCTATAATTGCAACTTTAAATTTATATCTAGATTTTATAAACATGTTTCTAATGATTCTTCAGCTTTTAAATCAAGGAAATGGTTCTTGAGTGTGTTACATTATATAAATTTTTGTACTCATAGAGATACGTTTCAGAAAATTTTGGTCGATCACTAAAGGCATAAAAGAACGAAACACATCAGATTCATTTAAAAAAATAAAAAAAAACTACATAAAATGAAGTTTAACTTTACTATACACACATCTTTAGAACTTTTGTTGAAGATAAAAAACGATGAAGAGTTTGAAAAGTTTCTTCACAAGAAAGAAAATGTAACACTTTTAGAATGTATCAAGCATAATGATGGTACAAAAGAGTTCAAAACTTTATTTTTAACTAGAAATATTAGTATACCAAACTACATTTTAAATATGATTGGCGCTAATTATTTGGAATATAAAATTGATGAAGAATTGTGTAAAGATGAAAAAAAAATAAAATTTAGTGTAGTTCCGAGAGATTCAAACAACATTTTTAAATTGGAAGGAACAATTCATATAGAAGAAACTGAACATGAAAAATGTAAGTTACAGTATGAAGCATATTGTACTTCTAAATATGGATTTGTCCTCGAAAAGTTTGTAGAACAAGTGTATTTAAACTCTCAAAAAAGCTATGTACGTGAAATAGAAAAGTATTACAATATTTCCAAGGTGTAACTTTGAACTCACTAAATCACATATTAATGACTATTGTTCGTTTTATGGTCGAGTTACCTACCCTATTTGTTACAGATTTTAAGAAACAGACGATTTTTTTGAAAACTTAACTTTGGAAGACTCTTTAAAAGGTCTACTTTTAATAAGTTCCAACAACTCTTCTTGAAATTCTTCTTCAAATTCTTCAGGTGTAAGACCTTTTAATTTACGAAGAGAGTTAATGGCTGCTTCTTTTATAAATGGAACAATAGTTCGTATACCCAAAGATGCTTGTTTTTTTTCTACATTTGCTTTTAATATCATAGACTGTCTCAAACCATTGGTTGGATCTACAATTTGGACTTGTTGTGTCATATCTTTTGTATGTTTGAGTGCTTCTAAAACATCTATATTTGTTCTTTTTTTTACATCAACATACTCTTTTTTGTTATCGTTAGTTGTCTTTTTAACAGTATTCAGTTTGTTGTTTACATCTACGAAATCGTTTATGAGCTTGAATGTTTCTTTTCTTGTATTTTCTGCGTAAAGAGGAGTTTCTTTTCCTTTGTGTTTGCAAAGAACTAATTTCTTTTTTTCTGATGATATAGTGTTAGATTGTGAATCTTTTATTCGTTCTACAATTATTTTCACGAGCTCATCTGGTATATAAAGTTCGGATTGTAACACATGCTTTATATTTTTAGTTGCATTTTTAACATCATCGTCTGTTATCTTTCGGGATATTTGTGGAGTTTGTAAACGTATATAGTGTGGTATACCTTCGACTTCCACTTGAACTGAATTTATATCTTGATCAATCATTTCTGCTTTTATTAACTCTTTGAGTGTTTTGTTACAATCAAAAAGTTCACTTTTTTCATTTCTAGTTTGTCGTTCTATATGTTTTATGGCAGTTTCAGCTTTGCAAAAAGATGCTATACTTGGTCCAGCTTTCATATTTTTGTAACTAAAAAAAATTTTTTATATGTTTCAAACAATCCTACTATTTTTAATAATTAAACTTCTTTGACAAATAATCGATTAAAACATGTGATATTACAAACTTTTGCAACTGTTCATTCACAAACATTCCTTCCTGTTTGATAAACTTTAAAAATATTAATGAAACAAAAGTATACTTTAATTGTAAAGGATGTGCGTAAAATGTCATAGGAACATGAACTCCACAATAAAATAAACAAAAAACTAACCACGCAATTTTTTCATAATACTTGAATCCTATCATCCAAAAAGTATGCAACAAGAAACTTTTTAAAATACCAATGTCATTTGAAAAATGATACAATGAAGAACACATGAAAGTTGTAGTTGTAATTTTTTCTGGAACAGGTAAAAGTGCCAAAACATAAGCGGTCAGATAAGTGGGGTCTTTTTGTAAATCCGTAAGACCATGAAATGACGAAATGGCTATTGGATATGCAAACGGTTTAGGAATAATAACTTTCATTAGTATAATGTAAATTGTATCAAATATTGTAAGATAATATGTTATATTCTAACTTTCAATTTTTATAATTTACAACACTTTTAGTTGATAATATTTCTCTTTAATGAAGGTACAAATAGAAATTGAAACAACACTAGTACTTTTCAAACCAAATGGTAACAGACTAATTTTATAGTTTGTAGAGTTTGTAGAGTCTGAAAGTCATAGAGTCTTAAAATTGAATTCACATAACATTTGCACATGCTAATTTTTAACACCCAACCACTCTCCCAACCACTGTCTCAACCAATACGACAATGACCACTCTCCCAACCAATACGACAATGACCACTTCTGAGTGCGAATCCAATACGCTCGAGTTTCATGAATCCAGAGCACAAATGCTTCTTTTCAAATATAAAGGGAGTGACATGAACATTGTTCACCAAAAACGTGAAGAAAAGCTCGAAAAAAATCAGTATGTAGGATGTGACATTACAAAAATTGGTCAACCGATAGACATTCCGGATGATGTAATTATTCGCAGAATAGGAACTGAAGCTTTTGAAGAATGCAAGTGGGCAAAGATTGAAAATCATAGTTCATACGTGGACAAAATTCCAGGTATGGTCGAAAAAATTACACAAAAAGTCAAAGAGTCTGGAAACGATTCATACAAGGAACTTTGGAATTATCTTGTACGCGAATATTTGTCATCAAATGGAGAATTTGAAATCATGCGTCAATATTGTTCTTTGAAGATTATTCCAGAAAAACTTGTAATGAACAAGGAAACAAATAGAAACAAACTTCTTTCGGTTCTGACAGAATCAGATGGTAGTGCCACAAAACGAAAATGTTTTGAAGAATCAGATGAAGTGCGCGGTATTGTACTTGAACCAATTTCCAAAAAACCAAAACTCTACATGAACGAAGATGGAAAGTTGAGTAAAAAAAAAGGAAAATACGGAGCATCTGCAGTCTACAATAAGCCTGAAAATGATTTTCCCGTACATTGGCGTAAAGTTTCAGTCGACAAGGCATTAAAAATTTTAGAAGAAAATGAGAGAGAAATTCCATGGGAGCAGATTCGTTATATTAGCAAAGTTGTAAACTCATGATGAGTTTATATTTGTAGTTTATAAAAAAGGTTATTTAAAAAATTTCGATACATATTGTTAGTGGTTGTTATATTTAAAAAAAAACTTTTTTATAATTAAAGTTGTATAACATGGAAGACGATTACTGTTTACTTGGTTTGAATAGAAAATGTTCAGAACAAGAACTAGAAAGAGCGTTAAAACATGCAAAGAATTATTATTCTTTAGAAAGATCTAGAGAACAGCCTCTTGTAATTAAAAATTTGAACATAGAAGCAATTAAAACCGCAGAAAAAGCGTACACACGAATAAAAAACAGTAAAAATATGAGTTTTCATTTTCCCCAAATTATTGACTTGGGACAATTTACAAGTTTTTTTGCTTCTGCAAACTCAAAATAGAATAAATCTTTAAAAAAAATTTATTAAACTAAAAAAAGGAAATGAAAACACAAAAAATAAAAATGTTTTACATGTATTGGCAAGGAAGTGAGTCGCATAATTCGCTTCGAAAAATAGCAAAATGTTTAGAAGTTACGAAAGAAACTAAAAATTTGAAACAAAATTACAACTCTATTGAGGAAACATTTAAAAAGTACACGTTAAGGTATAAGACGGAGTGATCAACAAGGAATTTTAAACGAATAAAAAAAATAAAGAAATGTTAAATGTATTTTGTGAGTTTGTGCGTTTTTTTTTATAAATGTTGCTTGTTGTGGTGTGAGAAAACGGTTTTTTAATTTTTTTTTAATGTTTATCAAATGTACATTTTTGCAAGTTTACGTTTCATTGAATCTGGAATATCAGATCGACCAGCAAGTTCCGTTAGAGGTGTTGTTCCTTTTACTTTACTTTCTTGTTGTATCTCATTATCAAGATCGTTTAACGATTTTTCATGTTCTGCTAATAATCTCGAAGATGCAGAGTTTGAAGATTTCGATTTTCTCAAGTCATCAGAACGTACTCTTAAACTAGACTCAGTGTCTCTTAGTTTCATGGAAGTCGACTTTTTAAGACCTATCTTATCATATTCATCAGAAGGGTTTTTAAATTGCTCTGGGTCGAACGCTAGATCTACCGGATTGTATTCTAAATACTGTGCTCCAAGAGCTGCTTTCACAGCACGTTTCGCCACATCCTTCCATACGTTTTTATTGTCTTTTGAAACTTTTTGAGTAACTTGACTCTTCAAAAACTCTCCGTCGAATTCTTCTGGTACATGTGCCAACCTGTACATTCCAGCGACTCCTACTTCCGGAGCAACTAAAGATAGTATAGATAACTGCTGATAGTCCATTTCTTCGGTTCCAAAGTCCATTTCTTCGGCATCTTCCAACAATTTCGGGGACAAGTAATCAGCTCCTACCAAGTTTCCTTCTTGTGCTTCATGTGGATCTACATAGAAGTCTCTAGGTTCTAATATTCCCAATGGTAGTTCTTTATCAGTTAAACCATTACGTTGTAACATACTGATTACCAAATGTTGCAAGAATGTAATATGCTCTTCCTTTAAATCCAACAGATACTTGTCAAACTGTTCTTGTGTTTTAGTGGGGTCTTTTTCTAAAACTCTTGCAAAGTTTTTCTTATGACGGAACCGAGTACGTTCTTGTCTTAACAACTTTTCAAACAACAGAGTAGCATTGTTAAAGTACATTTGTTTGTACATTTGTACTACTTTTTCACCCTTGTTAAGAGGACCGTTACAAAACTGAGCCATCAAACTATTAAGGCAATTCATAGTTCCTGCAATGAACAGAATACTTGGATCCGACTCTTTTTTCGGGTTTAAGCCAATGTACCCCAAAACAACAGGAACACCATCAGAATCTTTTTGCTTACCTGCACATTTGTAAGTATCTACATGAAGTCTGAAAAAGTTTCTAGCTGCTAAAGTATGTGAAATTTCAGTTGTCCCAGGATTGCAACTTCCAAGCGCCATAATAGTATGGACTCTTGCATACGCTAAGAAATTACTTACTCTTACTTGTTGTGTAAGAGCATCCCTTTGATTTTTTTCAACTTTACTCGTGTCGGAATACTTGAAACTGAACATATTCTGCAACAGACCAGTATCTTCAAATACGTTTCCCATTCGTATAGGATCGATATTTCCATAACGATCATACACCATTTCTGCATGGCGCTTTCTAACATATTTGTCATCAACCGGTCTTTCGACTACATGGTGAACAAAATCTGCTTCTACGGGATGTCCTCCATATTGTGTGAATGGATGAAAACTTGTACTCTCGGACGTTTGGTACTTACATGCCGATTTTATCCAGTCCTTGAAGTATCCAGAGCTTCTAGTCATGGGCCATGGTGAATGATAAGACTGGTTGAACACTTTAAGTAGCCCGGAAGACCCATTATCTCGCTCATTCCATGGATTAACTGGCATTTGGTTTTCTTCATCATAAAGACCCACTCTTTTCATCAAATGAACTTGGTGTGATACTGGAAGTGGAATCCACGCACCCCTGTCGGATGTTGCAAATGGTTGTTCTGGTGAATTTTTAGGGGTTACTTTGTAACCCTTGAGTTCATACCACATGACATTTAAACTTCTTACTCTTTCCAATTTAGCTCTCAATGGATGATGCTTAGACAAAAGTGGAAACAGTTCAGACCACGTTCTATTACACATACCCCCAATTAAACTTGATTTGAAAACTTTGTCGGGGAACAGTCTAACTGCAACTTCCCACGGTGTCGATGCTTCTGAAGATGAAGTATATACTTCTCTTGAGTTGACAAATGATTCTACCAAAGTTCTTGACCAATAATGCATTCTATCTTGGTTACCTTTTTCAAATTGCTGGGGTCGATTATTCTCACCAGGTGAAGAATATTTACGGTTTGCCCATGCGAAACCAGCCGCATCTAACATACTAAACAACATTGATCCCTTTTTACATCTTACGTCATTGTAGTAAAGTTTATACAACCACTGATCCAAAGAAGGTGTGTCATCTGCTGGGAAAAATGTAAACCTTTTAAGTCTTAAATCATCAAAAATCGCTTCATTTGCACTCACTAAATCTTCTTTATCTTCTTTAGACAATCCTTTCATATTAGTGTTCTTCTTAAAAGGCATGTGAGCAGTCATAGTACTATCTGTGGTAGATGTTTGGTATGACACTGTGAAATTGTCCCATTTGGCTCCAGATTCGGTAGATCTGAACACTTTTTCTCTAGTGAAAGGTCCTTCAGATCTTTCGGTGTAGTTGCGACTAGACAATACTTTAGAAGTATATACAAACTCTTCATTTGAAAACATAGTTTGTATAATTTTGTGGTATTGAGATGTGAAAACTTTTGTGTCTATGAGTTCTTTCAGTGCGTGCTCTATCACTTTGCTTTCACCCATTTCTTTATTGTATGCATACACATCATCTCTATTAGACATTTTTTGGACTTGACTTTTGAAACTTGCAAGTGTTGATGTGTATTTACAACGAACGTCCAAATCTCTAAAGTAGTCAAGTTCTATTTGTGGTCTAGTATATTTACCAGATTCCAAGTTTGATGATTTGGTACGATAAGCATCCCAAGTATCAGACTCAGTTTTCCTATTTTTCATATGTGATTCGTAACTATGTTGTAAAGATGTAAGTGCGTTTACAAAAACTTGATTTTGACAACATGTTTCTTCGTAAAAGAGTCCTACAATATCCGTATCGATTGCAACTACACTATCACTGAAAATGTCTCCCAAAGCGTCAGAGAATTCCTCAGTCAAACCGTTGGTAAAACTAGTAATTCTTGACTCTGCATTAGTAGTGTTGTATCTATGTCTTAACGAATCTGTTTCATAACTGTAAGTTCCTTCAGAAAGTCCAGTGTCACGTACCGGGTTTTGTGACATCAAATATGCTAATGTATCTGAAGATGTTAAGAATGAATCAGTTTCATTTTCCATGAATGATTTTAACACTTCAGTTCTACTTCCAAAATGTTTTACTTTGTCAGAAGATTCTATGGAAGTACTATGACGTTCTTCCGGTGTGGATGGAACTATCAACACAAGATCATCGGTGTCAATAGATGCTTCGATAGCAGCTATATCTTTCCCTCTTGTAGATCTTGCGACAAATCGAGCTAAATATTCAGAATCTTTAGTTGGTTTTCTACCAATAGATTCATAATGTGTCGCAACAAATGCAGTCACCAATTCATTTTCGCCAACACTACCATCATCAATAATCTTTGAATTAGATACATCGAACTGTTTCTTAAACTTGTCAAAAAGTTGAGTTCTAGCATGCAATGATGGAAACACATTTCCAAAATTTTTGTTAACATCACTCGGAAGTTCCGATTCATAGTAACAATCTGTTTTGTCGATACTACTCAACAAAGCCTTGTATCGTTTCAATAATCTTTTCATCAATACTTTCAACACTTTACCATCTTCTATGTCTTCATGTTGTTCAGATCTCATACTTATATCTTTCAAAGTTTTCATTTCAGAAATCATGTCGTCAACAGTTTCGATTCTACCATTTGAACTCGAAATATAATAAGTATCCAATCCAAAGTTTTTGAGAATTTTGTATACTTGCAAAGCATTAATGTTAATGCTATCTGTATGTGGAGTTCCGTTAATTACACTTGCTAGTGTATCTAATTCGACTTCTTCTAATCTTGTATCTCCACTCAAATCTAGATCCATAAATATTCTCAACCACGGAGTATCTGAGCTCTCGTCTTCTTCAAGTTCACCATTGCGGATCACATCAAGCCAATTTAATACAATTGTTTCTTCGTCTGTCATTATTTCTTCAAATATTAGCGCTGCAGTGTTCATCCCAACGGAATACTGTAACAAATATCTCAAAAAGGATATTTTACAAATGTATCTATCTTTTTCACTTAAAGTGTTCAAACTGGAATCCATCGAAACTCCAGGTTTTAAAGACTTGGGGTCAGATAGTTTATAAACCCCTCTCGATCTCCAAGATTTTTTAGAACTTACCAAGTTTCTAACTCTATAAGGAAGACCTGGGAAAAGTGCTATATTTCTATCAAACCTAGCTTTACCATTTAATGTATCTTTTAGTTCTTTCACAAGTTTTGGTGCTCTTGTTACTTCACTTATCAATTTGTCATACGAATCACTACTTATTGTATTTCTATAAGAATAATTGTAATCAGGAAGTCCTCCATCTACTTTGAACTCACTATTTTCATATTTACTTGATTCACCCAGTAAACTGTGTAAATCGGCATTTCTATTTAACATTGATAACAAACTTATTATGGGTCTCGATATTTGAGTTTCTACTCCGTCAAATACCTTGTAACGCGTACTTTCCGTAAAAATTGTAGGCGGTACTAAAAATGACGGAGGAATGTATACTTTTTGACCATCATACTCTATACATTTATCTGCTAAAAGTATAGGATGAGTCAATGAATGAAACTTAATATTTGCGTTAAGTATGTTTATTCCAGATGAACAAGGTACATGTGATACTTTTTGTGTAGTTTTTACTAAACTATGACGACTTTGTTCACTATCCAGAGCATAGTCCGTATCCGAGTCCATAACTGGTACATGTCTATAATTTGAGTCCACTCCTCGTTCGGATCTTGCAAGTAGAGAATCTAATGTTAAACTACTCTTTTTATTGACTTGTTTTGTAAGCTTTCTTTTTCTCCAATTTTCAACCCATTTTTTCATATAACCCGCAGTAACGTTTGATTTATCAAGATCAATTGACACGGATTGATTTACATCATCATTTTCTATACTAATCGACATTGGCATAAAGGAAGGCATAACGTTATACTCACCGTCTTCTACTGTTTCAACATTTTGAAATATATTACAAGGATGTCCCCACCCCCATCTGTATTGAGCATCATACTGAGATCCCACTCTTAACCCGGAGTTGAAAATCTGACCTGCAAAATATCCTACAGGCAAATCCATCAAATTTGTCTGAACTACACTTTCATCTCTTCCTTCTACATCTTTGTATATGGTAGAATCTAGAGAAACATTGTCTAATTTGTTTTGTGTTACTTCGAGTTCTGAAAATAATGATACGGGAACTTTTAAAGTCACATTTTTATATTCGGGTGTTTCACTACCATCAAGTAACATAAAGTCATCGCACAAGTTTCTGCCTTGCATATTTGCATACTCCAACATAAGACGTGCACTTGTTTCTGATGTT
>Ga0115570_10001382_pt1 | contig 19610 bp, 9 predicted proteins | sample COGITO_mtgs_1205_3_FD_87294 | JGI IMG/M metagenome (GOLD analysis project Ga0115570, IMG submission 87294) | Pelagic marine microbial communities from North Sea - COGITO_mtgs_120524 | ecosystem: Environmental > Aquatic > Marine > Epipelagic | place: Germany:Helgoland, sampling site Kabeltonne... | reverse complement strand
CCCTTATCTTGCCAGAATAAATCTTCAGTACCTAAATAAATTATTTGAGGTAATCTTTTTAAGATGAATGTTGTACCGCCGCTATCTGAAGAAATAGGTTGACTGCTGGTCTGTACCGTTCCTGATATATTGTAGTTTGGAGCACTATAAGTTGCTGCCATTGCAACATCAGCCCCTCCAATTAACGGAACACTGTTATTTGTAACGTTTACTTCACCTTGGCTATCTGGGTCTATTGTTGCTGGATTTTCATCAATACTATAAGAAAAAGAATTTAAATCTTCTGTTTGATATCCAATGTATCCGATTGTAGCCGGATCTAATCCATTGCTCCATGTTTGTCCATTACATAAATACCAGCCGGCAAAATTATTAATACCAGAACCTACTCTGATTTCAATAGGTGCATCCGACGGTGCCGTAACATTTGTTTCTGTTAATTTAAAATTAGAACTATTAAAGAATGCAGGATCAACTGAAACTATTGTTCCAATTGGAACTACTCCTCCAATTTCATCAATTGATTTAAAATCAACAGTACCATCAGCATCTGTAGATATTGCTATTTTATCAACGGCTGCTCCAGAATTGGTTCCACTTATTTTTAAAGTATTATTAATAGAAACTGGCTCGTTAAATTCAGATTCTATATCTACTTGTAATTTAGTGCTATCAAGCGTTATTAGCGTATTCTGTGTAGTTTCACTAATCCAGTTCCATTCGCTTGCATACTGATTTAAAACCGCAGTACCTGAGCTTAATTTAAACCCAGTTTGCATTGTATGTATACTATTGTCAGTTCTTAATCTATAATAAAAAGCATCTAAGCTACCTTCAGTTCTTAATTCTAAGTTATTTTGTAAAACATCATCTTTGTTAATTAATAAAGATGTAGATTCTTCAACTTCATTTATGTAAAATTGAGAATTAGATTTATAACCAATTGCAATTGTCGGTGCGTTAGGTGTTGTTAATGCATCATGTATTGGCAATATAGTTTTTGAGGCTGATCCTAGGTTTTCTTTCCAAACAAGTTCTCCACTATCTCCATCAGCTCCTTGAAATCCCTGTTCGCCAGGTATTCCTTGATCTCCTTGGTATCCAGTAACTCCTTGATATCCCATAGCTCCTGGGTCTCCAACAACTCCTTGAGGTCCTCCTCCATTGGCAACTATTTGATCAAAGTTATAATTAACCTTTTCAAGTTTTATGTTATCTGTGTCTGATAACAGTATTTGTTTTAAATTAATCGCCATTTTTAAATCTATATTTATTTATATTCTATATATTCTTTTATATTCAGGGCTATATACATGTATTATAGTTTGTTAACTTACTGTTGGTCGTTATACTAGCAAATACAGTAGATCCCGGTAGCATTTCTACTAATTGTGCCCAAGGCACTGATGCCCCTGGTCTATTTTGATTTGCAATCAACGCTAGATCATATTTTCCAATATCATTAGATGTATTAGCTGCCCAATTTTTATTAACTAATAGTGTATTACTATTTGTATGTAAATTAAATAAGATGTTTGAATTATATGCCATTGCATTTGTAGAGTGGTAATATACATCAATGTCGCTTTCAGTTGAAAAACATGCATTAGGGCCAGTCAATGTGTATGGAGTTAATTTACCAGCATAGTGTATGTAACTCATTGCAGTTCTATGTTGTATTTGAAATCCGTCCCAATAAACTCTATACCATGCGGCTTGAGAACTATCAGTTGCTCGATACCAGCCGGCCGCTGCAAAAGTTCCATTTAGGTTCTTTATTGTTGTTGCAAACTTTAAGAAAGTTGCGTCTATTATATAATCAGTGTATGTACCGGTTGGCGGTGTTGCCCAGTTTAAATCCCTAACGTCGTCACTTGAATATTGTAAAGGATATCCTGATGGAACTAAACATATATTAGTAGTACTCCATGCCGTACCTGTCCATAGCCTCGCTGTTCCGTCTTTTTCATACCACTTGTTTCCTGTTGCAAGTGCTCCGTTTAAATATAATTGTGTTCCGGAAACATTCCCAGTTACCCAGTCTATCCCAACCCCAGTCCATGTATATTGTAATTGTGTAATTGCATCACAGGCTGCTTGTGAAGTATCTTGTGGAATAGAAAGTTGAATCGTTTCTGTTGGTATAACCGCACCGGGAACTGATTTCCAATATAAAGAAGTTTCACCTAAATTAATTAAATGAATCATTCTAGTTTGTTCGTATGTGTTTGATAATGTACTCCAGCTGTGCTGTATATCAGTAGTGTTAATATTAAGTGTATCAATATCATATCCTGTGCTTGTTGCGTTGTAATTTGCGTCTATTTCTAAACTAGCACCTCCGATTATTATAGGTGTATTATCACCTCCGTTTGTTATTTGATCTTGATCTAGTCCGTTAGAATCTATAGTAAAATTATAAGAATTTAAGTTAGGAACATCATGTGAAACTATACCTCCAAGTTCCCAAGTTTGTCCATTACATAAATACCATCCTTCAAATGCGGTATCTAATCTTCCTCTACCATGCACGTTTTGTAATAAACCATCAACTCCATCAGTGATAGGATTATCAGCGTATAGATGAAAGTTAGTTTCGTTAAATTCACTAAAAGGAATCGACATAATTGAACCAATTGGAAGAGCTCCAAAAACTTCATACTTACTTTTCCAAATAACTGTTCCATCATTATCTGTTGAAATTAAGACTTGATCGTTTGCTGCGTTTAGTGTATATTTTAGAGTGTTTATATTTACTTCCTCATTAAATATACTTGATTTGTCTATTTTTAATAAAGTAGATTGAAAGGTAATTGCAGATTGTGTTGCTACATTATCACCAACATCATTGTTCGACGTGTATAAATTAATTGTAGTATTATCTAAATCAAAATTAATATGCAAATTACCATTTTGGTTAATTGGATCTCCAATATTTAATGTATTGTTTGCAAATGTATGTTTACCAGAAGCAACTTCAAAATCATTATCTAACGCAAAATTAGCTCTATCTACTGCTCCATAAAATACAGCAGCAGTCGATGATATTCCGTCAAATGGAAGTGCTACATCATAATCACTATTAGGTTGATTATTTTTACCTGTTATAAGACCTACTGCTGAGAATTCAACACCTTGCATTGCATTTGGCAGTAGCGTTATATTATTTTGACCAATATTTGATTTCCATATTGATATTGCTGGCGTTCCAACAAATCCCTGAGTTCCTCTAGGTCCTTGTGATCCTTCTACACCTTGATCTCCTCTAATACCAGTTTCTCCAGGAATTCCTTGACTTCCCATAGGACCTGACATTCCTCCGTTTGATAGTTGACCAAAATTAAAATTAAGTTTATCTATTTTATCTTTTGCCCACCAATTAGAACTGTTAGGATCTAGATCACTCTTAAATATTTCTTTAATATTTATTGACATATTGGTTACGCTTGTATTTTGATATGTAGTTTTAAATGATATTTAAAACCTGGTTTTTTATTATATATTAATCTAAAACTTAAACCGTCATTCTGATATCCTTGAATATCAAAGTTTGTTTGTTTAACAAATCTACCATCGGTTAATTCTTCTGGTGAATTAACTGAGATAAAACTAGTTGTTATATTTTTACCAGAGATTCCATATATTTCGGTGCTGTCTATAATAAATCTAGAAACAATATTAGAATAAACATATTTTTCTAAATCATCTTGTATTGTTGATTTGTCTCCGAAAGAATTTTCAGAAGTTAAATACTTACTAAATTTATGTTGAATCCCATCTTCTAGTAATTCGTTATATATTGTTTTTGGTAAATAAAAATCTGCAATAATTTCTGAATCATTTTCAATCCAGTGGATTGCTGTTTTATTTAATTTATTAAATCTAATATAATCTAAAGAATCAAGAGATTCTTCTAACGTATCTGAAAAACTAGTTAAATCATATTGATCTTTAACCTTCATAATTGTTGAAGCCATAAATGACTTTAATTCTACAGGGCTTAAAGTTCCATAAACTTCTTCACTAGTTGCCCCTGCGATAGATTTTGTAAAATAATCGCTAGCATACTTAGACTTAAATATATTAAAATCTTTTTTATCAATTGCGATCTCTCCAATAACAGGATATAGTGGTAATTTATCTGATGTTTCTGATAGTTTTAATAAATTTTTAGAATTTTCATCATTTACTTTATGATAATAGTAATTATTTACGTAACCATAAGATTCGTTTACATTTTTATAAGATGCAAACGCTATTCCTAAGTTTTTAAATTTATTGTATATTAATCTTTCTCTCCATCTATCTTCTATTTCATCTGAGTATAATCCAATAGTTTGTTGGGTTAATGTCACTTCAGCGTCCGATTGACTTCCTGGATGGTCTATTGGATAAGGTATAATAATACCTTCTAGATCCCCGCCTGTTCTAGCGTTAGCAAAATTACCAGGGGCTGGACTTTGTAATAATCCTTCAACTATATTTAAATCTGGAATTAAGGTAGATTGTACTGTATAGATATCTGTGAAATCTACTACATCGTTAAACATTGGATTATATTCGCCATTCATTCTTCTTAGAACAGTAAAGTATCCACCATCTTCTCTTTCTTTTAATATTTTACCAATCTCTTCTGAACTTAATCTATAAGATCTTGGTCTGTCGCCGTCAATTGCAGTATCAAGCACTGAAGGTTTAACTACTTCAACACCGTCTTGTACTTCTAAAACAAAATCATCAATAAATTCTTGATCTGGAAAATTACCATCTACTCTAGTATAAAATACTTCTCCAAAATTATTAAATCTCTTTGCAAAGTTGTACGATACTATTTCTTCTAGTATATTTTTCCAACCCGCTGAACCAGTTCTCCAATATTTAAACACAGTACTTGTTGGTATATAGTCTAATAATTGTGGATCTAATGGAAATCCTCCAAAGACTGGACCATCCTCTAACGTGAATGGGATAGGTAATCCAGAAACAATAATTTGATCGTCATTAATAATTGAAACCACCTTCATACATGCGTATTGAGTTTGTCCATTTGCTTCATATGGAAAATATATCCATGAATATTTTCCATCTTCATTCAGCGTAATCTCTTTAGTAAATGCAGATGTTCCTCCACTTACTGCTAATTGACTTGCATATACTATAACTTCATCATTAGGATTTTGTGGCCAATCAGATCTACTTAAGTCTATTTCAAAAGATATATCTGTGTCAATAATACTATCAATAGGATCGCCGTTAACGTCTAATATTTCTTCTTTAATATCTTGTAATTCATAAACCGATGAACGATCTAAGTAATCTACTATATTTTCTTTAACATTTATTGTAATAACTACACAAATAAATTTAAATGTGTCGTTTTTAATAACTCGATATTGTACTGAATTAGATTCTCCATCTTTCTCATATTGTAGCGTAACTCCAAATTTAAAAGAATTAACATCTGTTGTTTTCTCAAATGAGGTAGGAGCACTTTTAATGAACTCCTTTCTTTTTTTATAAATATATCGCAATCCTCTAAATACTGTACTAGGTTCTAACTCAGACGTACCTCCGTTGAATTTAGTGTATAGCTTTTTAGATTTATCATCTATCCACATTCCGTCATTTTGATTAACTGCTCCATTCCATCTAAAGTACAGACTAAAATAATCTACTAAGGTAGATTTTAATTGACCTAAACTTATTCCTTCAGTTGTTGTAAAGCTCGTGAATGAGGATAATCCAGTGAGGGTATTGTTATCATGAAAACTTGCTGGTATTTCGTTAAAATGGAAATGCTCCATATTTAAGTTATCATAATTTCTACCTGATTCTAATCTTATTTCAGGAGAAAGATTGTTAGGACCGAATGCTTCACTTATATTTAAAATATAAGGTAAATTTCTAGCGTTTGTACCATTCTTTAATGAATATTTCATAATGGTAGGTACTATTCTACTTTTAAGAGAGGTTTCCTTTAACTCGTTTTCATGTAATCTATCATATTCTGAGCTAATGTTAGCAGCTGCCGCATTTTCTTCTATAGTCTCTTGATATAATACGGGAGACAATCCTGCAAAATTATCAGAAGGCACATAACCTTCACCAAAAGATTCATACTCTAATTCTCCTAATTCTGAATTTTTAGTTGAATAAAAATCAAAATCAAAATCTTTTATCGAATACGCACTAAATTTACCAAAACTAGGGGTAAACTTATTGTATAATTGAATTGTACCGTCACTTGGTATTTTAAATTCATTATTTAAAACAACTCTATACGTGTCTTTATTTGCATGGTCCTCTACAATATCTATTATTCTAAAGTATTTAGTTAAATTAGAATGCTTTACATATTGGCCTACGCTGGCTTCTCCTAATTCGCTAGCATCTACCAAGAAAGCAGCTCCTACTTTAGATCCGCCCGATGCGGTATATAATGACCAGTCATCAAATTGAGTACCTGTGTAATTTTGTAACCCTGTATGATCTTCTTTAGCAACTTCAATATTTATAAAATCAGAAGCATTTAAATCATATAGTCCGAATGATAATCTATTTCTATTATCTCCATTTGCATAATCTTCAACAATAACAGATCTACCGTCTACTTTTGTTTTATAATTAGATATATCTGCAATCAGTCTACTAATAGTTATTGCAACTTGCTCCAAAGTACCTTGGTTTGAAAACTTATTACCAGAGAAATTACCAGCAGGTAAGTTATCATCTGCTATTAATGTAAAATCATAAATAACATGATTTGATATTTCAATCTCTGTTTTATCCCCAATATAAAATCTATCGTTTATTATTGGCCTGTTCGTTATTTCAAACTTTATAAATGGTTTGTTTATAATTTTTTTAGAAAGAGCTTGCAGTTTATTTTGTGCAATTGCATAATTAGTTGATTTTATTAAACTACTAATATCAATACTGCTAGTAACTGGTATTTGTAAATTTTCTACCTTTTGATTGTTCTTTATATGTAAAAATGAATCTTCTCCTAAATTAATATAAGAAAGCGTAGGCAACTTTAGCTCAGCAGTTTTTGGTAACATATCCTCGTGAGTTATTCCCGCTCCGACAACGTCATATACCGTGTGTGTTGTATTTGGTTCAATACTTACAACGTTATTAGAAGATACTGAGTTAATATTAAAAGTACCTTCTTCAATATCATCAACATATAATCCAAAGTACCTGTAAATCTTATAATCTTCTGCTGAATAATCATCAAACATAAACTCAAGATTAATTAAATTAGCTGAGATTACACCATGTCTTTCAAACCCTTTTGTAATTATTTCGTTGGTGTTAATTTCTAAATTATCTTGCTGAATATAGTCTTCTGCAATAAAGTCTTTCTTAGAAACAAATCCGCCTTTAGTTGTATCGATTCCTTTGTATAATACGGCACAGTTGTCTGAAAAGTTAAATTCAATAGCAGACTCTGGCATGCCTTTATCAAATACATGTGAATGTAGATATCTTCCAATGTTACTTTTTCTAGTAAGATCAAATGCTTTAACAATTGTCGCAGATTCTAATAACTCTAGAATTCTATCATTTTGACCGAGAGTATTTTCGTTGTATTTGTTTTTATAATCAACATCATCAACTCGATATACTATGAATTTTTTAGGGATTCTACGGTCTAACCAGATAGGAGCAAAAAGCTTATACTGTTCGTCGTATAGCTTAGTTGAATTAAAACTTGCACCATAATTATATTGATCCTCATATTGAAATGAGTAATCTGAATATGGAGTAATGTCAGAGTATTTTTTTAATGTTTGAAACCTTTCGTCAACAGGTGCTCCTTTAAAAAATCGAGCAACATCATTTGAGTAAATTCCTGTATCTGAAACTTCAAACTTTTGATATTCTACCTTTGAAAGAACTTTGTTAGCCTTAAAGGCACCTAAAAACATATTCTCCGCAGAATCAACAATTAACTTTAAATTGCTAGTTAACTTTGGGTTTGTTCTTAGTAGTGCGAATGAAGATTCCTCCTCTTTATTATTTGTGTTAAAATTTATAGCCATTACTGGGACCTCTTTTTAGTTAAATTATATATCATAATTTTAAGAGGTCCCTTTATCAGGTTATGTCTAAAATTCTTCTCTAATGTTAGGTAGTGAAAAATCAACGTTTCTACCTCTAAACGGAGTATATTTACCGGTTGTTGTATAATTAGTTAACATTGATGACGTTATAGAATTTATATTTTTACCAGTCGCTCTATATTTAGAATATACTTCAATATCGAATTGGAAATCATTACCGTTTGAATCTACGATATCTATACCAATTACTTTAGAATATGTTAAATTTTGTAAAGTGTTAGTAAGTATACCTCCAACTCTACCTCTAGTAGTATCTTCTTCACCATAATAATCTGTCATTCTGTATTGATATACTAAATCAACCGTTATTGCGTTAGAGCTATTTCCTTCGATTATCTTTTTACCCCTTTTATTACTAGCATCAACTGTTAAGGCGTCTTTACCTAGCGGAGATATGTATAAGAAAGATCCACATGAATGTCCTCCTAATAAGTATTGATCATTCGGTTCAAATGAATTTTTTAAAGCAGTTCTTGTACCATACGTTAAATTTCCATTAGTAGCATCAATAATAGTCGGAGTTAATTTAAATGCGGTTTGTTGTTTTCCATGTAAATCACTAGCTCTTCTAGGTGCTGTTTTAGGTAATCCAATTAGACCGTTTTTAGCGATATCTAGTGCTGTTAAACCATCAGTACCTTTTGCTTGTTGTGAATATGGGTGAGAGTCGTGAATAAATATTGCATTATCGTATAAAGATACTGTAACATTGTCCGGTGATATTAAATTACGATCAAGTTCAGTTTCACCGTTCCAGATAAAACTAGTATCCCCTTGCACGAACGTTCCCCATGCTTCTTGTTGTGCAGTTGTAAATGATTTTGATCCGTTTGCAATATCAGTTACCCCTATTATTTTATATGCATCATTAATACCATATTCATATTTGTCATACCCTGAAGTATCACCTAAATCAATGTCTCCATCACTACCATCAATGTCTCTTAAATAATGCCCATTGTCGTTTGCAAGATTCATAAACCTTGAATACATAAATTGACCTCTTAGTTGAGATGACTGTACCGGACTATCATTGAAATATGTTTCGTCAGATTCAGTAGCATCTAAATTTTGATAAACAACAGGTACTAAGTCGTATTTTCCTTCGGTTGTATAATATGTATCTGCTGCTATTATTGGATCAACTGCCCCTGTTTGTCTTCCCCATACTTGAGTATCGGTAGAAGAGTATGCAGGTTGTTCAACATCTCCTAATATTCTTGCGATTAATTCTAAGTTAGACGCTTTAGTATTAGATAGATTTATTTTAAAGTTTTTAGTAACGATGAATCCTTTACCACCTGCTCCTGTTGGAATTTCATCAATATAATATCCAGCAAATAGTTTAACTTTACTATTATTAGATACTGGCGTTACATTACCATCTTCATCGATTATTTGTACTAGTAATTCTCCAATAGTACCGTCGATTTGAGCTCTTAAAGATTCTACTTCGTTTTGAAGTTCTAAAAGCTTATCATATACTGAAATTGGATTTTGCTCTCCTGTTAAAAAGCCTGACGCTAATGAAGAGGCATTGTGTGCAAAATATTTTTCGTTTACAGTAAATGAATCTCCAACGTGATCATATACACCAACTGATTCTAAGTCTTCTTTTAAAGAAACTTTTAAATTGTCTAATTCGTTTTGTGAAATTAAGCCAGCTAGTGATTCTGTAGATAATTCACCTTCTGGGAATTCTACTTTAATAACATCAGTCCATTCACTTGTTATTGGATTAGCTGGGAAACCTGCTTCTGAAACAGATTTAACCATAATCTCAACAATTTCTCCAGATCTTATTGGTAAATCAATTGAATTAAAATTAACTGCTTGTGCATCTTCTTCGCTTTCAACTATCCATTCATATTTACCGTCTTCGTTTAACTCTCTCTTTCTAACAGGTCCATCGACTTCGATCCAGTTTGAGAATGCTGCAGTCTTTTTAGTACCGTTAGTTGTGTCATCAAACGCGATTTGATCAATGTTTGATGTTTTTCCAGAAGTAGAAACGTATCTATATCTAGTTTTAAATTGAACTACTTCTTGCGAAAGCTCATCACCAACAGTCTTGGGTGCCGGAATAGGCCAGAATCCTCTAACTCTAAATTTTGGAGTAGCTGAAGAAATATCTGCCGATTCTGCTGCTGCCTTAATTTCAGAAACAATAGATGCAAATAATTTAACTTCAGATGCTTTTTCGTTTACAAGGGCTTTAAATTCATTAAGTTGTTTATCTCTCTCAACCTTAGACTTAAATTTCTTAGTATTTAGTAGAGATTTTTTAACCTTAATAGCCTCATTAATATTCTTTAAACTTTGTTCAGCTGCTAATTTATCTGACTTAAGTTGTTTAATTTTTTTAGTTGTGGTGTTATCTGTTAAATGCTTGTTTATTTGGATAACTTTTAAATCATTAGTAGAAACTGCTGGAGAATCCGGCTTTATACCAACTGCTGCTGGTGGAATATAATCTACTTTAAGTGCTTTAATAAATTGCCCAAAATCAGCAACCTCATTTTTATAATAAGATGCTAATGTTTTAATAGTACCGTCTTCGGCTGCTATTTGTAATTCGTTTGAATAAAAACCAATACCCGGAGAATATTCATTTGCCGGTATGTTTGATAAAGGATCAATTGGTTTGATAAATATTACTTGTCTTTCATCAAATCCTACCTTAATTTCAACGTCTAAGTCTGTGTCAATATCTCTATATACTGATAACACATTTGAACCTACTTTAATCGATTCAAATCCTTCAATTAACTCTAATTCAATTTGTGATGTTGAACTATCAATAGATCTTACAATATATCTGGTCTTTAGCTCTCCAGAATTAACTACTAATGAATCAGAAACTTTTAAAACTTCAGTCTCTAGAAGTGTTTTAGATGCATCTGAGTATGTCAGTTTGTCAAGAGTAAATAACTTAACTGTTTTAGTTCGAGTGATACCATCAACAACTTGTGACTTCTGCTCATTAGATATTTTAGTCACATCAAAGTTACCAAAATACTGTATTGATCTAATTGGCATTTCAATTACTTCTGAGTCTAAATAATATTTTAAACCGCCTTCTGTAATTTTATCTTGTAAAGCCTTATATGTAATTTCGCTTTCTCCTTTGTATAATTCATCAAAAGAATCAGAAGTATTTCCGTCAGTTGAATCAAAGATAAATCTTTCAATATAAACTCTTTCAGTTTCCACTGGAATCTGACCGCTAACATCTAGTTTAACAGTTAATAGAGGATTTAAAAAGTCCTCAAAGAATTCATTTAATTTTGTATTAAATTGAGTAGGTGCTGCTAGTGATGTGATTGGCTTAGAAGGACCTTTAAGTTTAGAAGTATATACTTTTCTATAAGAACCATCTTTTAATCTTACATTTGCTCCATTACCTTCAACACCAGAAATAGACTCTAAATTTTTATTTAGTCTTTCAATTTCTCTTTTTAAATATCCAAACGCAGGAATCTGCACGGACTTAACTCCTTCGCCAGAAGGGTCCCATAAATCTACAGTAACTGTTTCTTTATCAGTTGAGATCGCTTCATTAATACGATTGAAAGTTTCTAGTGAATTAGTGTTTAATTCTAGAAACTGTTCGAGTAATTGTGATATTGAATTTTGTGCACTCATAATTATCTTATAATTTCAAGTTCGAATGTCTTGTTTATTTCGTCAACGCAAACTAATTCGATATATGGCTTATTACTTAATAGATCGGTTGAGTTGATCGTATTTTTTAATACCCATTTATCTTTTTTACCTACGTATATATTAATTCCATTATTATCTAAGTCTAAAATAGGTGTTTTAAAAGCTAATTTAACAATATGTCCTAATTTAACAGGGATAACGCTGTCATCTAAGTATATATCCAAATCACTAGTGAACGTCTCTCCTTGCTCAGTGTATATTCTAATTAGATTATCATATCTCTTAAGTCTTGTCCATATCCCAATACCAGATGCAGCTTGTTGAGGATTCCAAGGTGATGTTTCACTTATTTTATCAACAACAACATTTCCACTAGAATCGTATGTGTGTAATTCATTAAGACTATATCCGTTGTTTGTGTTTTGTATTTTTATTTTTTCCGGGTTACTTTTATCTATTAAGATACCATTTCCAGCTGCAATAACGTCTGTGTTGTATTGAACTGCTGTTGGAATCTTACCACTGATAACCTGGTTTAATCTGTCATTTGTCTTAGATATAATATCTAAGATTGATCCAGCATTGCTAAAGTTTAATGATGCATCTTCGATAGATTGCTCTAATGCTTCTACTTTAACAGAGATAGAGCTTTGATCAACTGAAGTCATCATTAAATTTTCTAAACTATCTAATCTGTTAGATATGATATTAAATCTATGACTAGCTTCTGCTAATATTTTAGCAGCATTTTCTAAAGAACTTGTAGTATCAAAAAACAAATCCATCGAGAACGTTGTAAAGTCATTGATGTTTGTTTCAATACCTACATTATCTAAAGATGAATTAAACTTAACGTTTAATTTTAAAGCAAATGCATTTCCGTTTAGTCCAGTTACTTCGTTTGGCTTATATTTACTTAATTCAGGTAGATACCATCCCGTATTAGCAGGATCATATTTCCAGTTGTCTAATATAATAACACCATATAGGTTAGTTGTTCTATTTCCTGGGTTTGATTTAGAGTAAACATCATAGTATACTAAAATTGCATTGAATCTAAAATCTCCACCTCTTTTCGAGTAGTCTTGAATTGTACTTAACTTAGAGTCTGCATCAATTGCAGCATAAGATACTGGATTCCATTCAATTCCGTAATTGTATGTTGAATTCGGATCGATATTAATTGTACCGTTTTCAGAATCTGCAAGAGACTCTAATGAAATATTAGAATCTGGGTGAGCTTGGCCATCTCTTCCGTTAATATAAGAACCTGGCTGATATGCGGTAGCTGTTGTGTTAAAGGTTGAATTTTTAAATAAAACTGTTGGAGTGTATCCAGCTGAAGTAGGAACATTAATGAAAACTTCATTATAAGTATCACCGTTATAATTTTTATCATTAGTTACGTCTACATTTCCTAAGTATTTCACTACTTGGCCGTATTCAGATCCACTTTGAATTGAATCATCTTCTTCAACTACTCTATTATAACCTGAAGTTGCTTCTTGCGAATTAGCAGGTCTTGTTCTAAATGCTCCAATTTCATTTAACCATTTAAAAAAGATTTTTTCTGAATCAGATGCATATATTGTGCTATCAAAATCGTCATCCGTTAAGATAAAATTCTCAAGGTTGAGCGCATAATTCTGGAACGTAGTAGCAAAATGGCGATTTGCGTTATCGTCCGGAGAAGTCGCATCATAATTAGGTGCAATCCCTGGTAAGCCGGTTACCGGGTCAACAGCAACTGGTCCACCCTCATGTAAATTACCGAATTGTATGTAATTGTTTGTTGAATTACCTGAAGGTTCTGCAACCACTGGTAAATCTAATAGAGCGAATTTCGAATATTCAAAAACAACATCTGGATTATAGTATGCACGTGTAAGATCTCTAGCAGCACTAGAAAAAGCGTACATAGTACCTCCCTGTTCTTGAGGAATTCTAATTAATGGTGTAGCCATTTACTTGTTTTATTTTTTTAGAATGTTAATGTCGTGTTAGCATGAGAAATTACATACCATAATGAATTAACTTGTCTTAGTGTTAATGTTCCGTTATCGTTAATTGTGAAGTTAGCTGAAACCCCCGCAACGTTAGATGCATCGATTTGAGTATCTTCATCTGCGATAAAAGTTACACATTGTCCTTCTACTCCTAATGCAACTACATTTACTCCTGTTAAAACAGAACCGTCTAAAACGTATGTTGATTTTGTGTAAGTTGAGGGCATAACTGATACTGCACCGGTAGATACAGAATAAATTAAACCTTCTTCTAAAGTTAATGATCCTTCGATTGTTGTCGGTTTTGATAATATAACTGAAGTTGAATCTGCAGATAATACACCAGAGATATTTAATGATGATGCTGCAACCGCCCCGGTAAGGGTTAGTGTTTGAGTATTAACATCAAGTAAATTACCGATGCTAATCAGCTCGTCGTTCATCTGCTGAAAATTATCGTTTAATACGATTCTTGACGAAGATAGACTATCTGTTCCTAAAATTGTTGTGATACTTGCCATTTTAAATAATTTTTAATATGTTTTTATTTACTGTGTTTTTATTTCCGTTAGAATCCAATAAATCTAAAGATATTGTATAATATCCCTTGTCGCTAAACAAGTGAGTTAATATTGGATTACTATAATATATATCTTCGATATTTAATGTATTGTTAGTTAATTTCCACTGTTGGCTAATTATTCCTGGCATGTTACTTAAATCATACGAAAATGTCATATGATTTAAAAGATGCAATTCCGCCATACTATTTACTATATATGTGTCATCAAAACTAGGGTTATAACTTATAAAGTTAATCTCCTCGTTGATTGCATTCACAGAACTTAAAAAAGATATTGATTTAAAATCAAAACTCCTAGAAGGTTCTTTTCCAACTACTAATATATATTCACATTTATCTTCAGTACCGTCCGCATCTATGTCTTTTAAAATTGGATTGTAATTAAATTTAGAAAACAATGGATGCTCTTCTGGATCTAAAGTTCTTAATTCAAACGCAACGTCATTCCATAAAGAGATTTCAGTATGTAAAGTTGGTAGTGTAGATGTAATTGTATATGAATCTTCGATAGAATCTCCAGTTATCGGATCTTCCTGTGTAATTGTTAAAACATCTCCTTGTATTACATTAGTTAAATCTATCTGAAAAGAAGAATTAATGTCTGCGCCGACTCTTGTCATTTTCCAAGTAATCTCCGGTCCGTCGTCCCATACATGCGCCTTAAGAGATGCCCATTGATATGGGCCAGCAGTTTCACTAAAACCACTTGCACTACTAGAATCTAAATATCTCCTAACAGTTGACGCTGCTATTCCATACTGATTTTGATCATATATGTAATTTGCACGATCCATTGTTAAATAATAAGTTCCAATTACTTCATCAACTGGCGTGATATTTTCTCTTGACCAATCCCAACTAGAACCAGCAGTATCCCATTTATGTTTATATTCTTTCCAGTCTAATTTTTTAGGTGCTAATTGAGTCAATCCATAAACTTCAACGTTTTTGTTTTTAACTTCAATCGCATCTTTTAAAATCTTAGTACTTTTAACGTTATATAAATCGTATGCATTTGCCTCAACAGTATAAGTACCAACATAAGGTAAAGTCATTGGAAAATGCAAATATTCTTCGATAGGCCCTCTGAAAGATCTTAGATAATTCTTTGGTCCTCTTAATACCCATTCAATTTCGTAAACTCCACGATGCCACCAATTATCCCAAGTCAATAGGTGATTACCAGTATCTTCGGCATCCATAAAAGAAAATTCAGCAGCATCCCAGCTGTCTTCAATTCCTTCAATGTGTAAATTGATTGGGGCTCCAATTGGAATTCCATCAATTGTGTTAAATGTATCTAAATTGCTATTGTAATATTCTGTATAAAAATCAGTAATAGATTCCGCGATAGTTAATTTATCTGAAGAACTAATAGAACCAAAGTCCTGTGCAAATCCTGTAAGTCTATAATCAACTTTACGTAAATCTTCTATAAATATATTTCTACCAGACGGCTCAATGACAGGGTTAAATTCAACCCCAGCGTCTTGTGTTTTAATAGATTGTTGGTTGTTCCAAACGTTTTGATTAAATTGAGAAAAGTAATCACCTTCACCTGTAATATCTACAATCTTAGCTTGCAGTGGAAGATAATCTTTTTGTAATTTCTTTTTTAATCCGTATAATTTAATTAAAACTTCATCTGGTGAATAGTCAATAGTCTCCTGTACTGTTGGAATATCCCACTCATCTTGTAGCCCTGTTGGTGTATTTAATCGATACACTAAACTAAACCTTGAGGTTTTCTTTTGATTTGAGTTTGGTAACTCTCCTCCTTTATTTTTGTCAGCTAAGAAACCAACAACATCTTGATTTGGAACAGCAACTGCTTTTAATTTTCCAAAGTTTTCAGATTGTTCATTGATATTTAGCCAATATTCTTTTAGTGTGATTTTATCGTATCCAAAGAAATCAATTGCATTTAGCAGAGCTTTATACGTTCCAATAAATGGCTTGATTTGAGAAGCTTGTAAAAGTAATTCTTTACGCTTTTGATTTAATATAATAAAATCAGGAGATTGTTCTTGTATGTTAGAATCTTTAAAGATAAAATAATCTAAATCATCTAAGTTCATTCCCATGTTAGAAAGTAAAGTTCTTAGTCTTTCATCCTCTCCTTCGACTTCACCGTATACTTTAATTTGTGCAATCTCTCTAGTTTCAACACCATCAACTAATTCAGTAATGCTTAAAGTTCTAATGTGAAAACCTTCATCACTAGAATTTAGTGCAACTTGTGCAGTTATTGGTGTGGCTTTTAAATTATCTGTAACTACTTTTATATCGTTAGATGTTGAGGTTGAAGTAGTTGCCGGCAGTAGTTGACCTACTTGTGAATTATCTATTTGTATGTATAATTCTCCTGAATCTTGCTTAGCACTATATAGAAATAAATCTTCGCTCGTATTATAGTCATCTTTAAATCTAAATTTAAAAGAAACTTCACCAATAGATTCTGCAATTGGAGTTACGTGTAACTTTTCACCTAAAGGCCCTACGACTTCTTCTAATATATGTAAAGTTAATGTCTCATATAGCTCAGTAGAAACAACTGGTAAATATGAAACCCCTTTCCAAATATTTAATTCATTGTCATAAATTAAATTTAAGTCATTAGATTCACTATCAAAAAATCTTAGATTGCTATAAGTGTTTGCCATTATCTAAAGTTTTTATAATCTTTTTTAGTTGTAAATGATTTGAATCCTTTTAAATAAGTTACCGAACCAACTAGATCCGATAATACCTTTTGGATTAAAACTATAAAATCATTCATTCTATTATTTCTAACAATATAAGGAGAAATAGATTTTCTTAGCATGTTATTTGTATAATCATTACCTAAGTTTTTGCGATTATCCATCGCACTCTCTCGAATACTATAATTCCTTTTCTGTCTGCTCTTAAATAGATTTTGTATTAATGATGCCATTATAGTGCTTTTCTATTTTTAGCTTGTATTTTAGAAAATATTGTGTTTGGTACTGCGGGTTCATCAAAGTAAATTGATAGTGCAGCCTGTTCTCCTAGTTTAGCATCGTCTGGGATTTCAACTCCATCACGATCTAACCAACCTCCTCTAAATAAGGCAACTTCTTCTTTACCTAATAAAATATCTCCAAAAGAATCTAAATTAATAACATCCTCTGGTAAAGCAGCATTAGGTTCAAAACTTATCTTTCTTTCAGTAACTGTTCTCTTAAAGAAAACATATTTTTGTTTTCCATTACCAATGTCTTCTAATATAGGAGTTGATGGTGTTACCATAACTTTCTCTAGAGTGTAGTATCCTTGTCTCCTTGCATCTTCTTCTACTTTCGAGATAAATCTTACATTTACGGAATCAATCCCCTCAATGCTCTCTAAAAGGGCTATGATGTCTGACTTTGGTAAACGATCTCTTCTTGTTATATTAATTAAATAGTCTGATATTTTAGATCTGATTTCAGAATACAGTGCTGGTTTATTATAACCTTCAAAATATCTAACCTTTACATCCATACTAAAATATTGAACATCTGGCTCAACGATCTTAACTTCAGTTGTTACCATTTGTTGGCCACTATTTTCAAGTAATTCTAAGAATCCATTCTTTTCATCACTTGAGAAAAAGAATTCATCTAATTCTAAGTTAAAGTAATCTTTATTCTTAGTTAATTTTCTAGCAGTATCGGGTAGCATGAATAAATAAATCACGTTATCATCGTCAATGTATCCGTCATCTGTTGTATTGTATGCATCTAAATAAGAGAACATTCCGTATCTTGATAGAAAGTGCTCGAATGCTTCTGGGTTTGCCAATACAAATGAGTGAGATTGCAATGGGGCAATTAATTTAGTTAATTCAGTAGGTTCTGGATCTGCTCCCATTTTAGGTGCCGCAGTAAAAGATGATTCTAATAACTCATTTAAGTCATAAGTTTCTCCTAAAGAATCAAATCCTTCAGTTATAAATTTAAAAGTAAGATCCTTTGATCCTGTTAAATTACCCTTTGCTCCGTCAGTAATTAAATATTCTACATCAATAGAAGAACCAGAGGCTGGAATTTCACCAAAAGAACCATTTCCAAAATAAATATCTAATCCTCCGTTGATTCCAGTTTTAACTAAATATCCTTTGGTACCAACTTTCATATCGTATAGTGAATCATATTTAGTCCATAGTTCACTGTTAACACTAACTCTAACTGAATGGTGATCTGTGTTTTTCTTAGTAATTACATTGAATGATTGTAATTTTTCACCAGTTGCTGTTATTGTTTGAGTTTCTATTTTACCTTGGGTTACTGGAATATAAATATAGTTAACATTACTTTTTTCAATTCTAAATTGATCGTTGTTTGTCTTTAAAATATATTCTAAACCATTAGACGTACATTTTATAATAGAATTTTGTGGTATGTTAAGAGCGTCTCCTGCAATATCAGTAGCTGCTGTCGTGTTTAATCTTATTTTTATTTCACCGTATGCACTTGCTCCTCTAAATGCGTCGTGCCCTGCTAATCTAGCAAGTCCATAAATAGATTCATTATTTTGTGCAGTTAATATATTTTGTTCAACCGTTGCGTCTTCTATGTAGAAGAAAATAAGTTTAGTTATTTCAGATAATACATCTAATACTTGAGAGAATGGAGACGCTGTTGTGAATAATTCGCCAGTCCTTCCATATAAACGAGAAATATATGACCTCGTATCTGAGATCATTTCGTTTGCTCTTAATCTAGTTGCATTTAAAAATTTAAATTCAGCCATTGTTTATTTTTATAATTTTATATATAGACTCCTAATTGGAATCTAGAATCTACTGTAATATCTAAAAAGACTACGTGGTTTGCCACATCATCGACTACTTCAATACCAACACTAACGTTATATTTAGAAGCTAGTGGTATAAATTCAGCTATTTGATTATCAATAACTGTTTTTAATTGATAGTCATTATATCTTAACTCATATACATAATCTTCTAAGTTTGCTCCAAAATTAGGTTGCCCTAATACTTCTCCCTTTCTAGTGAAAAGCATTGTTTGTATCTGCGTTAACAACATTGACAATTCACTGTCCTGTTGCATTACATCAGATTTATAGTTAGGTTCCCCAATATTTTTTACGTAAAACTCCATATGATTATATATACGTTTAAGAATGCATCATCCAATCCGTTCCTTCGTCTCCTTTTATTTCTTCAATTATTGCTTCTAATTCTCCTTCTCCTAATCCCTG
>Ga0115570_10001374_pt1 | contig 19688 bp, 9 predicted proteins | sample COGITO_mtgs_1205_3_FD_87294 | JGI IMG/M metagenome (GOLD analysis project Ga0115570, IMG submission 87294) | Pelagic marine microbial communities from North Sea - COGITO_mtgs_120524 | ecosystem: Environmental > Aquatic > Marine > Epipelagic | place: Germany:Helgoland, sampling site Kabeltonne... | reverse complement strand
TTTTTGATTCGTTCTCTCTTTTTCTGAGGGGCCCACAAAAGGAGAGCACTTCGGTTTAGAAACGTAAAGTGCTTTTTGTGGGCAGGTTTAGAATTTTTGCCCCACCTTTAGAAAAGCGAGCACCAACTGTAACGGTGCCCGTTGCCGGCTTGCGGCGCGCGCGGCAGCCGCTGCGACAACGCGCACGCACGCACGCACACACACGCGCACGCACACACACGCGGAATTCGCAACCGCTGTCGTATCGAGTTGGATCGGTGCAGGCCGGCGATGACGAGTGCCGGTGCCCAACTCGACGAGCTCGTGCTTGACAAGTCCATCCTCGAGACGGTGCCAACCGCCTCGACCATAACGGTCCGCTCTGTGATCGAAAATGCGGATGCGCTTAAAGTGCATAGCCCTGACCATGTGGTGAGGGTTGCGACTTCGAGACGCCAAGTGATTGAACCTAAAGATGCCCACGGGTTTAACTTCAAGACGCCCGAGATTCTCAACGGCAAGGGGATTGGCATCGCTCAGGGCAGCATCGTCATCGGCCGTGAAGTGTTTGAAGAATACGGCAAGACCGTCCTGTCCCTGGCCTGTCACAACTCTGGTTGTCCTGTCACCACCTCGGACGACGCGGACGTCGTCCAGGACGCACTCACAAAGCACTGGGAACCGATGCCCCAGGAGGAGCGTCTGCAGTGGATGCGCATGGCCAAAGCCTTCAACGACCAGCTGGTCGACGACGGGCGTCATTCGCCACTGACGCCGTTCGGACATGTCAACGGGCACGACATCTTTTGCGAGCAGTGGTCTCGCGTCTGCGACAACATGGTATCCACGGTCAACGTTCGCTTCAAGCAGGAGACCGTTGACGAGGTTAAGGAACGGGGAGCGCTCAGTTGCGACTCGTACGAGCGTTGGAAGCTAGTCCATCCGGAGGTGCGCGGGTACTGCGATCAGTTGGCCGAAGATCGAAACGACTGGAGGCTCTGCAAGGAGCAAGGTGAGCGCGAGACCTGGGAGGTGATGCAGAGTAATCAAATCTTACAGGACGGTCTGAAAGGCGATTCTCTCACGCCGGGTGGCATTCCCAAGGGCTTCAGGAGGACGGATTGGTCGCAAGTCGAGCGCACGCCCGAGAACATTGCCCAAGGCTTCAAGGACGCCGACGAGTATGAGGAAGTTCGACCGGTCGAAAACTGGCCCGACTGGATGACCTACATCCCCAAGATGCTTCGCAATGGTGTGTGTATGGACCCGAGCACGCTCTTTCCGATCGCCTTCAAGTACGTTCCCACCCTACACCCATGTTTTGAAAGCATCGAGGAGCACGCTCTCGCCACGGTCCCCGAAGAACTCGCCAGAAAGGTGTTTCACGACGCCCTAAAGACCGATTGCGCACCTTTAGACGACGACTTTTTCGTCCTCAAGCTGATCGTCACAACGGATGCGCTGACCGGCGAGTTGGGCTCGAAGTACAAGTCCGCCTTCGACAAGGGCTGGGTCACGTCTTGGAATATCGGAGTGACGCATCCAGACCGAATGTCAGGAGGAAGTCGTAAGACCCCTAACCAGACGTGGAAGGTACCGTGTGTCGCTTCAGAGGTGATCTTAACTCCCAAGGCGCTGAGTGGGAACTGTCCCACCTCGACGTTGACGGCCGAACTCGACAAGGCGTTTCTTGAGAAGAACCCACCACCGAGCACCCGTTCTAACAATTCCGAGTGGCTTAACTGGTTCAAGAAGACGTGGTTAGCCGATTTGATCACCTACCACTACGATCAAATCGAGCTTCGAGCCGGAGCAGTCGAGTGGATGCTCAAGCGCGAAAACGACATACGCGATGCCGACGAGGCGGCGAATGCACTCCTCGATGAGGAGACTCGTGAGCGCGCCGCGGCCGAGGCCAAGATTGCACGAAAGTTGCGCAAACGGAAAGAGGCGGCCGCACAGCAGGCCGCGCAAGGCAACCGTGCCAAGGCGGCGGCGGCGGCGCAGAAGCAGGCGCTGGAGGAAGAGCGTAAGGCCAAGATTGCCGCCAAGCACGCGGCCAACGAGCGCGCGCTCGAGGAAAGACGGGCGGCGCAGAAGCGCGAGCAAGAGGCCAAGTTTGCCAAGGTGCTCTCAGAGAAGAATGCTAAGGAGACCAAGAAGACCAAGGAGACCAACGAGGCGCACGTCGACCTGATGGCGCGACTCGGGTTGCACACTGAGCCCGTCCAGTCCGGTCGCGGCACGACCCGCGGCGGCCGCGGCGGGCGCGGCGGGCGCGGCGGCCGCGGCGTCGGCGTGCCTCGTTCGCCCCCGGCGCCTCCGACCACCCAAGAGGACGACAAGGTCTGCGTCATTTGTCTTGACGAAGACAAGACCGAGGTTTGCATTCCGTGCGGCCACCGTTGCCTCTGCGCGGCGTGCGCCGCGGCCAACAAGCCGGAGAAATGTCCCGTCTGCCGCGCCGACGTGGCCGTCGTCGTGTTCATGCAGCGCGTGTTTGAGTAGCGTGTTTTTTGAATCAAATCGTGTGCGCTTGCGGGGTGCGTGGGCGAGTGCGCGCGCGAATAACCATGTCCAAGCGGGCGCGTGTACCCGACACACCCGGTCTTCTCCCCGCTTCACGCAAACTGACGTCATTCAAAACATGGCACTCTAGCACGTGGGTATGGATCTTCTCCCCGCTCCACGCAGCTGCCACGGACGAGCAAACCTTCGCACGTTGACACGTCCTCGTGTAGCACCTTGCCACGCGCATTTTTCTTGTGCATCACGACCGTTCGCTTCCCAGACGACATACGGGCCATGCCGACTCCATCTGTCCACAGAGTACCTCGCTCTGTAATCAGCAACGGGCTATTGGCAGCAAGGGCCATCTGTAGATGGTTGGCATCCGCGGATTTGACAGATCTCGGCTCAAACCTGAGCCAGCGCAAGTCTAGCCCAGACGCGCCAGCCTGCAGGCCGTGAAGAACAGCAGCTCTTCCACCCGCCGCGTCGGGCAAACTGTTGACGCCAACACACGAGATGTTGGCGGTGGTGACGATCTGAGCCAAGACTGCACCGACCTCGGCTAGGCTAGCATCGTACCTCGGGCATTTGTGACAGTGCACACCGCCCGCGGGGTTGGGTCCTGTCATCCGCAAGCTACCACGGACAGGCGCTTCACGAAAGTAAACGTATGCGCAGCGAGACGCCGTCTCGAAGATTTCCGGTGGAACCTCCTGCGTTGAAGGTGAACGGAAACGCAGCGCCCGACCGACCTCTGCGGCGTGACGCGGGAAGGCTGTCGTGCTGCACTGTATAGGCGAGTAAAGGCCACCAAGGTAGACACGGATCGGGCAGCCCACTCCCGCACTTACATTGGACCATGCCTGCCCTGCTCGCGTAAGCACAGCAAATGCTTGCAGAAACGTGTCCGGGCTCGTCGTGAGCGTCGGCGAAGTGAGCGCCACTGAGCTGAGGTGGGAGGCCGCAAGCGGTTGCATGGAAACCACTCGGTTGAGCGCAAGCTCATGAGCTCGATCCGTGCAAGCCGCGTGCCTCCTCCCGAGCAGCACCACGCCAGGCATCGCGTCTTGCAAGCTCGTCTGAGTATAGAGCTTCTGGATCAGCCACTCTGCTGCTTCACCACCCCCCGCATCGCCCCGCAAGGATGGAAGCTGCAAGGCCACCCGCAGCCGCGTGCGCTGCTGGAATACTCGAACCAAGGTCACCAACGAGATGAAGGAACTCAGCGACGAGCCAAGCGTGTCCTTGATCGAGGAACACAGCAGCACGTCCGTCTTGGGCTCCTGAGCGGTGTCGCACCAGTGCGTGTCGCCCGGCGTGGATGAACCTCGAAACCGAGAAATGCAGTGCTGCGTGCTTCTGCTCGCGCACTGCGCGTCGGTGCATGTATCTGCTGTCCACAAAAGAGCGCCGTCCGCCTGGCAGCCACTACTACAGCACATCGAGCTGGCCAACTCGTGTCGCGTGCATAGTCGCATCCCAATGGTAGCACACTCGGCAGAGGCTTGCTCGTGGCTTGCAGCGAACCCACTGACACCGGGTGTTTGAGGCTGATGAGGTGGCGTGCCTTGCATCTGTCGTGGCTCACAAATGGACGTGCACGCTCCTCGGTCGCTACAGCAGCGAATAGCTGCGCCTTGGGATGCGTGCATGCACCGGTCCGGGACTTCCTTTGGGCGTATCACAAAGTTGCCGCTATGCTTTGGGAGCTTGGGGCAGCCGTTTTTTGTCCAAAAGAACTCCGTCTTGACACGTCCTGCGCGTTCCCCTTGTTGGGTGCTCATGACAGAGCGAGGCGACATGCCAGCGCAGGCGACTCGTAGCCACAGAGACACGCAAGCGTGAAGCCGCGGCCGAGCGCTAGTCATACCACGTGGATGGGTTCGGCGCGACGAGTGCGTGGGCACGCGCGCTCGGTTGGCGAAGTAAGGGGGGGGGATTACTAGGTCGGCGTTTGGTGATGGGAGCGCCCGGCGCCAGCGCGTGCTGTTGGCATGTTCTGAGGGGGGGAATATTCAACAGGATCGAAGGGTAGAGTGGCAGGGCTCCTTCCCCAAGAGAGAGAGAGAACGAGAGAGAGCCACGTTAACACCCCTAACGTCGGCCGCATGGCGGCGGCCTTGGCGGGAGTGCTGCCGGAGGCGACGGCGGCAACTCCGGGGGTGGAAACCGCCGCGGCCCAGGCGGGAAAGGGGCCGGTTGCCACGGGGCAGCCAAAAAAGCAGAGCGGCGTCGCTCTGCGTCGCAGCGCTCAAGCGGCGCTCAAGCGGCGCTCGAGGCAAGCTCGAGGCAAGTCGAGGCCAGTCGAGGCCAGTCGAGGCCCCTTCGGCCCCCTTACCCCCACGCGGGTTCGAACCGAGGACCTCCTGTACAAGTGCCAGATGCTGTGCCGCAACTGCCACGCGCGAAAGACGAATGGCTACGAGGCGTCGACCACTGAGTTTTAGAGCATACGTGATAGTGTTTTCTTTTGACTCTCGAAGTTCTGAACGTTCAACATGCACCCCCTCCACACGCACACACACACACACGCTGCCGGCGCGTCAACAATCTGCGCAAGACGATGGTGGGAAGGACGCGGCCACGGCCGCGGCCATCCACAGAACCGAGATTGGAAAGATCCAGCAGCCGCGGATAGCGAGGAGCCGGCTGGCCCACGGGCTCGACTCCTGGATACCGTGCGGCGACCCGATCGAGACGAGGTCGTCCATGGTCGACAGGCCACTCATGAGGGCCAACAGCCCGAGCAGAACGGCAAACCACACGTTCTTTTCATTGTACATGTGCGCGAGGATCGTGTGCATCGAAAGCACGCCGAGCACGTAAAAGCTGGTGTAGACGAGCGCGGACAAAAAAGTTGTCGCAGTTTGCGCGCACTTGTCGGCACTCGTCTGCTTTGAGAGAATTAATGGTCGCTCTTCGCGGAGGTAGTAAATCATGGGCCGGTAAAAGGGCGTTAGGAGCGCCATAGTGCTTTCGTCTGACATTGAACTGCCGCGCCGGCTTAGAAAGTGTGAGATGGCGACGATGGCCAAGTCGAGTGCCCAAAGGTAGAAGGCGACGGCGATGGTGAAGTTGCCAAATCGCATGTCAGTTTCGCTGTGCACGAGGTCGTACTCGAAGAGCAGCGGTCGACCGAACGTTGTGATGATCACAATGTACAGAGAGGTGAGCAGGTGCGCGAATCGAAGGCCGGGTCCGAGCTCGCGCACTAGAGTGGTGGATGAGCTTTCATACGTCCAGTCTAGGGAGCGACTGCCGTTGAGCCACAAGCTAAAGCTCACGGCACAGACTTCCGAAAACGTCGGCTGGGTCGTTCCCAGATAGCGACTGACGTCACGCGAACAATTCTCGTAGCGCGGGAAGTACCACGCATTGGTCTCGTCGACGTCCACGAGGCGCTTGGCCGAGTGGCGTTGGCGGCCGGCCATAGCGCGCGCGACTGCCGCGCACCACCCTGCTCAACCACCCTTCACCACCACCTTTGTTGTCGGCCTAATTAGCCCAACCGAGTGCGCCTATTGAGTGCGTGGGGGCTTGCGGTGTGCGTGCGCCGACGACAAACTAAGTCTCTAGTGCGAACTCGAGCTCAGTTGCGTCCCAGCACGGTTGGGTGGACAGCAACGTCCCCTTCGGACGCCACGTTGGGAACAATTGCCAGTCCATGATGCGCGCGCCCGCGTACATCCCGGGAAATGCGGGGTGGGTCGCTTGCATCCACCCGATCCCTAGGGAACTGTCGCGCTTCCTGTGCTGCCGCGCCGCGAGAATCGCCGTTTTGTTATGACGCGTTGCATTGTGCAGGACCTTATAAACCCCGTTGATTTCGTGCGTGTCGAGGTGGCGGAGAGGCGTCACAAAGGAGTACGCGCACGCCACGCCCCGACAACTGGGATCGACGCGAGCGTTTTTGTCGATGCGCGAACGCATCCATGGCAGCGCGCAGTCGTAGAGCGCGTAATCCAACAGGCTGCACCAGACGGAATCGATGTGCCCAACCCCGGCGGCGAGCACGCGCTCCGGCATGCGGCTCAGCAGCGCTCCGTGAACCACCGCCCACGCCGCGCGCGTGAAAAGAGGTGCCTTGACCTCCGTCCACGCCTCGCGGCAGACGGGACAGGTCACGTTCGGTGCCGTTTTGCAGTGCTCGCAGCGGTGACTACTGGGGCAGCGCGGTCCGTCGAGGTTGTACAGCCCGGCGCCTGGCCCAAAGGGCGACGGTCCCATAAGGGAGGTGTTGGTGGCCACCTGCAACCGCACAAAGGTTTCCAGCGCAAACTGCGACGGTCGAAAATCCATGTCGCTGTCCACAATCCACACGTGCGTGAAGCCGGCAGTGGCGCCGGGGCCCAGCAATCGCGCCCACCACAACAGCTTCAAGCCTGGCACCGTTGCGATCGTGGCGCACGGCGGCCGAAACGGAAATGGCATGCTTTGGGGCGCATCGAGGACGTTGATCGTTGCACGCACCCAGGCGTGCGTTTCGCACGTCTCCACGACGGCCTGCATGACGCGCCCGAGATGTTGCCGCGTCACCCCAATGGCGAGAAGCAGTCGGAACGACATTGGTCTATGTTTGTGATAAAACAAGTCCACAAAACACGCACCCCCCCCCCCTTAGCGGCGAGGGTTCGCGCAACAACTTTTTCGCCGCGCTGGGGAAGGCAATTCAATGATTTGCGTGAACGCATGGCCGCGCGCGACTGCCGCGCACCGCCCTGTCATTCGCCCTTCACCGCCACCTTTGTTGTCGGCCGAATTAGCCCAACCGAGGGTGCCCATTGAGTGAGTGAGTGCGTGGGCGGCTTGCGGTGTGCGTGCGCCGACAAAGCGCACGCACGCACACACACAAAGCGGCAGCATGAGCGGCAGCATGAGCGGCAGCATGAGCGGCAGCGGAAGCGGCAGCGGAAGCGGTAGCGGAAGCGGCAGCGGAAGCGACGACGGCTCTGACGACTCGGACGATTCGGAAACTCGTCTGTTAAAAAGGGCGGCCGCGCTCGTGCGCGAGGGACAAGCGAAGAGCAGTGAAAATGCTCAAGCGCTGGCTAATCAGCAGCAGAGTGCGGTTGACCTGGTGGAACCTGAGCCTACCAACCCCAATGAGCGGAACGAGCGACGTGCAACCATTTTGGGCCCAGTGGTTCGTCGCGAGTTGTTGCCACCCTGGGAGTCTGACGAGCCGACCCAGCAAGAAAAAGATGCGGAAGAGAAAATACGGGAGATTGTTCTAACCAGTTACAACGCATCCATCAAGGAAAGCGACCAGTACACCCCCTACGACGCAGACGAGGCGTTCAATGGTAACGAGACCGCGTCCCCTGCCTCCAAGGATTTGTGGGCGCTCTGGGACGAGCGTGTTCGTCAGATGCGTCGTAGAGATTGGGCCACGTTCATTGGCAAGGTGCAGCATCACGAGGACTTGACCTACGGCCCAAGGGACGTTGGTCGAATTTGGAGTCACGGGTTTGAGCGCGACGAGCGCGGACAAATCCAGTGGGACTACTGGATGACAAGCCATCTGCAGGGCCGGCCACTGTCCAACACAAAGCACCGTAACCAGACGGCAGAAGAGGTCATGCGTGCATTGGAGGAGAACCATGGTCGTGGGGTCGCCTTTCGTCCGTGCCGAAAGCGCAAGAAAAACCAAGAGTTGCGGCTCATGCGTCGGCTACGCGGTTCCTTTTCAACGGACCGGAACACGCCACAAGCGTATTACGGCGGCGCGAGTCGCAACAAGTTTGATTCCGAAACCAAGCAGCTCATGGAAGACCCCGACAACCCGGGCTACGTGCTCACGGAGCCCGTCGAGGAGCTGCTGCAGCAGCACCAGCAGTACGTGCGCGACGAAAATAATCGCATCAAGTACGATCCGAGTGGCATCCCGTTGCTCAAGGTGCGCGAGCGCAACGTCAACCCCTCGGTTGCCAAGGTGCGCTTACAGATTCTCTCCATTCGGCTTAACGCGCATCACTGGGAGTGGATCTACTCGCGCAACTTGCGCAACGACGAGATGTTCGACACGCCGAGCATGACGCCGTATCTGCACAACAGGGAGTTTGCGGAAAAATTGGGCAAGGCGCGTTTTGGGGCGCACGCGAGCGACGCGGCCGTGCCGCTGCTCACGCGGGGCACCCTCGGGTTTCAGGGCGTCAAGTTCAACGTTGCTAACACCGCTCTCGCCGGCGTCAGGCCCAAGATGGCAATCGCTGACATCCATGTGATGGAGGCAGAGTGGACCGCAGAGAGGATGCGCGGGCTGCCGCGCATCCGCGAGACGAGTGCCGTGAATGCACAGAGTGTCATGCGCAAGCTCAACGTTAAACAAGCAGAACGAACCATCACGCTCTTAGGCGGCCAGGAAGTCGACATCTTGTTCCTCGGCCAACACCAAGCGCTGTGCTGGGCCTCCGTCTTTCGCATTCCAGGGGCGGCCCCGGAATACTACGCAAACGCCTACACGGTGAACACCACCGACGTGGAGCGGGTCCTCAATGTGCGTGGATACGACTCATGGCGCGACGGGGCTGGGCCGGCCGCCGTCTTGGCCTCGACCGATGCCGAAAAGGCGGACGATCGCCTCAAGCAGGCCTTCCAGGGCCTTCCCCTCTTCTTCAGCGGCGTTGCAAAGGAAGACGCGTTTGAAAATGTAAAGGGGACGACGTGTGGTGCGTTTTACGACGCGCGCATCCACGTCAGGGACCAGAGCGCTTCTGCGATAGGCGCCGAAGGCACGGGCGCCAACAAGTTCTACTCCGAGGTCTACCGCGAGCTCATGTTTGCGCCCATGCCCGTGCGCCACGTGGAGACGCTGCCCGTCGCACACGCACCCGGCGTGGCCGAGCCAACTACGTTTCGAGCATCGAGCGAGCTGTCGGTAGCTACCCCAGGAAACACGACGCTACCAACGCTGCAGATGCCCAAGTACCTGAACCTGACCACGAACTTTTCCGACAACAAGGTCGCGGGCCACAGTGGCGCTCTCTTGTCGGGGACGGCGAGGAAGAAGGCCCAACAGGCGTACGTTCCGGAGGAGCATCATGAAGGGGGCGCAAACCTTGGCGGCGTGCAGGAGTGCAAGGAGCTACCCGAATTGGATGGCAGGAAGAATGACGCGAACATTGCGCTTCAGCAGCACTACCCCGAGGTGCTCCTGAACTGGGCTGGCAATACGGAGGAGCTTATCGTGCAGGTTAAGAAGGTCCAACAGAAGCTGGCCGAGGGCAAAACGAGCGCCGATAAGCAGAAGAGGCAAGTCGGAGCAATCCGTGGTTTGGGTCAGAAGTATCCGTGGCTCAAGAACTTGGAAAAGATGACCCATGAGGAGGTGCGTGACGCACTAAAGCTCGGTAAAGAGGACCAGCCCACCGATCTGAAGGCGCTGGCGCCCACCACCCTGCTCGGCGCCATGGCGCGCTACACGAACGAGAACGGCCACGCGCTCGCCTACTACTGCAAGGAGAGGGACGAAGACGACACGCCAGTGCGCGACGCGGGTGGCAATCCCAAGCGCAAACCGATCGACACCTCCCCCGAGATGGTGCAGAAGGAGGGGGGCATCTACTACTCGTGTCGCATCGACACGGGCACGGGAGTCAACGAGGGAGGGCTCGACACGATGCTGCCCTTGCACATGGAAGCGACGGTTTACGACCTTGCCGACGTCAACCTCGCGCGCGGCGTGCACGAGTACGTCTACACGCAACCCGTCGGGTTTGACGACCCCGCATTCACGGCACGCGCCGGCCCGCCCCACTGGTGGGCGCAGGAGCAAGATAAGATACACGAAAACGTCGACGAGCGGCTGCGCGGCCGGAAGGACCCACACCCCTTTGACAAGGAGGCGTTCTACTACAATGCCGCTCACCCTCTACACCGAGTGCAGTCGATTTGGGCCGATGGTGTCCAGCGCGGGGTTGATGGGTGGCCGCAAGTAGCAAACCTGGGTGGTGGTCCCGACCCGTTTGTGCAGCTTGCGGGACTCAATCGCAACTCGTCTCGCGCGCTCTACGACACCCTCAACACGCCGCCGCCCGATTGGGACGAGACGCGGCGGACCCGCTTCTCCACCTGCCAGCTGCGCCGACTTGACACCGCCGAGGGCTTTCCGGAGCGTGGCGAAAAGGGAACCCCACAGCAACTTCCGGTAGGCTACCGCACGACGCTCTACAAGGCACTTAAAGACCATAAAAGCTTCGGAGGGCAGCAGCTACTTGCCAGTGGTTCCACCGGCCTTCTCAACCCCACGTCGGTGTTTGTCGCGAGCGAGGTGACGCGCACGTCCGGTACGCAGGGATACGTGACGGGAAGTCCAGAGCTGACCTATTCGAGCCAAACCGTCATGTTCGACAACTTTTACCCGCATGCCTTCGACCCGCCAAGCGTTCAGGGAGATGGTGGGGGCAAACAGATTGTCGAGGCGCTGCCGCACCGCCACGACATGCGCGTGCCGTGCATGCCCATCTACCCAACGCGACTGCGCCTGAATTCGCGCAAAGAGGTGTGGAAACGCGTCTGTCTTCAGCAGGAGGCTCAGAGGAATGGCCGAGATCCGGACGTGGTTGATGCGGACCGCGCCAAAGCACTCGAGGCAGAACGAGCCGCGGCCGGTGATCAAGCGGCCGACCGGTACTTGCCAGAGGACGTGCAGTTTGCTGACCGCTCCGAGTACGCCAAACGGGGCGCGCGCAAAAAGGGCTACCACGCGACGCGATCGGACGCCTCACCGAGGGCGCAAAAGGGCGACACGGCGGGCGCGTTTGGGCGCGTCCTCGTGGTGCCGCTCTACGTTGTCGCGCTGGAGTTTAACGACTTTAAGCGCGCCGTGCGGGTGACGGACGAGGAGTGGGGCGATTTCTTCAAAGAAAAGCAGAGCTACCTGGAGAAGAAGGACCAGTTTGAGGTGGTGGTGCGGCGGAAGGACGCGCATCTTTGGGAACAGTACCTCAATCCCGACCCGTCGTACAAGCTGCCAGCGGCCACATTTCCGGTGCGCACAGGGGGCGACTGGGCCACCCACGACGGCCCGTGGTACCACGACGACGAGAAGGAAACGATGGATCCGGCTCAGAAGGCCCGGCTCGAGCGCGCGCGGCGTCCCGCGACGCGCACGCGCGCCTCGTGGTTTGAGGACCGGTACGAGTTTGGTCGGCGCGGGGCTGGCCACCGCGAGGCGTTTCAGCAGAGAGTAAATGACTGGATGGACATGTACAACGAGTACCTTACGATACAGCAGCAGTTGGTGGACCATGTCGCAGCCGACGATGCGATCAGGAAGCACAGCGACGTGCTGCAGCGCCACTCGCTGCGCGTGTGCTGGGGCTTGAGCCGTCTGAATCAGATGTCGGAAGATCCGGAACTCCTCTACGCGCGCGACGGGGACGCGAGGAATCTGCTGAGCGACTCGAACCTTGCGCGTCAGGCCATGCGCTGTTACGATGGGTGGCTCCCGGGTGAACCGAATTCCCAAACGGTCGTCCAACGGCGGCGCTACGCCCCGGAGTCTCGCGACGAGTGCGACAGGCTCGAGCGCAACGCGTTTGAGACGCTCGCCACGCGGCTGCCACTCGTCATCTTTTTCATCGACATGGTCGACCAGCTGGCAGGTGTGCGCGACGCGATCGCGTGGCTGGAAGCGCGACACTTTGGGCTCACGGGGAACGCGGAACTGATGCGCAATGCAGCGCGTGAGCGCAACATCCGGCACCGAGCCGGGCAGCTGTTGACGCACCTTGACTCGCTTAGCACCATTGCGCCACCCAGCTGGCCCACCGTGCAGCAGATCGACGACGTGTGCCAACCTGGCGCGACCGTGATCGGGCGCGTTATCCTCGCGCTCTGCGGTGACGACGCGACCAAGGGTGCCATCGTCAATAGGGCACAGCAGATCATCTCAAATGCACAGATGGCGCGTGGGGCCGACCCGCCCAACACTGCTCTTGTGGAGCGGTACGGGCTCCTTGATGACGGCAACCGCGCGTCAGATATGATCGAGCAGCTGCTGAGGGCGCTCGGTTCTGGCGATCCTAACTTGCACGCGCTGTCGATTTCGTGCAAGCACCTCATGCACCTCTTCCTGGACGCGTGGGCAGCGGTCATCATCGAGGGCCGTGTGGCGAATGTCACGACGTCCTGGTCCGAGTACCTGAATGCCAAGACCTTTGGCATCTACCCCAACCCCTCAGTTGACGACTTGAATCATGCGATCAGGCCGCTCAAGGAGGGATTCATCGACAACCCGAAGCCAAGGAGCGAGCGTGACGAGCTGTACGGCGAGAACGCCGACCTGCACGCGGCGGCCGTCCTCTTTGGTCTGTCCAAGATGAAGGCACACGATGGTGGAGGAGGCGGCGGCCCTGGCGGCGGCCCTGGCGGCGACTGGCCAGTTCCATTCGAAGATGGCCAGTCTGAGAACAATGCCGTCCAGTACGCGCGCGAGCTCAGGGTTGTGCAACGACTCATGCGCGCGCAGACGAGCATCATGATGGACGCGCAGCTCTTTCGCAGCCATCGTCCGGACGCAACAGGGGAGGACTATCAGGACGTGTACCAGATCCTGGCCTTCACCATGGACGCGTTCAAGTACATTTTTGTCGCCGTGACGGGTGCGCAAGGCGAGCTGAACAAGCTGCTCATGGATCTCCTCTCTGGCAATCTATCAACTGCACAAACGGGGGAGCTCAAAAAGCATCTCGCGGAGGCGAAGTCAAAGTACGAACGAGTCCCAAATCCTTCCCCCGATGACCCGCACAAGCCCGAGCTGCTGTCGCCGACTGGCAACCTTCCCGGCGATGTGCCTGACAATCTGTACGAGGCGTTTCAGATTACAGAGGCGGTGATGGACACGTACAATCCATTGGCGCAGCGGAGTGCCGTGAAGGCGGCCGAGCGGGAGGCTAAGGAGCTTCGCGAGCTCGACACGTGGTACAAAAAGGTGACAGCGGCGGCGAAACAGATGAGTGCCAACCTCGTAGGGGAGGAGCGGAAGCGGGGGGAGGCGACTGATCAGACAGAGAAGGAGCGCATGGGCTCCAACGTCGACAAAATGAAGACGCAGCTGGGCAACCTAAATCTCATCATCACTCAGATTCATCTTGCAAAGGTCAGCAACATGCCGCGTCTCCTGCGCGGCATCCGTTCCATCTTCAGAAAGGCGCGGGCTGTGAACAATCGCAGTGAGGGTCGCCGGAGAGGAGGCAAGAAGCAGAAATCTCAGGTCGATGCGTTGGACGACGAGATTCCTGCAGAGTTGTTGGAAAGCGACAGCGAGGAAGACATCGAGGAAGACTTGAACAGCCTGCTGGCGGGAGGCATCGCGCCGGGAACCGACGAGGGCGGTGGGGTTGAGATTATCGACGCGTTGGACGAATTTGACACTGCCGCATTGGGTGCCATTCTCAGTGACATCCAGCGCGAGGCCCTTAAGCAGAGTGAAGAGGAGGAGGAGGTCCAGAAAAGGGTCGATGAACAGATGATGGCATTGCCCGACTCCGATCGCGCTTTCGTCGAGGTCGCAGTGAGACAGCTGCTGACCAACCAGCAAGTGGAGGCAGCGGAGGGGGCTGCAGGAGGTCCCTCAGCGCCACCAACCGGATCGCCGCCGCCGTCGCTGCCGCCCTCGCCGCCGTCCGACCCCGTGCTGGAGCCGATGCCCGTGGGCTTCTCGCCCCTATCCGAGCTCGAAAAGAAGATCGACGACAAGCGCAAAGCGTTCGAGCAAGAGGAGAAGGACGACATCCCCAAGGAACTCATCGCCTTGCTCGAATCGGATCTGGCCCTCGTGGGCGCGCACTACGCCGAGGCGGTGCGCGCCCACGACGCGCTGTTGCGCAAGCACGCCAAGCAGAAGCGCGCCATTGCGCAAGTGTCTGCTTACGCGCTCCGCGCCGAGCTGGACGCGGACACCCACGCGCGCCGCGCCGAGCAGCTGGCGCAGCTCAACGTCGGACTGCGCGACCTGTCGCCCCAGAGCAACGGTCTCGCCTACTCCGAGTACCGCGCGCGTCTCGAGGGCATCGGCATCCTCGATCCGGAGGCGTGCAACGACTCCAACGTCGACGACATCGACGCGAGCGAGGTGCACGGGTGGAAGGGCCAGTACCGCCTGCACGTGGGCCGCATGCTGCGCGTTCTGCCAAGGGGCGGGCCCGACGGAAGCCCGTGCTACCACCTCGACGCGCTCCCACCGACGCCGCGCCAGTGGCTCGAGAGCGAGGACGTGGTCTACGCGGCCGGCCCACCCTTGCCGTCGGCCATCGACGCCAGCGCCCAGATCGACGCGGCCATGCTGCAGGAGACCTCCCTCGAGTGGGCCGTCAATACCATCATGGGTCCCGAGAGCACGCGGGATCCTGGCCCGCGCGCCGAGGAGGAGGCCAACAAGACCAGGGCAACGCTCTCGGCCCTCTTGCAGGCGGACCGCAAGCGTCTGCTCAACGCCCGCCGGTCGCAGTTTGCGCCGTGGGGATTTGACTTTGACATGCTCGCCCCGTCGAGCGTCGTGTCGCAGTAGCGTGTGTGTGCGCGCGTGCGCGTGTTTTGGGCGTGCGTGTGCGTTTTGGGCCGCGCCTTGCGCCGTGCGCGGCGGGTTATTGAAATCCGTGGAATTTCAGGTTTGAACCCATTGTTCGGATCCCCGCGCCCGTCCCGCTAATAAGCGCGATGCTCCGCGACGCGCGGCGCGAGCCTCGGCCGCTGACGTCGCTGCGGTGGTCGGAGCAGGGCATGGGCACCGAAGCAACGTGGCTCGAGCGAGCCCTCGCGGCGGCGCATGCGCGCGTGCGCGAGCAGCCCAGCGACCACGGTGTGCTGTCGCGCGCCTACTTTGCCAAGGAGCAGCTGCAGCTCGTGCAAAAGTACCAGCGCATCGGCGCGCGGCTCGAGCGCCACGGCGCCGATCTGCTGACCAAGCAGACGCCGCTGGTGCCCGTGCACTTTCCGGTGACGCCGCTGCCAAACACGCGCGTCTCAATCGCCGAGGGCATCTCGCGCGCCTACGTGCTTTTTTGCCGCCAGCTGCACGAGGCCACCCTCGGCGTCGCGCCGGAGCGGCTCGCGCCCATCGCGCCCATGGCGATGGCCAAACTGGTCGGTTTTGTGCAGCGCGTGGCCGGCGCGCTGTGGGAGGCGACGCAGGCGGTCATGAAAGGCGATGCCACAAACCAAGCGGCCAGCGCGCGACTCGTGGTGCGGTTTGAGACGTTTTCCGACGAGTGCGTGCGCGAGGAGCGCGCGCGCCTCGGCGGCGCGCGTGCCGAGTGCGACGCCTTTGCGTGCGCGCTGCGCGATTTTTTGGACAAGCGGGCGCTGAGCGAGCGTCAGCTCAAGCGGCGCGGCAAGGGCGGGGGTGCCGCCAAGGCGGGCGTGGTGCGCACGTGGCTGCGCGGACTCGTCCGGCGCGGGCACGGCGGCGCGCTGCGCACGCTGCTGGACCGGCGCGCTCGCAACCTTCGGGAGCGGTGCTCGTGCAAGCTCACGATTGCGGGTCTTCGGTGCCTCGACGAGGGGTTTGAGCGCATGCGACGCGACACGGTGGAGGATCGCAAGCTCATAGAGGACGACGAATGGGCGGCGCAACTCTACGACGCGTTGCGCATGATGGGCAATGTGCTCCTGTACCATGCCGTGGCCGAGGGTGACGATCTGCGCTGGCTCGAGGAGCAGAACGTGGACGCGCGGTGCTGGTGCAGCACCGTCGTCGTGGAGGACGCGCCCGAAATCGCCATGACCAACCACGCGCCGTTGCTGCAGGCGCCCGGGCACCTGGCCGTGTTTGCCCACGGCCGGCTACGCCTGCTCGCGCCACCCGAAGACCCTCCCACGCGCCACGCGGAGCTGGCGGGCGTGCGCATGGCTCGGCTTCTCGTCGCGCTTCTGCGCAACGGGCACCTGCCATTGGATCGGTTGGGCAGCGACTATGCGAATCGCATCGTCGTCTGTGAGTACTGCAAGTACGAGCGCGCCGTGCTCAACATAGAGGCCGAGACGCTCGTGCCTTTTGGGCAGCTCGTGCGCGTGCCCTATAGGTCGGCAATCCCCGATCTTGCGACGGCGCGCAGTGCGCAGCGCCAGCCGCACTCGCCTTAGCCGGATAAGTGGTCTGCCGCTAACTCTCTGTCAGCACACCGCGTGTCATTGGGCGTGTAGTCCCGTTGTGAAGTTATGGGCTCCATTCCCGCCGGCAACGACCCCTTCATCGGGGGCAGCAAGACGCCCAATGCGCCTCCCCCGGCGCTGGGCGGCTCGATCGCCCCCGCACAGACCGGCGTCAGCAATCCCATCGCCGGCGTCAACCCGGGCGCGCCTTTTTTTGCCCGCAACAACCGGGGGAGTAACATTGGAATCCCGTACTCGAGGTACACCTCTCCCCAGTGCGCTTGTGGTGGGGGTCTCTTGCTACTAACTCCGCGCCTTGCTCCGCAGGCTCTGTCCTCTCGGCGGCGAGCGCGAAAAGATGGGGCTGGGCCGGCCGCCGGCGCCCAATGGCACCGATTCAAACCTGCAAAAGGTCGTCACCGAGACCGACGACCTGCGCGCCACCAAGCTGGCATTCATCCTCGGCCGCCGCTCCGCGGAGGTGGCGGGCATTGCGTCCCGCGGACTGGTCGATAGCAGCGGCGACCCCATCTCGGGCTCGAATCGCATCGATGCCGATGGTGGCATGTACGACTACGGCTTCCAGCTGGCCATCAACAATGGGTTTGCGCCCGGCGTGCCCGGCACGGAGCGCTTCCAGAAGCTGTGCTCCTTCGAGTACCTGGAGCGCTACTTTACCAATGTGCTGTGCAACAAGGGCATCAACCTCGGCGAGGCTGTCGATCGCACCACGCCGCTCTGGGACTCCGGGCTGATGCGCGCCACCAATGCGGCGGCGTTGGCGCGCGCCGAGCACCGCGGAAATGCCGTCGCCGGCGCGGACAATGTCGGCGCGGACATTGCCGCGGGCCTGGCGGGCAAGACGATGCTCGCCATGCCCGATCTGTGCACTCTTCTGGGCATGAAGGGCTCGGACGCCGCCGAGGAGCCCAAGCGGCTACAGGGCATCTTTGCGCGCGACCTAGGACCGTTTCTGCGCGGCAAGGGCGTCGAGACGAGCATCCTCAACGGCACTCCTGGGGGCAGCGGCGGCAGCGGTGCGCCGTTTGCAGTCAACGGTGCCAATGGCACCAAGCACATCGATCCCTTTCACGTCTCGCGCTGCGCGGGCGACGAGCTGGCCTTTGGGATCTTGGAGCGGCTCATGGAGCAAAAGGGACTCACCGACTGGCGTCCAGACGGCATCGTGCTCTCCCTCGGGGCCGACGACCCGAGCGACAAGCTCAGCGACGAGTATTTCAAGGCCAGAGACGCCCAGCTTTTCAACGTGCGCGTGCAGGGCCCGGCCATTGGCGCCTCGTGGACGGGCGACCCGGCGCTCGAGACCATGCCGCTCGACAAGGTCTTTGTCGTCATCGTCGCCGACTGCTGGTGGGGCACTCCTCCGGCTGGTGCCATTGCCACCTTTCTCAACAAGGTGGCACCGGTCGGAGGACAGGCGCCGGGGCAGCCCACGCTCGACCAGCTGAAAGGGTACCTCGCGGCGCGCAACGCGGAGCTTGACGGCGCCAACCTGGTGGACAAGGGCACCCTCGATGCATTCAACACCAACGCGGATGCGGCCATGGCGGGCACCGAGGATGCGCGCCTGTGCAACTTCCGCGTGCAGCTGGCCACCTCGTCGCAGATGATCAACTACTCGGGCCTGCGCTTTGGCCGCGACGACAAGCAGGTGCTCGGCAACGATCAGCAGACACGCGACGAGTTTGTGCGCGTGCCCAACCAGTCGCGCATGGGCCTGCGGCTGGGCAAGAATGGCGCCGAGTACATTGTCGGTGGATGGTGCATCGGCAACGTGCTCGACACGTCGGCCTCGCGCGGCAGCATGCCCGGCACGGGCTCGAGCATCGGCGTGCGGACGGCGCCCAACTCGATGGCGCTGAACATAAACGTGCAGATCGACTGGTGGGATCCGGACCGCATGTGGCGCTGCTTCATGAACAAGCGGGCAGAGGACGGCAAAGTGGCCAAGCCCAGCTTTGCGCCGCGGTACGCCAAGACCGTTCCCGATTCTGAGATCACGAGCATCAACAAGAAGTTCGCGTCGTCGGATGCGGCGCCGGCTGCGGCGCCGGCTGCGGCGCCGGCTGCGGCGGCGGCTGCGGCGGCGGCTGCCGCTTCATCCTAGATTGCCCCGTAGCCGTCCAACGAATCGGGAGACCAACGACGGGCGGTGAGAGGGGTCGGGCAGCGACGCCCGAGGGCGCGCACACACACACACACCAAAGGCGAGTGTGCGTGTGGTGGTGGACGTGTGTATTGGGCGCGTGTGTGTGTGTGCGTGTAAAAACGAGTCATGTACGCCTCCGCTTGGAGGGCCGCGCCGGCTGACGCGCGCGCGCGTTTCGACCGCCCCGTCGGCTGATGTTACCGACGGGGCGGTCGGATAAGGTGGTCCTCGTACGCATCGTAGCAGAGCGTGACTGGGCCCGTCCCGCTAACCTTCACCAGTCGCAGCCGCGTATACGCGCACGTACCAGAGGACCATGAGCAACATGAACGCGGGCATGGCTTTCTCTCAATTCCAGTCGGTGCAGGGGCCGGCCGACTCGCGCCTCAGGCACACGGAGCTGGAGGGCTACCAGCCCGTGTCGCGCATCGGGGAGGTGGTCATCAACTCCTTCGGTGCGCTCGGCGCGCTTAGAACATGGTCGCGGCATGGTCGCGGCATGGTCTCGGCATAGTAGTGCCGCGTTGGTGCCGCGCGCGACTCGCACGCAAGCATCGCATCGCAACCCACTTCACAAACCCGCACATCGTTTGCGTGCGCAGTCGACTCGTTCGAGTTTGCGCAGCTGCCGGAGGCGGTCGAGTCGACCGACCTGGATGGCTACGCAGCGACGACGGCCCCGCCGGGAGGGGCCCTCGTCGCGGAGGTCAAGCAGGTCGAGTTCAAGCCCCACTTTCACGAGTGGGCCACAGTGCTGCCGGGCATGATTTGCATCAGCCGCAAGGCGCGCAACGCCACCTTTCGCAACTATGTCGCCGCGGAGACCGCGACGCCCGTCATCGGCTGCTGCGCGTGCCTCACCAATGACGACGCCAAGAACTTCTACTTTGCCGGCGTGTGCCGATCCAAGACCGTCCGACCCATTGACGATGGT
>Ga0115570_10001367_pt1 | contig 19711 bp, 22 predicted proteins | sample COGITO_mtgs_1205_3_FD_87294 | JGI IMG/M metagenome (GOLD analysis project Ga0115570, IMG submission 87294) | Pelagic marine microbial communities from North Sea - COGITO_mtgs_120524 | ecosystem: Environmental > Aquatic > Marine > Epipelagic | place: Germany:Helgoland, sampling site Kabeltonne... | reverse complement strand
TCGGCATTCTTAATACATACATTTCCAGATGATGTCCTGTCTACATCTCGATCAATGCATTCAGAAAGGGCGGTACTTCAATCGGCTAGCTCGCTTGTCCGAAGAGTGTGTATACGACCCAGTGCAAAAGTTTGTCACATAAGCAATGATTTGTACGTTTTGTTTCAAGAGTACTGCTCTCGCTTTGATACGTGGTTGTTGGAAGACCGTCAATGTCAATTGAATGTTCTTTGTCAACTGATTGTTCAACTCCGCACACATGGACCGAATACGACTAATAAAAACGTCCGCAACGAATACGTAAAAAGTGCTCAAGCATTCGAAAGCAACATTTTAGAACACATTCGAAAGATATCAGGAGAATCTGGAATTGAATTCGTTAAACAATTCATAGGAGGTGTCGAAAAAGCACAGTTACAGATTGCGTCACAAGTAAATACGACAATGCACCGTGTATATTGGGATATGATGGAAGAACAACTCGCAAATTCAGAACATCGTGTGACTTGTGTCATCATGCTCGTGAAAGAATTAGTCAAAGAACTCCTCTTACTTGTAACTTCCGATGAATACCGAAGAAACGTACAAGAAGATATTGATATTGCCTACTTGGAACTAAAAATGATGAATGGAACCTTTTCGATTGATGTTCTCGGCGAATTAGTGGATAATGTGTGTAAGCATATTCTTTTGATTTGTTCCCCAGCCCAAGATGCAGAGATTAAAGCAGAACAAAAGAAAATCGAAAAGCATTTGAGAGAACCGAATTGTACTTGGAAACGATTGGGTATATTTTTCAAAACGATGACTTACCACGTTCAGTATGTGAAGGATCAGGTAGAACGATTGCATAGGGCAAATCAAACGAATGATAATGAATCAAAGTAAATTAGCCATCTCCATTTTCAATTGGCGCATTTTGGATTTTAAACTTTTCTTTTTACGAAACTTTCGGTTCTTTGATAAACGTGTGTTGATCTGCCGCGAGTTTGTATTCACAAAAGCATTAAAGTCATCTGACTTGGGCGGAAGTAATTCTGGTTTTGGTCGCGATTTTTTTTGGGGTCGTTTGGGAACCTCTTTTGTGTACTCCGGACTTTTTCCGAAAGGCTGCCTTTTTCGTGTTGTAATTTGTTTTTCGGACATTGGCTTCTTTCCACCTACATATATTGCACCACTGTCATCGCGGATTCGATGCTTGAGAGATTGGCGATTGTTCCGTGATTGCACGGATTTCGGTTTCGTGTGTTGATCTGGATTCTTTTGTTTCTTTTGTTGTGCTTTCTTCTTGCGCTGTGCATTCTTTGTCTTGATATCTTCTTGTTTTTTCATATATTTTTCGAAATTTTCAGTATTCTTAACTGTCTGGTTTTGGTATGATTTAGAGTATGCAAATTGAACTTTGTTCTTCAAATAAAAGGGCACCCCATTGGAGTCGCATACGTGTCCCATCCAGTACATATGGTAAAATAGTGTATGTCGGTTTACGCGTAAGAACGACCTAAGAAATGTGCGTATAGGTTCCATGTCATGTTGCTGATATAGGTCTTTGTACGTTTTACACGCTTCGTTTCTTTTCTGTATCGCAGCGGTGTTATCATTATGAATGTCATCTATTTTAACCATAAGGAACGGTTCTCCATTCCGACTGTAATAGTATCCACTCAGATATTTATGAAACCACGTATTTCTCAATGATTTATAATACACAGCGTCCATTGGAGAATGTCTATATTGTATGATGATGTAAAAGTTTCACGAATTGTCGCTTATGGTTTTGGACGATATTGTCGCAACTCTCGAGCAATCGTCCATAGTTCACTGCTTCGAATGTTGTCCAATTCCTTTTCTAGTTTTTCTCTGTAGTCCGGGTCACTATTTGCTTCAATTGACCGTCGTGTCTCGTTCCCATTTTTAACCTCCTCATAGCACTCTTGAATAACCGGATAGATGGCGGCTTCAAACTTAGGTGCCCAATCTAAAGCGCCTCTCTGTGCCGTAGTCGAACAGTTGGCAAACATCCAGTCCATGCCTCTCTCAGAAATCAAGGGATACAAACTTTCCAATGCCTCTTCCACGGTTTCATTATACGCTTCAGACGGACTATGACCATTCTCTCGAAGAACTGTATACTGGGCCGCAAAAGCACCTTGAATCATTCCCATTAAAACACATCGCTCCCCCGTCAAGTCACTGTACACTTCTTTCTCTGTGGTCGTCTCAAAGGCGTGTCCAGTACCAATCCCAAACGCCAAGGCCATACACGTATCCTTTGCTTGTCCAGACGCATCTTGATGAATGGCGAAGGACGAATTGATGCCCCGTCCTTCCAAGAAATGGTTTCGAACCGTCAATCCGCTGCCTTTTGGGGCTACAATCATTACATCAACATCTTTCGGGGGAATAATGTGCGTGTCTTCATGAAATGTCAACCCGAATCCATGAGAGAAGTACAGAGTTTTGCCCTCAGTCAAATGAGGCACTAAATGTTCCCACCACTGAATTTGTGCTGCGTCGGATAATAAGTATTGTATGATATTGCCTTCTTTGGCAGCCTCATCCATAGGTAAAAGGGTGTTGCCCTCTTCCCAGCCATCCTCTTTGGCTTGATCCCAACTGTTGCCTTGTCTAACGCCCACACACACATCGAACCCATTATCTCTCAGGTTTAGTGCCTGTCCTCTTCCCTGTGGTCCATATCCGAGAATTGCAATTTTCCGACCGTCTAGAATACGTTTGCATTCGTCGATGGGGTAATCAGAGCGTTCTATAATCGTCTCACCACCCTGAATTGTCGCTGGAAAAGCGCAAACAGGAGACGATGAGTATGGTGCACGACCCATCATTCTTCTAAATAACTGTTTTGGCGCGGAATGAAACAAAGCAGTGCGTAACATTAAGAGTATTGTACTTAAATGGATATAAAAGTGCTTATATCTATTTTGTTATGATGACAGATCTGCACTGTACACTCGAAACGCCTCAACCTCTTGATGCGTCCTGTTTAGAATGGATATCACATGTTAGGTATTCACATCAACCGCCGGTGTTTGCACTCAATACGGTTGATTTTCAACAACTGGCAATAGAAGGATGCAAAATGCAGTGTACACATATTACATTTACAGAACCATTCACACGCATTAAAAGAGAACTGTGTGCTCAAATCTCTGAGAACAGTCTTGACTGGTTCAAACAGCAATGTAATGAAGAACAATTATATGACACACTCGAACTGCAAGATTTCATTCATGTCGACTCGTCCATCATTTGTATTGAAGAAGACGCATTGTATGATAATACACTTTTTGAAAACACAATGCCATCGAATGCATTTCTAGAACATGCGTCAAATGTTCATAAAATATACTGTATGATTCAAGCAGTTTTGTTCAAAGGAGCCCACATGTATGTACAAGTGGGCGTGTCGCATGTACGGATGAAAAGCAACCCACTTCAAACCACTCAAGTTCAAGTTCACACAGAGGACGAAATCGCTTCCATTCCCCCAACGCCATCCAGAGAAGAACTTGCGATGATCCGCTCCCAAATACAGAATACGTTAAATCGCAAGAATCACAAATTAGGCGAATTAACAGCGATTGAGAATTTTCTTCAAAATGAATACGACGAAAAAATAAACAGGATACGAAAACAACAAAAGTCCGTTTCTATGGAAATTGAATGTCTCAAGAAGACTTGTTAGGATAATGTAGGCAATTTTTTTTCCTCATCCTAACATATAAGATAAAATGCTGAACACTATTGTTTCTAAGATGAAAACCCTCAGCCCACTCATTGTCCTTGCGATTGTTGTTGCGGTTGCCGCTCTGATTATGATGAAGAATGATCCTGCACCCCAAGCCATGAGCGCCCCGGAAGGCTCTGCCACGATTGAAGGCCTTGAACAACCGGCCGCAGTTGATGAACCAGCTCCTAAAAAAGATGCATCAGATGACACGCTTACTTCGTCTGATCTCCTTCCGGCGGAAGACAAGAATGCGATTGAATTTGCCAACATGGCACCTCAGGTGGATGGTTCGCTTAGTGACCAGAACTTTCTTACGGCTGGTCATCTCCAAGGTGAAATGTCGTCTGTATCCAAAAATGCTAACTATGGCCTCCGCTCCGAACCTCCCAACCCTCAGGACAATGTTTCTCCCTGGATGAATACATCAATTAAGCCGGATACCCTTCGTCGCCCTCTGTGTTAAAGTACCTTTTTGTAGAAGAGGCAATATGCAAAAGGGGTAGAAATTGACTTTTTTGAGTTCAAACATCGAAAGGTGTTATCATTGCATATCATCCATGTTTCTGATTTGGCATCTTTAACAAAGGCATAATAATGTCCACCACGAGTACTGCCACGATGATTTCCTACTGCAACCAATGAAAATCGACTTTTGAACTTTTCAGGACCTTCTGTATACCTCCGCAAATCTAATTCGTGAGGTATTTCTATGTTTTCATTTCTTTTTCGTCCAGTATATGAAAATCGTTTCAGAACAATGATGAGGTATTGTGGAAGTTTCCAAAAATGAATGTATTTATGAAGTGTGCCGGTATCGGTTTTAATGGATTCTGTTTCAGAAAAGTGATTAAAACAATCATACAGGTGAAGTGATTTTTTTGATGGAGGTGGAATGTCTAATTGAATTGTCACAAACGGGTCATAATTATACGAAAATTTGTTTGATTTCAAAGTGTGCACAGATGATTGATACTGTCCAAAAAACAAGGGAATTAAATCAGAGTAGTGCTCTGCAAAGAAACCTTTGAATTGTACCATACTTTGTATGATTTGCTTTTCGTTTTCGTCTTTTGGTTTTCCATCTATATGAATTGATACACTTCGCTCAACTTCTGTATGAATGAAGTCTATGAGGAAGAGCATAAATTCAGACATGTCATGCTGTCTACGGAGCATTTGAAATTGTGAGTGCTGTTGTTTTTTTGCGTACTCTTCAATCGCAGAAATCAAAACGTTAGGAGATGACACATCCTTTACATTCATTTGCAAAGCTAAATTTTTGAGGTGAAGGGTCGGAGGTGTTCTTCCTTTCGGTCGAGGATTGACCCCCATCAACATTTTGACAAAATCATCACATCGAAATAGACACTGTAGAGTGGTATTCAAGTAACATGTATTTCCTAAATTATTAAGGCCACTTACCCTTTGCATAATAGTGTATAAGGAAATGTTTTCTTACTATTAAGACATCACACTTTGTTTATGTCTATTGGTATTATTTTTGCGCTTAAAGTCAGAACATAAAAACATACTTCAAGAATAAGTATCGTAGCATAAATGTTTCCAAACCCACAACTACATCCAACGTCGTGGTACTACACGGTTCCAAATATGTATTGTCCAAACTATAGTCATCAGATATTTGGGCATCCAATGATGTATCCAAGAACAAATACAAATGTACATACTCAGCAATACCAAATGGACCCTGGCGGACCGTATTATCAATATCTTACTCAGCAATACCAAATGGACCCTCGCGGACCGTATTATCCATATCGTATTCAGCAATCTCAAATGGTACCTCTATCACATAGACGTTATCCAAATATTCCAGCCCAACAAAGCACGACTTCACCAACACTGCGCAGTATTGAAATTCGCACAGAAACATCAAATGAAGAAGCATTGAACGGGGAAGAAACATCGAATAGTGAAGAAAGCAACAGTAACGTGTCCCTCACTTCTCAGACTTACGAACATATGAATCAGTTTATTTCGAATCTGGTTGAAGATGTAAATAGCCACAATTCTTCGATCGCCGTGGATGGTGGTTTCGAGAATGAAGCCAACAAAATGGTATCAATAATGGATTTACAGAATCACACTCAACTTGAAACATTTGATGCTTCGAATATGCCACCGGATCATTGTAACTGTTCAATATGCCATAATAGTATGGATGGATATATCGTGAGAGTATTGCGTTGTTCGCACACATTTCACAATGGTTGTATTGATCGTTGGTTGCATTCGGCATCAACGTGTCCCCTTTGTCGAACCCCTATTGTACCCGACGAAGAGGAACATTTAGTATGAATTAGAAAAACAGAGTATTAAAAAAATGAAGATGTCATCATCAGTTTCTCATTAGAAGTACTGCCAAAAGTATCAATGCCATCTTCAAAAGGAAAATCTAAACCTAGACAAATGCGCCGGTTTCAGCCAACCCGTATTAAAAAAAGTAAAATTGGTGGCGGCGAACGAAGTGATGAAGTCACAGCATGGTTGAATTATCAGGCATATACACTTTTTGCTCGTCATAAACACGTCCACATGACAAAAAATTTCCATATAGATAATCCAACAGTAGCTACCACGAATTTTGCTGCCGATATACTATTTTATGAAAAAGACTACCCAGAACAGTCTTTTGATGATATACATACAAGCACAGCTGAGCAGATGAAATACGAAATATTTTGCCCTTGCTTGAGTACTGATAAGTACCACGTCTCAATATCGAGAAAAGCAATCGCAATGATCAAACGAGTTTCGAAGGAAACAAAAAATGTATCCCAAAACACCGTCATCTTCTTAAAGGTATATGAGGATGCCCATTACTTTGCACTTCTCTATTATCCGTACAATAAGAAAGTAGAAATGTTTGATGCAAGTGGGTCTGGTTTTGAAGTAGTTCATATGAAAAATGTGTTGTACGACCTCTTGCACATGCTTTTTGGGATCCGGTATGATCATAAAAAGCACGCCAAGAAATTGATGATTGTGTCAAAGGTTGGATATCAGCAATCAATTTTCGATGAATATTGTCAAACGTGGGTTTACTTCTATCTATACAAGCGGTTCTTCTGCAATTATTCGGTTGACAACTGGAAATCTTTTATGAAAGGATTTTCTGCAACGAAGAAAAAATCGAAGGTCATTACAGAGAAACATACGGTTGGCTTCGACGGATTAGAGGCGTGTAACCCATACAGGAAAACACTCGAACTCATCACGTGTTTTCGAGATTGGTTTATGCACACATCAATGATATCTGTTAAAAAAAATGAATTGATTTAAAGATTTGTAGATACTTTTTATCAACAATATTAATACAAAGCATATATTCAAAATGTCAATGTCTACTGTCATCATTACAAAATCCGGTCTTATTCAGAGGAAAACTTTTGATGATAAATATAACTTTCAATCCTTACTTGTGGAGCTTGATCACGTCCTTCAAAATCGAGGTCATGGGTCGCTGAAGCTTATTGGAGCATACCCCTCTCAAAATGCTTTATTATTGGGATGGACGTCTGGTAGACATTCTCAAATCAACCGCCATGAATTTGCTCCACCTTACGATACTGATCTATTCTACGGTGACGTTGTCATATTAAAGCTAAAAAATATGGACGGAATTATGCTTTCCTCTATCACAACACTTGAGTACAATGAAATGTACAACACTCTTATGGGCGGATTTGAAAGTCTAGGCTCTTCTGACGATGATTATGAATGTGACCAGAAAGAACAGGGTGATGAAGACCCGGATTATAAACCAGGAGACGAAATGAGTGACAACGAAAGTAAAACGTATCAAGGAACAGAATATACTGATTCTGATGAAGAAGGAGAATGGGATTTTGATCAACAAGATTCTATGTAAATGCAGTTTATACAAAATCTACTACATCGTCCAATCGTTCGATCTATATTTAATGAACAAAATGTCTTTCTTTTTTATTTGTTATATGTATAGTCACTATGATGTCATCAAGTGAAATAGTATTATTTTCTCTATTAGTCATTTATGTCTTTAATGGTTGGTTAGAACAGAAACTGGAAGACGTGCATCCCATTGTTCGTCGTATAGCCAAAGCAGGTTCGGTCCAACCCCATCATTCTACAGCCTCTGAACCGGCTACAATTGAAGATGTGGAAGCGTCGCCGCCGTCACGAATGTCGGCCACTGATATGAAACAAGCTTTGCAACAATATTTGAACGATCATCTACAACAGCACACGCCGTCGGAGCCTACGTTGGAATCTCACTATTCTGTCGAAGCTGGGTCTTCGTCGGACGGACTAGTATCGGACAAAAAAACACCAGTATACGGACTGGAACACTGGGGGAGCGATATTCAGCCCTTTCAAATGAATGCTTCGTCATTTGCCACCATATGAGTCGTTCAGCGACTACCTTCACATTGGGGGTGCACAACTAAATTGTACACTGGTACGTCAAGTATTTTTTTCTATTTGTTTTTGTCACCGGCAGAAACTTCTCGCAATGCTCACACTTGATGTAAGACGGTGATGTACAAGATTTAAACCACACAAACGAGAAGAGCGGTACATTAACAGTCTTCGACAAATTGCAACACGGACACTCATCAATCCATCCAAATTCAATGGCATCCAGGATCATTTCAACGCGGTCTTTATTATCCACCCCTGCTCTATGGTATATGTGATTTCGGAGGCATATTGAGATGAGTTGTTTTTGTGATTTTTGAAGTAAAACCGAGCTTAGTGCTTTACGTAAGTTACGGTTCCTTCGCTTCATACACGCACGGATGGATGTTCGATGGTTCTTCGTGTATCTAGCCGTATCATTTATTTAGTTTTTTATGACCATCGGATAACTCAAAATATTGGACACATTGGCACCACGCCATGATGTACAATGGTATGAAGAATTCCGAACATTGTGTCTGCAACAACGATAGGACCCGCCATATGATATCGTCCAAACAGTATGCTCATAAATAAGCCAGTGGCAAAGAGAAAGTGCGTCTGTCGACTCCACCATACTGTATCATTTAGAATGCCATTCAGATTCGTTAACATCGCAATAACCGCCCCACACCCCACTATGATTTTTCCGGTATCGTTTTCTTCTTGCACCAACGCGGATATGACATAGGCCATCACGAGACGAACCCAAATACATACTGCAAAATACAAGTAGAAACGTTCTGTTTCAGAGTAACCGAGAGATTCAAACAAGCCGCCCATAGTATATTTTGTTATACTATTAAAATATTCAGGAATAAAATACTATGCGCAAAATGAAAAAAGATGTAAAAATCTTCAGATTGGATCCTGCACTCGCTGGTTTACATGTCATTTACCTGAGGCGCGAGAACCAACTTGATAGTACCCAGCGTAGCACACGAATACTTGAGAATCAGTGGGAAATCGTTCTTGAGATATATTTCAATTGAATTAGACAGGTTCGTACATTTCGTGAAGAGAACGAGGAACTTCAGCGAGAAAATGCCCTGTACAATCGTGTTCGATGTGTTCTGAATCACAGTCAGTTTAGTCTTATTGTCATATCCTTCGTCGGACACGTGCGTTCCAATGATTGTCTCTTGTTCGGCAAAATCGCCCTTGCACGAGAAAATCAACTGTTCGCCAACGCTCTTTATTTCAATGACGTCCGACAGATTGTACATGTCGCGGCATATCTTCTGAAAATCCGCTGCACACATCGTGATTACAGAGGTAAACGTGGCTGGCGGAATGCTCAATTCGGTGCGCTGGAGGTCAAGGACGTTCAACTTATACGTGGTCGTGCGCTGCTTGTCACCATTCTCAATTTTAATTCCCAGATGGTTGGGGTCATTCTTTTCCATGAACAACGATAGTACGGAATTGTTATTCATGGTTTTCATCAGTTTATACATATTCATTAGCCCCAATCCAACAACCATGGGTTTATCGCAATGATATGAACAAAACTCCTCGGCATTCAACTTCAAATGAACTAAAACTGTGTGAGATGAGTCCATAGCAATCACCTTTATTCCAGTCTCATCAAACGTAAAGTTTGCTTCTGTTAAAATTTCCTTCAATGCTTCCACCAAGACTCGAAAAGCCGAAGCTTGAACTGTGCTCATGTAAAACGAATATCGTTCTTCGGCAGACATTCTTATTCGTATAATATCTTTTTCTGTACGAAAATCTTTAACTCTGTTTTAGGATACTCTACAGCATTTCGATTCTTCTATGTCAGGCAATCGTTCAATTTTGGTATCCTCATCAACCGTTGTCCAAATTTCCCAATGTTTGCCCCATTCTTCAAAAGGATAATAGCAGTATCCATCGTCACCAAAGGATGTGCCCCAGCTGTTTCGAATGATGAAATGTTTGTCTCGGATGCTGTATCCGACAATGGACATTGCGTGCCCACCTTGCATTTCTGCGTCTTCGGAATCTTTGTTCCAAATATCATCGTTTTTCTTGTATACTGGGAAAGTGATCAGGCACACGCCTTGTTCTGCAATCGCGTGACACGTACTTTCAATGTCGCTGATTCGAGCATAATGGGATATGACGTGATGTTTGGCTTCTTCATAATGAGGAGCATAGTCATATACATTGTCGACATCTCTGTACGGACAACTCTTTTCGTAGCAGACTCCAATCTGTCGCAGTATCTTCATAGCGTCACGTCCATACATACCGGGCGTGTCTTTGTTACGCCGTTGTCCATAGAAGAATTTAGGAGAAAAATATTCTTGGAAATTGTAATCAAGCCGTTCTTGGTACTCTTTTGCGCAGCATGCTGAAAATGCCATACATGCGCCGTACGAACCTTGATTGCGAATCTTTGGGAGTTTTGGGCGCAAATCCACTTCATCTGGAAATTCTTTGGTTCTGTCTCGGAATACCCAATCCCGTTTGTCTTCAGGGGACTTTTCTGCCGTGCATAAAAAATCGGAGGGTTGTTTTGATTCTTCCATTAGGTGCTTTATGGGGATATTTTTTTACCTTCCTCACTTTCAAAATATCCTTTTGTGGCACAATCGAAACTATAAATTGATTTATGTCCATGCCTAGTTTTGCTTATACGTCAAAGTCCTACGCGTCTTTCAACGGCGAATAGGACCGCTCGTCCGGATTGTTACTCAGTAATGTCGTCACGGTGTCTCTATACTCATTCGACATGAAGTCAAGATTGTCGTACACAAAAGACTGTATATTTCTGTATGTTACATCGGATCTTTGGAAGGGGTGTGTTCCTTCACATAGTATGTAGGCACATAAGCCGAGACCCCAGAAATCGGTGTTTTTGTGATATTGACGATTGAGATTGACTTCTGGGGATTGATAGAGCATTGTTCCAGTATTTTTTATCAACTTTCCATATTCGTGAATCGGTGCACTCTTCAATGTTTGAACATCTATTAACGTGACATCTTCTTCACGTCCTAGATGCGGTGTCGTTATGAAATTTTCCAGTTTTATATCTAAATGAGCAAGACCATGGTTGTGTAGTGCATCTATACAAGAATGTGCTTTATCCAACCAAAGACGTGATTCTTTTTCCTTCATGCCCCTACCTTTTTGTTTCCGCAACGAAATCAAATGATCTAACATGTCTCTGCCCTTGACATAAGGTAACGTAATTGTCTTCGTCGTCAGACAAGTATCTATGTGTCGCACTAAATGAGCATTGGGATGCTTTGGATAAACGCTTTGTATGCGCTCCAGATTTTGCAGTTCTGTACAGAAATTGTCGAGGTGTTCATGTCTTTTCAACACAACACACGCTTGCCTTTTCAAATCATATGCTACGGATATGTCTCTCTTACCACACAGTTGGCGAATCACTTTGAATCTCTGTAGCATCTTACTGTACTCTTGTGGCTACGGTTTATATGAATACTAAGATTTAAAGACTGGATATGTTATAATGAGTACCTGTAGTAAACATGCAAATTTTTATTAAAACGCTGACTGGGAAGACGATTACTCTGGATGTCGAACCTAGCGATACCATTGAAAATGTAAAGGCTAAGATCCAAGAAAAGGAAGGCATTCCACCTGATCAACAACGTCTCATCTTTTCTGGAAAACAATTGGAAGATGGTCGTACTCTTAGTGATTATTCAGTGCAAAAAGAGAGCACGATTCATATGGTGCTCCGGCTTCGTGGTGGCATTTAAAGATTATACTCCAATTATGAGTACTCAAATATATTTTTAACTGTGTTCGATTTACTACGTTCTTATTCAACGTAGGGTTCACTCATCTCGATATGAAATGTCCTCAATGTCGGAAAGAAAAAGATGAAATTCATTTCCAAGGAAAGAATAACAAAATAACAAAACATTGTTCTGTGTGCCGAGAACAGTGTAAAAAATGGAGAGAAAAAAATAAGAAACGTGTGCAATTGTACAATAAATTTTATAGAGAAAACAATGATGTTAAAGACAAAATACGTGTTGTGTATGCCAAACGTATAAATGATGAAGATTGCGAATGGGTCAGATTTGATAGTCAAGCCCACGCGGCGTCTGTATTGAAACTACATACAAGTAATATTTCGAAAGTATTGAATGGTTATATACTTCAAACAGGTGGGTATGACTTCAAAATAGAAGAAGAAAATGTAGAAATTATTGTGCAAGATCATGTAGATTGGAACACAGTCAAAAAGGATAATTTTATTACTGATAAAGTCAAGGGATTTCCGTCCGCACATAGAACATTACACGAAACGATCAATGGAATTACTGGGAAGAAATGTTGTACTTGCAAAAAATGGCACCCATTAACGAATTACAACAAATCCTGCAGTCATTGGGACCAATTGAGAAATGACTGCAAAAATTGTTTGGTGGTGTGGAGGAAAAAAAATAGAAGAGAGCTAAATCGAAAACATTTGATATATGAGCGAGAAAGGAAAAAAATAGATCCGGAATTCAAATTGAAAAAAACGCTACGAAGTAGATTAGGAACAGCTTTAAGGTCCAAAAATGCTAAAAAACTACACCGGACCATCAAGTTAATCGGACAAACACCGGCATTTGTTAGGGTATATTTGGAAAAACAATTTACAGAAGGAATGTCCTGGGACAATCACGGAGAATGGCATATTGATCATAGAAAACCGTGCCGTGAATTTAATTTACAAAACGAAGATGAGCAGAGAAAATGTTTCCACTACACGAATTTACAGCCACTTTGGGGGCCTGAAAATCTCGCAAAGGGTGGGTATTTCGACGAAAATACTTTTGAATACAAATGGGTTGATGGATGCGGTTGGATGGTAAAGGAAAACGGAACTTTTAATTGAATATGACCCTCTTTCAAAGGATGGATTCAATAATTGTGGTTATCCGTTGTGGGAAAACTATAATTTTTGACAAAATTGATTAGGTTGGTGGCGTGGAGGAAAATCTAGAAACAGGGGTAGTCGAAGAATGTAAAGAAGAAAAACACGACCGATTACAATTTTCATTTCGTTCCATTCAGTTCCTGAAGCAATTTCTTCGCATATTCTGCCTTTATGCATTGAGGATACTCATCGTCGTACATTATCAAATATGTCTTATGTAAGAAGGACCTATAGTCTTTTTTGAAGTCAGCATCCATCTTATCATACATATCCAATTCATCATATAGTCGTTGTGCCTGTCGAAACTGTTGACGAACTTGCGATTCGTGATGTTGAAATGACTTGTGTGCCGGAAGAGACATACCTGACAAAACGTGCTCGAGCAGATTGTGTAGCTTTCTTTTTTTTCCTTCAATCTTCCGTTGTCTATTCCTTCGGACATTTTCAGGTGAGAATACCGCCATTATACAGTTAAAAGACATAATGTGCTCTTATACCAATGTACTGTATATTGTCATATGTATCATTTTTTTTCAAGAGATTCGTAAAACGCACTAACCCGAGCATTCACACTAATTTTCTCAGGACAAAACGATTTCAAATACAATCCCTCCAGTGTCTTCACACGCGACAGCGCGACGTATGTCTGTCCATAGGCAAATATCGAACTTCCAACATCGACTTCAACCAAATCCAAGGAAGCCCCTTGTGCCTTGTGAATGGTAATGGCCCACGCAGTCACCAGAGGGATTTGATGAATCGATATACCCTCAGAATGTTCACTATTCCACACATGGTGTCGAATCGTTCGTGTTGGTCCATTGTGGAATTGTACGACTGGAAAGCCGGATGTGGTGTCAAAGTGGGTGATAATTCCAGTGCTGCCATTACATACTCCATTTTCGACATCCAAATTTGCCACACACATAACCTGAGCACCTTCCCTCAATACCAAACTGTCTTCGAAGGGAGCATTTTTTGTCATTTGCTGTACTTCAATGATATACTTATTTGGGTAAGGGGGTGATAGCGTATGCTGTCCTTTGACTACCCGACATTCAAACACCTTTGTAGCAGTCTTTAATTCTGCCAACTTCTTCCGATTCAGTCGGTCTACTTGGAATCGTCTGGGATACAAAATGGTGGGTCGAATTCCGTGTGGGATAAGAGTCTTATCCTTTTTCTTACACTCCATCAGTGTATCGTATGACTTTCGAGATAGCCGACCTTTCCGGATCTGGTTCAGTATTTTTGTAAATCGCTTATCTCTCTGTCGATGGATCTCCTTCAGATTGATCGATACGTTCATATTTTTTGCCCATAGTTTAGATTCGAAGCAATAGAAGTCCTCTTCTGTTGGAGCAAGTTGGTAAAAATCGCCGGATAAAATGACCTGAATGCCACCAAACGGGGCTTCCGATCTGCGCACTGCTTTTCCAATCCGGTCCAGCAATTCAAAGGTTCGGTGCGAGAGCATGCTTACTTCGTCGATAATTAATATGTCAACGCTTGCCCACCTCTTCCGCTTGTACCGCATTTTCATAATCGTTCTCACTATGACATCATCCGGTTGCTTCATAAGTCCGATGCCCGCCCACGAGTGAAGTGTTTTTGCGTTGACATTGAGAAGGAACGCAGCACATCCAGTGAGCGCACAGCACTGTATTTTCTTACCATTTTCCTCTGCAGCATGTACCATTGCCCGAATAAGATGCGACTTTCCGCTTCCCGCAGGACCGGTGACAAACACGTTATCACCATCATGAAATGCGCGCATGACCCGCTGTTGTGAGAGAGATAATGTACTTTCTACATCATTATCGCGAGTTGACAGAATAGCCGGCTGAAGCTCATCAAGTGATATTGTCTTACCATTTGAATATTTCACTTGAATGTCCATTATGATGATGATGTGTTTGGAACCGTCTGCAGTACTCATTTTTTTCAAAGACACAACATTAAAAAAATGAATGCTAGCCGTGCCTCTACAAACAAGTGTAATAGCAATGAATTTACAAACCTTAAATTCGCGCGTACTCAAACGATTCAACGAAGTTGTTGCGCAGTTTTTATTTGATTTGGCCGAGCAAAATGAGGGGTGTACCTTTAAAGATCTGGCTGATGAATACCTCCCACAGGACAATGTCGAGAAATATGAGAGCATGAAGCATCTACGAGAACTCACTATAAAAGAGCTCCGTTTCGCACTGGCTAGACGAAATAATTGTCATCTCAGCGGGTCCAAAGATGTCCTCATTCAACGTCTCTGGAAATTATTACATCCTGCCAAGCGCGATCCGAGTGAAAAGATAGAATACATAGAGTGGAGTAAGAAGCAAACTGACCCAGAGTCTTGGCCAGCGATCTGGGTTCATCGGAAAGGCTCTACTGGAATTGTTATCAAGAATCCCTGGGATTCTATGTCATCTGATGTACAAAAGCCGGCAATCCTCTTACGGGTCGATTTGTCATATGAGCCCCCGCTTGCATTTTCTGAAACAGTGAAAGAATATATACTTGAAGGTGAATATGACCCGAAGAGCAAGCAAGTATTATTTGGCAACGTACCAGAGAGAATTGAGAAAACTCTTGGGTATTGAATTGAAGTCATTACCTTTTTGTACTTGAAGTATTGAATGTTTTTTTACGTGTCTCTTAATATAAACGTTGCGTAAGAATTGAAGTAATAATGACAAGGCACAGAGAATATTATGATACGTTAGGGGTATCTACAACTGCCACACAGAAAGAGATTAAAAAAGCATATCGAAAAATGGCATTAAAATATCACCCGGACAAGAACGCGGACGACTCAACCGCTGCGGAACGCTTTGCAAAAATTTCTACTGCGTATGAAACTCTTGGGGATGAAGCGAAACGTCGACAATATGATCAATTTGGGAAAAATAGTAGTGGACGTCCGTCGTCAGATTTTCCAGGCACTAATCCGCACAATATCTTTAGTACCTTCTTTAATCGACAATCAAATTTCCGGCAACCATCGCGTCACCGAAATGTTCCTGCAAAAGGAAAAACAACGATAAATAACATTCGAGTAAGCCTGATGGATCTTTTCACTGGAGTTAAAAAGAAAATTGCAATAACCCGGAAGAGAAAATGCGTTTCGTGTAAAGGCGTGGGCGGGGATGCAACTAAATTGATGGTATGTACTTTTTGTAAGGGTTCCGGAACGATAAATGAGAGACGTCAAGTGGGTCCTGGATTTATTCAGCAGATTACGCGTCCGTGTCGACAGTGTGCTGGGAAGGGGAAAAGTTTTGCACCAGGAGGCAAATGTTTACATTGCAATGGAGAAAAATGTGTGAATAAAAAAGACATCTTCACAATTGATATCCCACCAGGTGCATCATCCGGATTCACAGTCACATTATATCAAGAAGGCGATGAATCAAATTGCAAAGTTGCTGGCGATATTATACTCAAGGTGGTCGAAACTGCCCATGAAACATTTACACGAAGGGGAGATAACCTGTACATAGTACACCACGTTCCCCTATTAAATGCCTTAGGTACATATGCATTCTCTATTACACACCTTGACGGTACAACAATTAAAATTCTCAAGAAAGAAGATGATATAATTGCACCAGACTTTGTTCGTAGTGTACCTGACAAAGGTATGCCATCATTAAGTAACGTTGGTACTTATGGGAAGTTAGTTATTCTATTTAAGGTTGATTTTCCGAAAAAACTGCTTGAGCATCATAAGTTGTTGTTGAGACAATTAACAAGGGATGAACGAGTCAGCCACGATGAGAAGTCTTTGCTTCTGGAACCATTTCATGGACAGTTTGAATCCCACTCGAAACAAAAAGAAAAGAAAAATGGTCATTTAGAGACACCAAATTGTACACAGCAGTAGAAACCACATTAAACTTGAACTTGGTACTCTTCTCCCTTACTATCCATCCAACTAAGTTGTCCTGAATGTAAATTGTATTTTCTTTTGATGTATGCAATAACATCTTCCAAATAGTTGTCTCCATTGAACACAAAAGTTCCGTTTGGACCAGAGAACTGATTTAATTCATCTACAATATCAAAACATTCTCGTGTAGATGATTCTGTTGCGGTGGCAAAAATAATATGCATCTGTGTATTCAAAAAGTCCTTCCTAGATTGTTGTAGTAAGATACATGCATCTATGGGGAAAAATCCTTTACGGAGAAATGCTTTGTAATGAATATCCGTCTCATTACTCTTATACTCTAAGACAGATCCTAGTAAACCGACTTCTTCGTACCATATTTCGTTTAAAGCTTTTTCAGAACTGACCCATTCATACGAGCTATTCATCCCAAGGTCTGTAAGAAGTAGTGGTACATATACATCCCATATAGAATTCTCAATAGTGGGATAAAAGTAAGCTTGGATCATGTAGAAAAATCTGAAAGTCCAACATGATATATTGAAAAAGAACGAGGAAGTGTAGTACTCTAGTGATTGAAGTATTTGGCGATACATTTTACAATGCCTTTTAATCTATTAGTACTGGTTTAGTTTTATATTCTACAAGGACGTATTCGCCAAAGAGTCTACAATCATTTGTAGTGGTTGAAGTACTCCATACGTTTTTGTAGCATTTTTGCATCTGGAATCAGCGTTTTGTTGAAAGCAGTCCACGAAACTCCAGACAACATATTGATGAGGAAGTGCATCGCATACATCCCACATTCAGAATATTCTTGTTGGTGTTGTTTGTGATTTGACACTACCTTGAATGTATGCGGGGACTGCTTTTGAATTTTTTCTATAAACGACTGTACTTGTGGCGGTGGAGGTCGTCCGTAAGAATCAAAATACACGATTTTTTTTTTCGCAATCGAGCAATACAAAGCAATCCAATGTTGACCAGAAGAAGTATGATCTGCAGTATTAAACACCACACCAAATTGTTCTACACCCTTTTTCTTCATTTCCTGGGTGTTGATATTGCATAAAAACCGCGTCTTGTGTAAGGGACCCCAGTCAAGAGCAATACAAGAATGTTCATCATACGTCTTTACGTTTGCGAAATCAATGGGTACGGTACCGAGAAAGATGAATTTGTGTTTTTTTCCATCATATTGGTCCATGACTTTGGAAATGTCTTCTGAACTCAACCATCGATTCGTATCTACAGAGGAAGGTATGCTACCAATTGGGTTTGCGTCATTGAACCATTCTCCTGGTGCGATGGGACGAAAAAAATCTTGCTCTTTGTACGTTTTAGCGAAGTCTGCCAATTGCTCTAACTTCATCCAACATTGCTCATTCTCACATTCGCTATTTTCGAGGATACGTTTATTAATTCGTCCCCATATGTCACATTTCGTCAAATATGGCTTTGCTACAATCTGCTTCGCTTGATCATTTGAGTGGTACGCATTCCAGACAGAAATAATAGTTAATAAGTTACGTTTTGTGAAACATGAACAATCCGTGGGTCCACTCCTTTTGGGAGCACAGCGTGACATATGATCTTTATAATATACATATCCAATATTTTTATATGTTACTTCTATTCATTTATCCGTGTTTTAGAAAGATCAAGGCTGTTGAAAATGATGCAATTTCCATTCTGTGTAATGGTCGTGTCCTATAATCATCAAGGATGACAAAATCGCATCTGGTAGCCTCTGATACAGCATATAGGTACTCATCGTGAGCCAAATTGATCCAGAGGATACCGACACCCAAAATTCCGGGTTACTTTGCAAAAGCTGATTACAACAAATATTGACCAGTATGCCCAGAAACACGGTCGTGAACAGTCGCGGTCCTCGAAGAAACCAATACTCACGCACTTTCCCGTGAGATATGTGCTGGCCAGCTAACAATTTTTCCATCAAAACGGCCTGGTAGTCAGCCAAACCGTGTACAGGCATAGAATGTTTCTGAAACTTCTTAATACACTTTTGCGAATATTTTTCGTACACATGAGCCACCCCACGACTGGCTATATCGTGTGAATGTCGAAACGCCCAACGTTTACAGGGTTTAGAGAAGCTTCGGAGGTAACCCATCTTCTATATAGTCCTACGAAGTCATCTCTTAAATCTCTTGAATAGATGTTTCTGCCTGGACTTCCACCTCTAAGCTCTTTTAAACCTGCACCGATAAAAAATCCGGAAAGAATATCCATCGTTTAATATTAACACAAAATTTTAGACAGTCAAAGGGTAATTGTAGATGTCTTCTGAGTTGCGTTTTGGAAGTTTGATTCCGTGCTCTAACAAAATCTTCTCCAAATTTCGAATGTGATCTACCGATTTCTTGCGTATTTTTTTGTTATTTCTCATCTTTTTGCGTAAATTACACTTGTTTACTTTCAATCTCCGACTCAGTTTTTGTAGGGTTGCAATTATGTCGCCCGGATATGTTGGAATTGTTATTGGTTTTAACTTTATGAAATTGGTATTGTTTTTTTCCAAGATTAATTGTAAGTCAATGTGAGTATTTAACCCAGCATATCTTCCTTTACAATGAATCATATTCGATACCGCCAAACACCCACAGTTGAGCAATGTCCCAATTTCGGCAATTGTTTTCCCATTACAATACATACGAATTGCCTCAGTTTGAGTATGTTTATCGATGAT